>Ga0123356_10000859_pt1 | contig 33798 bp, 17 predicted proteins | sample TergutEmb28metaG_2_FD_92546 | JGI IMG/M metagenome (GOLD analysis project Ga0123356, IMG submission 92546) | Embiratermes neotenicus P3 segment gut microbial communities from Petit-Saut dam, French Guiana - Emb289 P3 | ecosystem: Host-associated > Arthropoda: Insects > Digestive system > Gut ...
AACCGGCAAGCCGCGCGCTGGTAAGCGTATACGTGCCACCGGGCGTCAGCGGAACCGTCGTGAGGTTAAGCCCTACGTTCTCGCCGACGACAATGTCGGTTTTCCTCGTCAAGCCTTTGTAGACGACCTCTATCGTATCACCGACCGCCAAAGCGGCCGTAGGAGTTACCGCAAAACCGCTGGAGGGGATCACTTCGGGCGATGTGCCCCGGTTATAGGCTATGGTAACGGTCAAATCATCCTTTTGCACCCTGTCGCCCACATAATACACCTTGGGACCCGTAACGGTGAAGCCCACCACCTGCTTTACCATAATGCCGACCGGGCTGCTCGTCATGCCCTTGTACGTAACCGTAAAGGAATTTTGGACTCCCGCCGCCGCCGAAAGCCGATCGCCCGCGATATTAATTTCGTAATCGCCCGCGGGGACATTATTGATGGAACTTGTGATTTCGCCCGCGCCTTCGCCCGCGCCGTAAACCGCCGCGACGACCATATCGGATTTTTCCAGCGTGTCGCCGCTGATGATGTATTCGTAAGAGGGGTTCTTTAATGTGGCGGTCACCGACCGGAGCGTGAGAATCGTAATATCCTCAATCCTGAATTCCTTGCCCATGTATGAAACGGTGACGACCTTGTTTGCCGCCGTCAATATGCTGTCGGTCCACGTGTAGTCCGTAATCACCTTGGTTTCGGGCGTGCCGTCGACGTCGTACGTCGCCTTGACCGTCATTCCGGCCCGGTTAAATTTATCTATACCGTCGAGATACGTCTTAGCGAACGCGCCCTCGACCGTCACGGCGGTGACCGGGTAAACCTTAATCCACCTAAAGGTGCTCGGAGCAGTGGGTCTGTTGCCGACCGGGTACGAGACGGTGAAAAACGTGTTCCCCGCGCGCATTTTCTCCGTATAATTAACGCTGCCGTTGACACGGTAACCGTTCGCCCCGTGGCTGAGCAACTCTTTCTCGCCGTTTGCATACACCGCGCGGACTTCCAAATCCTTCGGGTCAAACGTGTCGCCCTCATAATAAACCCCGGAGGAAGCGGGCGTAAACTCGAAGTCGACAAACGCGGAGACGGTAATCGTAACCGGCTCCGATTTGGTTACGCCGAAATCGGTGTACACAACACTTACCGACGTTTCGGCGGGGGCTAAAAAGCTCGGATTCGAAATCGTGTACCCGGTAGCGCCCGGCGACTTGGTTTCTCTCAATACAACCCCGTCGGAGCCTTCTCCGTCGGAATAAACGGCGCGAACCACCATGCCGGTCGTCTCGAACAGCTTGCCCTCAAGGTAGGCGGTCTTGCCGGGGGTGACCTCAAGCGCGGAAAGCACGCCGACACGGATCGGGACATCGGACTCTTCGCCGTCGTAGCGAACCTTGACCGTTTTATTGGTCGCGCTCAACACGCCGGGCGTCACAACTTGATATTGAGCCGCCGGGATTTCCGTTTTCGTTCCGACGGTTCCCCCGGGGCCGTCCATGAACCCTTTATACACTTTCATGCCGGCCGCGTTGAAGGTTTCGCCGGCCTTATAATTTGCTTTATACGTCCCGGACTCCACTTGGAGCACCATCGCAATCACGTTGAGCCCTTCTACCACCACAGCCTTTCCGCCGTACGTTATGACGATATCGCGGCCGGTTTTAACCTCTCTAGGAGAATAGTTGTAGCCGTCTGCCGGATCGTTGGAAAAACTAACGAGCTTTTTATCTCCGTTGGAATACTCCGCCTCGACTTCCATACCGCCCGTGATAAACGGGTCGCCCGAATAGTAGGTCGTTTTGCCGGGCTGCTTGGATATTTTTACGCTGACAACCGTTACGACCTCCACCGGGATGGTCGTTGTTTTTCCGCGGTACTTAATTGTAATCACAACCGTGCCGTCAGGGTTGGTCGGCGTCGGGACGTTTTCCGGGGTACATTCCGCCATTCCGGCCGCAATGGTTTCTTTTACGACTACCCCGTCTGTGTATTCGACGTTTAGCACCATGCCGTCCGGCTTAAAAGTGTCGCCCGAGTTATACAAAAGCTCTTTCGTCGGCGGCGTCTCGATGGTAATATTACTGACGACTGCGACGGGAACGGACTCGCTTTCCCCGCTATATTTTACCATAACCTCTGTTTCCGTCCCCGTCAAAACGGCCGGCTCCACGGTGTAGAGCGAGGGATTGACCACCATGGGGGGCTTTTCGCCATTTAAAAACAGCGCCGTAACCTCCATGCCCGTTTTGTCAAACGCTTCGCCCGCGTTGTACCTGTCTTTTTCCGGAGGGCTGGTAATTTGAAGCCCGACGATGGTCGCCACGGTAATCGAAACCGTGGCAGACTTAGAAACGCCGTTCTCGGTGCAAATTACGGTGAGGGTGGTGGCGCCCGCCGGAAGCGGGCCTTCGGGCCTATAGGAAAGCCGCGCGTCGCCCACGGGAATCGATTTAGTCGTAAGCTTGCCGGCCTCTCCGCCGCTGTTGTATGTCGCCAAGACAGACAGACCTATCGGGATAAACAAATCGCCCGCCACATAATCGGTCTTACTAGGCGGATTGGTGACGGCGATACTGTACAGCTCGTCGGCGAGCGCGTTAACCACAACCCACTCGCTTACCTGCTTTGCGATGTTGCTCTCACGGTACGAAATCGTAACCTCGACGTTGGGGCCCGCCGCCGTAAAGGACTTGGGCGTAATCGTCAATTGATTGTGCGGAATGACCTTTTCGGTTTTATCCGAATAGATCGCCGTAACCTCCAGTTCGCCCGGCTCGAAATCCTCGCCCACGTTATATATGAGCTTTTCCGGGTGCACGGTAATCTTTAGGTCGGCCAAATTGACTTCAATTTCTTCGTCCGGAATTTTCGGCGGCTTGTCATCTTGGCAGGCCAGCAGGGCGAGCGCCATCATCGCGGCGATGATTAAAACGCCGAGGAACTTAAATTTTTTCATAAATACGCCTCCGGGGTAGGTTTTTTTTGATAAAAACGATATGGGCAATCCTATACAAATATATGATACTAGATACGGCCGGATTTGTCAACGGTTTTAATGCAAAATGTGAAATGTAAAATTAAAATTAAAATTATCGAGGATTTACGGCGGATATAAAAGGTATTAAACCGCAGAGCAAGCCCTGCACCCGCCGCCCTGCGGCGGCATCCGCGGCACCTCGCCTCTCTGGGCTTTGCTATCGCAAAACCAGCAGCCGCAAGCGGCTGTCGGCTCGGCCGCCGCGGGGTTTTATACCATATGCTGCGGGCGCATTTGCGCAAACGAAAGTTTACTTTCGTTTGCGCAAATGCTACTTGATAAAAATGGGAATGACACATGGGGACTGTTTCCATGTGTCATTCTTTATAGCCGTATAGCGGCTGCCATGCCGCGTCCCCCACCGGCAGAACCGCAACCGATGGACGCCGGTTTCCCGTAGGGGGCGACCCATCGGGCGCCCCGCCGGAACCGGCACGGCTTATATGATGCGGGACGATGAAGGCATCGTCCCCTACGATTGGGTTTACGGACGACCATGCTTTGCGGTTTCTCTATCCCATCCGACGTTTTTCACTTTTCACTATTCACTTTTCACTGCGCGATGCTACGCATCGCGCTACCCCCTGGGGAGCTTGGGCAGCGGCAGTCTCGGGCGCGATTTTATGCGCGGGCCGGAACGGGCTCCGGGCGCCTTATCTTGGACGCCGCTACCCTGCCCTATGCCCGGGGCATTATCTTGGGCGGTTTTGCCCTGCTCTATGCCCGGTTCTTTGTCTTCCGCTCCCGGCAATTTTTCTGAGGGCACCGATATTGTTTGACCCTTGACCTCTAAAGGCGCGACGGCCGCTCCCCCGGGGCTCATCCCCGGCGTAATGGGATTCTCTGCCGACGCAAAGGAGTTGTCTGCAGGCGTCAGCGTCCCGCCCGTCATCGGGAGAATCGCGGGCGCGGCCAATGCGGGCTTTACCTTTACCAGCACCGAGTAGCTGCCGATTTTTTCAAAGCCCTCGGCGAAGGTTACGAATTCGACGGTCACAAGGTAGTCCCCGGGCGTTTCTGCGACAAATTCAAATTCGTAGGGCATTTTGATGGTTACGTGTTTTTGGTTGGTGCCTTCGGCAAATTGGTACAGCGTGTTGCCCGCGACGGCATTGCCCCAAAAGCCGCGATAGCCCGTTTTTGCCGCCAAGGCCGTATTTAGGGGCTGCTCGCCGCCGTGCGCCGTACCGATTTCTCCGGCCGCCGCCCAATTGTTAAGGACATCCCAATAAATGCTCTCGTCGTCGACGTCCATATCGTAGCATAAAAGCTGCGTTTTTGCCGCGTCGCCGCCCTTAACGGAGTCAACCTTGAACAGCGGCAAAAATTGAATGTCCCCGGCCTCCGAGCGCGTTACGTCGTAATAAAGCTCTAAATTCCCGCTTATATCCGCGCCCTCGGCCGCGCCGGTATAGGAACCGGTATGCGTCCACTTGGCGGCAGCGGTGTCCACTTTTGCCTTGGCGTGCACAACGGCCTGCGCGTCCGCCTCAATGGCCGTAATCAAAACGGTGTGGCTTGAGAGCACGGAAAATCCGTCTTCGGCTAGCTTAACGATGTCACAGGTTAAGAGGTACGTGCCGGGGTTGGCCGCTAAAAACTGGAAGCTTCCGGATTTTGCCGACGTTTCCTCGTTGTAAACACTGCCCGCCACGGGCCCCCAATAACCCATATAGTCGCCTTTTTCATGCAAGTCCTCCATCGCTTCGGAGGCGTTAATCCCCTCGTCGGAAAGCGCGTCCCAGTTGCCCAAAAGATTCCAATAAATGCCCGCTTCCTTAGTTCCGGCAGTGTTTTGGTAATCGCCGTCGTACGCCAATAGCTGCATGTTGCCTGCCGTGCCGGAAAGCTGGATTGCCTTAAAGGCGCGCGTGAAGCGGCCGGAAGCCTCCAGGCCCGTAAAGCCGTACGGAACGGTGAGGTTCGGCTCGATATCGGCGCCCTCGGCCGCGCCCTCGAACGAGCCCGTCCAAAGGTAGGCGCCGTCAAACGCGGTATGGCCGGCGCGCACGGTTTCTTCTGCGTCAAATACCAATTCCTGCGCCACCTCTATGGCGACGTCGCCCTTAACAACGTGTTGGGCTTTGCCCCCGGCGGAGAGCGCGACGGCGGCATCGTTAATTTTCAGCGTCGGCGTGTAGCCTTTACCGTATTCTACCGTGATGTCTAAGGTAGTGCCGTAGGGCACCTTTGCGCCGGTTGCGACGGCGGTCTCGCCGCGCTTCACCGTAACGGTGACGCCCTCGGCGCCCGTAATCGCGACGGTATGCTCGATTGCCGCAGCGGAAGCCTCTATCGCCGTATCGGCGGTGACGGTGACGTTTACCTTGCCATTCGCAAGCGTTTGCTTGACGCCGTTTACCTTAACCTCCGTGGCGTGCCCCTCGACGGGGGTGGCGGTAACGGTTAAAACGGCGTCCTTTTTCACCTTAGCGCCGCTGGCAATTGCCGCACCGTCCGCATCCGTAACGACGATGGACGCCGGCGCATGGGACGTTATCGTAACGGTATGCTCGGCAGCCGCCGTTTCGCCGCAGCCTTCCGCGCACCCGGCCATCGTCGCCAATAACGCAAGCGACAATGCCGCAGCTAACCATAAACTGATTTTTTTCATAAAAACTCCTTGAAAATATTTATTTTCTGGTAGTATTTGTAGCGAATTTGGAAAATATGCGGAGTTTTTCGGGGTTCGGGATTCGGGGTTCGGGATTCGGGGTTCGGGATTCGGGGTTCGGGATTCGTATAAAACGAATAAAGAGCAAAAGAATCCTGGCCCCGAAAACAATTGACGAATCGCGGGCAATAAATTACAATAGCAGGGATATGGATTCCCAATTTTCAAGAACCGAAACTTTAATCGGTAAGAACGGCGTCGAAAAATTAGCCCGCGCAAAAATCCTCGTCGTGGGCTTGGGGGGCGTCGGCGGGCATGTAACGGAGGCGCTGGCGCGCGCGGGCGTCGGCAGGCTGGGGCTTTGCGACGGCGACACAATTGCTTTGTCCAACCTAAACCGTCAGATTTTAGCGCTGCACAGTACGATGGGCATAAAAAAAACGGACGCCGCCGTTATGCGCATCCGCGACATCAATCCCGCAATTGAGGTAATCCCCTACCCTTTTTACTATGCAAAGGATACGGCGCATCTTATTGATTTAGCCGGCTTTGATTATATCGCCGATTGCATCGACAGCGTCCAAAATAAGGCGGAGCTTATCGTAAACGCGCAAAAATCGTCCGTTCCCGTTATAAGTTGTATGGGCGCAGGCAACAAATTAGAGCCGGGCGGGTTTTTAGTGGCGGATATTTATGAAACTTCCGTATGCCCGCTTGCCAAGGTAATGCGGCGGGAATTAAAGGCACGCGGCGTAGAGCGGTTGACGGTAGTGTATTCGAGGGAAACGACGGCTGAGATAACGAAAAACGAAAAACGAAAAACGAAAAACGTCGGAGGGAATTGCAATAGGCAAATTACAAATTGCGAATTACAAATTACAGATATAAACGACATCGTAGGGGCGGATGGCAATCCGCCCGAATCCGTAGGGGTCGCAACCGAGCGAGGCGGAGCCGATGCAAACGTTGCGGCCTCTACCGTAAATACACCTTTCCTACCGCCGATGCCCAAGGGCAGCATCTCCTTCGTGCCCGCCGCGGCCGCAATGGTGCTGGCCGGGAAAGTTGTACGGGACATTTTAGCTAATTCCTAATTCCTAATTCCTCATTCCTAATTCCTAACTCCCCACAATTCCTTGCCCGGGCGCGACCATCACCACTCCGGCGACGCTCTGATACGCGTCTTTTCGAATTTGCTTTTTCTCTATCAGACGCCCCCCCGCGTCGTAATAGCATAAATATCCTTCGCTTTTCAGCGCTCCGTGGCCGAGCGCAATTGCCATACGCTCTCCGGGGAGGCTTCCGGGTGCGAGGTACTTGTATTCGTAATCGATTTGTTCGCGGTCGGGCGGCGGAGGGGCGCTGGAAAGCGTGACGCTTTCGGTTTTAATGCGGTACTGTAGGGGCGCGCCGTAAATTTCGACGCAAGCCGTCCGGCCGTCCCCGTAGGCGCGGATGAATACCGGGGTGCTCCCCGCGTTCTTAAACCTTAAATCAGATGAACCCGAATTGACCATCGCGTCCATCGAGGGCAGGACGTACGAGGGCACTAGCGAATGCGAACGCGCCTGCGTAATCGCCATGTCGGCAAGCAACGCGGCGTTGTACACGGTGGTGGAGGCCTGGCAAACGCCGCCCCCCACCCCGTCGACATACTCCCCGTCCATAATGATTTTTGCCGTGCGGAAGCCGTTTGCCTCAGATCGCTTGCCGACGGCTTTGTTGAATGAAAACTCGGCGCCCGAGAGGAGTGTAATTCCGTTGATTTTTGAGAGCGCCAAGGCGACGTTGTGCTTTCTGTCCTCACCCGAGGACGAATAATCGGTGGTAAAGCGCGAACGCAAGTCCGTGAGGCGCAGGTTGTCGAACGAGGTGACGGACGGCGACAGGATTTTCGGCCGCACCGGTAGCGGGCTTTTTGCGCCGCGCCGCAGATGCGTGTAAATGTCGCGATACAGCGATTCCTCGTTGACCTCGAAGCCGTTTTGCTCACGCGAGACGGTAAACATCGGACGGCGGTTCGGCGCGAAGGTGATAACGGAATCGACGGGCGGAGCGTCGATGTCGGTGACGATACAATCCACCGTTTTTGCCAGCAGCGGGAACGTATAGAGCATCGCCTTTTTGATGTCGCCGCCGGCTTCGGCGCATTTATCCGTCAGGCGCAGCTTTTCGGGAAGCGGCGCGTTAATTTTACGCGTATGGATTTCTTCTGCCACCAGATGGTCGGTGGGCTCGATCAGCTCGTCCGTATAGCGATAGGTGCGACCCGCGTAGGTCAAATCGATTTGCGCGCGCCGATCGGGCGCCCCGACAATTAAGGGAACCTGCCCGGTTGCGGCGCGGGCGATACCGTCAGGCTTGGGCGAATGCAAAACGCCCGCGTCGGATTGAGCCGTACTTACGCGATTCTCCGGTTGAAAAACAACCCCTTCCCCCGGGGGTGTCAAAATGCCCCCTTGCCCCTGGTGAAAAATGAACGCAAGCCCAAGCAACAGTGTAAGGGCGAATACTATGTATATAAAAATGCACGGGATGTAGGCTTGTCCCGCATTTTTTCTTTTCATACGCATCCCCCCCTTGTAATGGTCGGTGGTTAGAGGTCAGTGGTAAAAAGGCAAAAGGACTGTTCGTAATTTGTGCAGTTTAACGCGGAAATATGTGCGGTTGCTAACGAATGGAGCTGTCTCACGGAAAAAGCAGCTCAAAAAAGGGCTGCCTCGCGTTTTTCTTCGTGAGACAGCCCCTTTCGTTTTTCGTTATCCGTCAGTCCCTTATTGCGGCGACGGCCATGCTTACGGGATCGATCAATACGGCATAAATCGCCTGATTTTCGCCGATGAAGGCGACATACCAGTAGTACCCACCGGAATTGTCGATGGGGTTTGCCATAAGGCGCACATAAATTTCGCAGTGCAGCGCCCCGTCCGCCCGAAAGTTGTCGAGACAGGATTTAAGCTTCCGTTCGGCGATTTCGACCGCCTTATCGGCAGAAATCATCTGCTCGGTTTTAACGGATTGCGCCGTTAAGGCTTCGGACTTGCCACCCGCCGAAATGGAAACCTCGATAGCAGTGTCCGACGACAACACGGCGATATCCGCGCTAACCGTAGCCGCAAACGGGTGCGGCAAAAAGGTGCCCGCGTATTCGGTGCCGTTTAAGGTGACGCGGTAGGTGAATGTGTGCTCTCCGATTTTAGGCGTAACGGTAATCACCGTAAAATCGCGGGTCGCGCCGGCGTGCCCGTCCATCAAAAACGGGTCCTCGCGTTTGCCGGTGATGATTTGCACCGAATAATTTGCCGATTCCGCCACATAGACGTTGTCGCGCAACTCGCTAACAAGGTGGCCGTACCTTTGCATAGCGGGCTGGCAGGCAGGGAGCATGAGAAGGCAGACAAGCGTGGCGGCAATGCAGATGAAGCGGATGAAACCTCGGGATTCGGGATTCGGGATTCGGGATTCGGGATTGTTGTTTTTTTGTTTGCTAATCATAAAAAAACTCCATATATAAAAGCGTTACCTTAATATATATGGAGCAAAATTCGACAATATTCCCCATCCGTACTTTCGAGTCCTGAATCCCGGGAATTCGATTACAGCGGGTCGGCGAGGGCATCGGCCCCTGCGGGATGTCGTTTGTCGACGTGTTGCGGCGGGAGCAAGCCCCCGCCCTACAGGGGTGGGACAAAAGCGTTTTGCCTACAAACACGGCAATCGTAGGGGACGATGCCCTCATCGTCCCGCACCATATAGGCCGTGTCGGTTCCGGCGGGTCGATGAGGACATCGACCCCTACGGGAAAGATGAAACCCCTCCCATCCGCTGTCAATAAGCCTGACCCCGTGACAGCAAAATCACAGTCCCAAACCGCTGCAATCATCTCGGCTTGTGCGCATATCCAAATCCGACGATCACACCCCGCCGCCATGGGCGGCGGATTGTAGATTGCCTATGTCTAGGATAAAGCGAGCACGAGGGCGGGCCGGACGCCGTAGAGGAGGCCGTACGGGTAGTCGTAGCTGCGGCCGCCGTCGCGGTGGACGTAGCGCACGTACAACGACGAGTAGGCCGAACGCAACCACCAGAGACCCATTCCGATTCCGATAGAACCATATTCCGACGTGTTATAACGATACCCGTAGTTCGCTATCGCCCAATCGTTTGTCCAAGCTTGTCGTCTTGCATCGGTGCCTAATACACTGTTGAACATCCCGCTTGCATTGGATACCTCGTAATAGGACGGCAGGAATATTTTATCCGAGGTGGATACACCGTCGCCTATCGTATTTATATTGCCCGCCGTGGTGTTGTTGGGAACGGATGTGGTGTTGATGGCCGCACGTTGGGTGGAATCGAACGCTTCGTTGATGAAAGAGCCGTTGAGATACGTCCGAACCGTCGAATTTGCCCATAAGGTATAATTCGCATCCGTATCGTTGTGATAAAACGGCACGCCCGCCATAAGCTCCTCCGACGCGACCAGTTGCATGGTAGTGGCTGTTCCGTTGCCGGAAGGGTTGATGCTTGCCGGCAACTGCGCCCAATTGCCTATCAGCCAGCGTATCGGCATAACCATGAACCAGTAGTAGGTTCCCGAGACAAAGCTTGAACCGTCTATAAAGGAAGTAACGCTGGCTGCATCGCAATCATACGCACGGTAGGCAAGCTTGCGCACATATTTACTGCCGCCGTAACTGTACTCCGCCGCCGTGGCCGGTATCCAGTTGTTCGCGGCATTCCCGCCGTACCAGCTTGACGTATCGGCGATGGTATTTACGGTATACGACTTACCCGTCGCCGTCATGCTGTTTTGCAGGGCGCCGTTGTTGTAGGCCGTGTTCAAGGTGGCGTTTAAGGTGTCGCCGACATAGGTTTTGGGGTATTCGCCGAACTCTACGTACGGCAAGCCCGTCCGCACACCGTTGGAAGCGGCGTAACTCGCATCCGTGCCATCCCAGTTGCCGATGCCGAAGACTAACGCGGCGGGAGTTGTGCCGTCGTCCAACGATAACGTAGATAGGTCAAACACGAGGGCGAGCCGAACCCCAATGTAGAGGTAGTTCGAGATGCCGGTGTTGCCGAGGCGACCGTCGTCGTTGACGCCGAGCACGCCCGACGACGAGTAGGCCGAACGCAACCACCAGTAGCCCATTCTCATATAGCTTGCGTTGTTGTATGAAAAGGCAAAGTTTGCCAGTGCAAAGTCGCTTACCCTGCTTTGGCGCTTTTCCGCCGTGTCAAACAAATTGTAGAACATCCCGCTTGCATTGGATACCTCGTAATAGGACGGCAGGAATATTTTATCCGAGGTAGATACACCGTCGCCTATCGTATTTATATTGCCCGCCGTAGTGTTGTTGGGAACGGATGTGGTGTTGATAGCCGCACGCTGGGTGGTGTCGAACGCCTCGTTGATAAAGGAGTTGTTTAGGTACGACCGCATCGTCGAATTTGCCCATAAGGTACGGTTCGTATCCGTACCGTTGTGATAAAACGGCACACCCGCCATAAGCTCCTCCGACGCGACCAGCTGCATGGTAGTGGCCGTCCCGCTGCCATTCGGATTTATGCTTGTCGGCAGTTGCGCCCAGTTGCCTATCAGCCAGCGTATCGGTTCCACCTTGAACCAGTAGTAGGTGCCCGAGACAAAGCTTGAACCGTCGATAAAGGAAGTAACGCTGCTTGTGGAGCAATCACACACACAGTAGGCAAGCTTGCGCACATATTTACTGCCGCCGTAACTATACTCCGTCGCCGTCGTGGGAATCCAGTTGTTGGTACTGTTGCCGCCACGGGGACTTGACGTATCGGCGATGGTATTTACGGTGTACGACTTGCCCGTCGCCGTCATGCCGCTTTGCAGCGTGCCGTTATTGTAGGCGGTGTTGAGTGTAGTGTTGAGCGTATTGCCCACATAGGACTTCGGGAACTCGCCAAACTCCACATACAGCAGGCCCGCACGCACACCGTTGGAGGCGTTATAATTCGCCGCCGTGCCGTCCCAGTTGCCAAAACCGAACACCAGTGCGCCGGTTGAGCCTCCGCCTACGGGTGTCCAGTAAGCGGTGAAAGTCTTTTTGCCCGTGCTGCCAATGCTTATCGTGCCGTCTGCCGACCAGCCCTCAAAGGTATAACCGGCACGTTCTCCGGGAGCAACCAACGTCACTGCATCCACTATCGTATAGGTCGCCGGATTGGAATTGGTTGCGCCGTTCAATCCGAGGTATTCTATCTCATAGTTAATAATCGACCACACCGCGGCAAGGGTAATCGCTCCCGTCGATTCCTTAGCTATGCCAGTAAACTCAACACCTGCCTCACTTTCCCAGCCAACAAAGTCGTACCCCGCCCTTGTAAGCGGCAACAGCACAACCTCATCGCCGAAAGAATATTCGGCCGGATTTTCGTTCAACGCACTAAAAGTATTTGCGTATGTAATCGCCCATTTGCTAACCGTCCACTTTGCATATAAGGTGACGCTTCTCGCTACCTTATCGGACGCAAAAACCCACTCATTGTTACAGGCGGCCTCTTTATACCACCCGTCGAAAGTATATCCCGTCTTAGTCGGCGAAGCGGGCGCGGAAATGGTGTTTCCGCCCTTAATGTCGGTGAGCGCACCGACACTGTTGCCGCCGTTGCTGTCAAACGTCACCGTGTACAAGACGGTATCATCACGGTTACGCACGTAGCATCCGCCCAACAGCCCGCTCGCCGCTAAAGCCAGCGCGCACAGCAAAGCAATTAATGCGATTACCGATAATCGTTTATATTTTTTCATGAAGCCTCCGCCTTTTGTGGATAACTCATCCGTTTTTGCTGACTTTTGAGGCGCGAAAAATTGGTAATTAGTGTTATCCACAATAAAGGGTATTATACCCCAGGGCACCTCGCCTCTCTGGGCTTTGCTATCGCAAAGCCGCCAGCCGCAAGCGGCTGGCGGCTCGGCCGCCCTGGACCCGCCGCTTCGCGGCTGTTCCGCCCGCAAGGCGAGCGGGGTATTAAACCCTTTGCTCGCCTCCTCATTCGGTCATGTGCAAGCTGCGCTTGCCCGCGACCCTCATTTCGTCGGCGAATAAAATAAGTATACGTCGTTGTCGCCGTCTATGTCAAGCGCATTTTTGCCCCTATTTTACCTTTTTGACGAATTTTTGAGTTTTTAATGTGGCGGAGGGTCGATGTGGGCATCGACGCTGGCGGGTAATCGGCATCCTTCGGTTACGGCTCTGCCGGGGACGGAGGGTCGCCAAATCGCGACCCGAGGCGTGGTGACACCGACAAACGAAATTTTTCCAATGCTGTCCGCCTCGTCGAATGGTTGTTTCGGGCGCGACCCGCCCGGGCGGCCGGGGACGGGTTTACGGTGACACGAGCGCGAAGCGCGAAGTGCCCGAAGGGTTGCCCCCACAGGGCAATCAACGTCCCCGTCCCCCCGACACCTCCCCCCGGCACGGCAATGGCCGAAATCAACGGTTCGGGCGGATTGCCATCCGCCCCTACGAGAAATCGGTAACCGGCGGGTCGGTGCAGGCCCGACCCCTACGGGGAATCGGCAGTCCATCGACACCTCCCCCCGGCACGGCAATGGTCGCCCGCACAACGGCGGCGGGTCGCACGCCGTGCGACCCCTACGGGAAAGATGCAACCCATCCCATCCGCAATTCCTAACTCCTAATTCCTAATTCCTAATTCATTTCTCCCATCCGCTGTCAATAAGCCTGACCCCGTGACAGCACGGGAAAGATGCAACCCATCCCATCCGCAATTCCTAATTCCTAATTCCTAATTCCTAATTCATTTCTTACCCTATCCACTCGTCATCCCTGTAAATCAGCACCTCGGCCACTACATGGCGGCCCTTTAGGAGCGGCTTGCCGGGGTGGGTGCGGTTTTCGAGTGATAGGGCGTCGATCGGGAACGGCGCCAAATACTCGCCGTCCACGTCCAATATGATTTTATAGGAGGATTTGGCGTACCCGGCAAAAACGAGGGCGGTTCCGGTTTCACTTTTGCCAAAATCAATGATCTTAACGCCCTTGCGGTAGCGCGCCATCACGTCTAAAGAGGGCACCAACACGCGCTTTGCATATCCCTTGTCCGTCACCAGCACAGATTCGCCCGCGCCTTGTACCTGGCGGATGCCCACGCACACGTCGGTATCGCTAAGCTGGATGCCTTTTACGCCCGTGGCAATGCGGCCTTGGTTGGGGATATCGGACATATCGGCGTTTAAACACATCCCCTCTTTGGTGACAAACAGCAGCGTTGAATTCGGTTGTTCGTCCTCGATCGTAATCACCTCGTCGCCCTCTTTGAGCTTAATCGCCGCAAAAACCGATTTAATCACGTTCAGCTCGTTCCAATCGCTCTTTTTGACCATGCCCTCGCGCGTGTAGAACAACAGGTTGCCCTTGGGGAGCGCCTCCTCAACGCTGCGCCAATACACGACGGTTTCATTCTCGCCCGCCTCCGGCATAATCTTACTAAGCGGCAAGCCTTTTTCTTTCCACTTGCCGTCGGGGATGGAGTCGGCGTCTAACTTATAGCAGTTGCCAAGGTTGGTAAAGCACCACAGCCGATCTTTAGACGACATTTTAATGATGTGGCTGCAAATCTCGTTGCGCGTCGAATTGTCCGAAAAGTCCTTTTGCGCCAAGCCGAAGTTTTTGACAGGCATTTTTTTGAGCTGGCGGAGGCCGTTACAACACACGTAATAGTCCTCGACGGGTTTTTCGTCGTCGTCGGAGGGCACTGTGTATTCGGCGGCGTCTTTAAGGATGACGGAACGGCGCGGGATTTTAAAGGTCTTCTTGATTTGCAGCATCTCGGTCTTTACGAGCTCCATCTGCAGCTTTTTGTTGGCGATGATGGCGGTGAGGCGGGCAATCAGCGCGCGCACTTCCTTTAATTCTTCTTCGAGCTTGTATATCTCTAAGTGCGTCAACCTAGCAAGGCGCAAGTCGAGTATCGCCTGCGCCTGGCGTTCGGAGAGTGAGAACCGCTGGCGAAGGCGCTCGCGCGCCTCGGAAGGGTTCGCGCTGGATTTAATGATTTTAATCACCTCGTCGATGTTTTTGACGGCAATCACCAAGCCCTCTAGGATGTGGGCGCGTTCTTTTGCCGCGTCCAATTCGAACTTACAGCGCTTTAAGATGACGTCGCGCTGGTAGTTGACGTAATAGGCGATAATATCGAGCAGCCCCATTTGCTGGGGCTTGCCGTCGGCAATCGCCACCATGTTGATGCCGAACGAAACGGAAAGGTTGGTGGACTTAAACAGCTTTTCGATAATGTCTTTCGGGTCGCAATCCTTTTTGACCTTTATGACGGCGCGCATACCGTTGCGGTCGGACTCGTCGCCGATTTCGCTGATGCCGGTCAAAACGCCTTTCTTTTCTTCGCGCACCTTTAGGATGGTCTCTAAAAGCGTCGCCTTGTTCACCTGATAAGGCAATTCGTCAATCACAATAAGTTTTTTATCGTTGTCTCCGGATTCGATGTGCATTTTGGCGCGGATGGAGATTTTGCCGCGCCCCGTTTCGTACGCGGTTGCCAGCTCCTCACCCGCAATCACATAACCGCCAGAGGGAAAATCCGGACCTTTGATGATTTTCATCATCTCTTTAAGCGAGATGCGCGGGTTGTCGATGTACGCCACAACGCCGTCGATTGCCTCGCCCAGATTATGCGGGGGGATGTTGGTGGCAAGCCCGACCGCGATGCCCGCCGCACCGTTAACGAGGAGATTCGGGAAGCGCCCCGGCAGCATGTCCGGCTCGGTAAGCGAATCGTCAAAGTTGCACGAAAAGCGCACGGTGTCTTTTTCTAAGTCGCGTAACAGCTCTAAAGCGAGCGGCGCCATACGTGCCTCGGTGTAGCGCATCGCTGCCGCGCCGTCGCCGTCAATCGAGCCGAAATTTCCGTGGCCGTCGACCAGCGTCATGCCCATCGAAAAGCTTTGCGCCATGCGTACCAGCGCGCCGTACACCGAGGTGTCGCCGTGCGGGTGGTATTTGCCCAAGCAGTCCCCGACGATGCGCGCGCACTTTTTATGCGGCTTGTCCGGCGTTAACCCGAGCTCGTGCATGGTGTAGAGGATGCGCCGCTGCACGGGCTTAAAACCGTCCTCAACGCGCGGCAGGGCACGGTCTAGGATGACAAACTCGGAATACGGAATCATGCTCTCGTGCATGACCTCTTCCATGGTTTTGACGACAATTTTGTCGCCGGCGGGCTCGATGATTTCTTCTTCTTTTTTTGCCATGGTTTTTTACCTCGGGGTTCGGGATTCTGGATTCGGGATTCTGGATTGTTACATTCTTTCCCGTAGGGGGCGCAAGTCCATTGTGCGCCCCGCCGGAACCGATTTTTCTCATTAGGTGCGGGTCGCACAATGGACTTGCGACCCCTACGATTTGATTTGCGGATCACCTAATCACTTGATAATCCATTCATGAATCAGCTCAAAACAAAACAACAAAGCAGATAAAACGATTGCTACAATTGAGCATACAATTACAACTAAACCTAAGGAACTTTTTATTGTCGCAAACAATAACCAAGAAAAAGCCGCTAACGTATAGGTAAATTTAATAATTGCAAGAGCATTTTTATTCATTCTATAAAAATCTTTCTTTCTAATCGTATCAATAAACATTTTTATGTTTTCTACAATAATTGGAACCAGCGGCGCGAAAAACAAGCCCCAAATTATTAGACCCCCGAAGGGGCCAAAAATAACCGGGTAAATACACAAAGGCACTGTAATTACAACTAAATACACCCGTAACAGGCCTACCATTGTCTTTGTGAATCTACCTTTTTCTTTTTTGTTATCCACGTGCCGCTTAATCATCCCCCTCTTCGATATCAAACTCCATCCGCACGCGCTTTTCGATATCCTCCGCACTTGGAAGGGTATCGATGAATTCGGCGGGGACAAAGTCCGACAGCTTGTATTCGCTGACGCCGATGGGCTTATGGATGTCCTTTAGCGCGTATTCCGCGGTCAGCTTATCTTTGGACTTGCATAGCATAATGCCGATGGAGGGATTGTCCGTCTCATGCTTTAGCATATCGTCCACGGCGGAAAGGTAAAAGTTAAGTTTACCCGCGTATTCGGGCTTGAATTCCGTGTTTTTTAGTTCGATGACCACAAAGCTGCGGAGCTTAAAATTATAAAACAAAAGGTCGATGTAGTAGTCCTTTTGGCTGATTTCAAGGTGGTATTGGTTGCCGACAAACGCAAAGCCGGTACCGAGCTCTAAGATGGTTTTTGCGATGTTAGCCACCAATTCGCGCTCAATTTCGCGTTCGATGATTCCCTTGCGTTTTTGCACAAAATCAAACACGTACGGATTTTTCAGGGTTTCCTCCGCCAGCCCGCTAAAGGGCGATGGGAGCAAACGGTCGTAGTTGGTCGTTTTTTCGGCGACGGCTTGGCGGTGGTATAATTTCATCTCTATTTGATGCGTTAGGACAACGTTATTCCATCCGTTTTGCACGTTTTGCTCTACATACCATTGCCGCTCCGCCTCGCTCTTTATTTTTGAAATCAACGTCAAATTGTTTCGCCACGGCAAAAGTGCAACACCCCGTTGCACTTTTTGAAAATCGGGATAAAGCTCGGAAAACTTACGCATGTAGTTTAGATTTCGCACAGAAAAACCTTGAATGTCTGGGAAATCTAATATAATGTCTCTTGATAAGTTTTTTAAAAAACCGACACCGTACTTAGTGTTATCGATAATAATCTTTCCGATGTTCCAGTACAACTCCATCAGTTCCTTGTTCGCGCCTAAAACAGCCCTGTATTGAGCCGACTTAATGCGGGTTTTGATGTCCTCTAGCACCGCAAAATATTCACTGTTGTTGATTAGCATTTTATCGCCTCCTACTTCGCGATTTCCCGGAAGGCGTCTTCCTTGTTAAAATCCGCATTCTCAATAATATACGCCTTGCGTAAGTCAACCGCGTCGCCCATCAGCACGGACACCAGCTTTTCGGCCTCGGCGGCGTCCTCGATGCTGACGCGCACGAGGGTGCGCTCGGCAGGGTTCATCGTGGTCGCCCAAAGCTGCTCCGCACTCATCTCGCCTAAGCCCTTGTAGCGCTGGATGGTGGAAGCGCGGCCGAAACGCTTGCGGGCATCCTCGAGCGCGGCGTCATCGTAGACGTACTCTACCGCGTCCTTTTTGGCGATTTTATAAAGCGGGGGCAAGCCGATGTACACGTGCCCCTCGTGAATTAATGGCTTCATGTAGCGGAAAAAGAACGTGAGTAGTATCGCGCGGATGTGCGCGCCGTCTTGGTCGGCGTCGGAGAGGATAATGACCTTGTGATAATTAAGGTCGTCTAAGGTAAAGTCGTCTCCGATGCCCGCGCCTAACGCGGAGATAATCGTGCGGATTTCCTCATTCGCCAAAACTTGGTCAATGCGCTTTTTTTCGGCGTTTAGGGGTTTGCCACGGAGCGGCAAAATCGCCTGAAAGGAACGGTTGCGCGCCTGCTTTGCCGTGCCGCCCGCAGAGTCCCCTTCCACGATAAACAGCTCGTTATTTTCCGGCTTTTTGCCAGAACAAGATGAGAGCTTGCCCACCAAATTAAAGCTGTCGATTTGGTTTTTGGCGCGCGTGATTTCCTTCTCTTTGCGCGCGGCCTCGCGCACCTTTGCCGCCAAAATCGCTTTCTTTAAAATGATGTCCAGCGTCGCCTTGGCTTTGGGGCCCGATTCAAAGAATTTTGCCAGCTCGTCCTCAATGATGCCGTCCACGGCGGTTTTGGCCTCGGGGTTGCCGAGTTTTGTTTTGGTTTGCCCCTCGAACTGGATATTCTGCATTTTGACCGAGAGCACCGCCGTTAAGCCTTCGCGGTAGTCGTCACCGAGTAAATTCGCGTCCTTATCCTTCAACATCCCGCATTTTCGCGCGTAATCGTTCATCACCTTGGTAAGCGCAATCTTAAAGCCCGTCTCGTGCGTGCCGCCCTCGGTCGTCGGGATATTGTTGACGTAGGAGAAAACATTTTCGGTGTAGGCGTCGGTGTATTGCAGCGCAATCTCTAAATAGATATCGTCGCGGCTTCCTTTAAGATAAATCGGCTCGGCGTGCGCGGCAGATCGCGTCTCGTTTAAGTATTGCACAAAGTCCGACAGCCCGCCCTCGTAAAAATATTCGCGGCGCGGGTTTTGCTGCAGGCGGTGATCGGTTAAAATAATGCGGATGCCCCGGTTTAAAAACGCAAGCTCTTTTAAGCGCTTTGCAATTGTGTCAAGCGAAAAAACGACGGTCTCAAAAATGGTTTTATCGGGCTTAAAGCGCACCATGGTTCCCTGCTTGTCCGCCTTAATGCCGGTGTCAAACAGTTGGTATTTCGGCACACCGCCTTTTAATTTTCCGTCCACCGTCTTGGCCTCGAATTCCATGCGGTAGGTCGTTTTATGCTTGTATACCTCAACCGTCAGCCACTCCGAAAGCGCGTTGGTGACGCTCGCGCCCACGCCGTGTAAGCCGCCCGAATGCGTGTAGGTATCGTTGTCGAACTTGCCGCCCGCGTGAAGCTGCGTAAAAACGACCTCGACGCCGGAAACGCCGGTTTCGGGGTGCAAATCGACCGGGATGCCGCGCCCGTCATCCTCGACCGAAACGGAGCCGTCCGCGTGGATTTCGACGTTAATCGTGGAGGCAAACCCGTTGGCGGCCTCGTCCATCGCGTTGTCCACGATTTCCCATAATATATGATGAAGCCCTCTTACTCCGGTCGTGCCGATGTACATGCCGGGGCGGGTACGCACGGCGTCGAGGCCTTCGAGGATGCGGATGTCTTTTGCGTTATAATCTTTGGGGGGCATAAAAAAGCTCCTTAATAAAGGTATCAGGGCACAAGGCACAAGGCACAGGTATCGGATATTTGATATCGGAATACAAGGTTCAACGCTCAAGTCACTGAAATTTGAATTATTTCGATCCATTACCTGTGCCTTGTGTCCTGATACCTTTTACCTCGCATTTTGCATTTGCTAGCTATCATTATACCACTTTCTCTCCCCTTTAGCAAGCGTTTTACATTTATATTTATGCACAAAAAACCGCCTATTTCTTGCCTCGACGGTTTGTAAATGGAGTAAATGCATACTAATTCATGTTTTTGAATAATTATTCATGCGGAAAGAGGCACAGGTATCAAGGCACAAGGCACAGGTATCGGTGTCGGGATACACGTCGATAAGGTTGAAAGTCGACGAAGTGCCCGGGCGGCCCGAGGACGGAGGGTCGCCGACCGGCGATCCGAGGCGTAGTGACACGGAGCGCGGAGCGCGAAGTGCCCGATAGGGTGCCGAAAGCTTGCCTTTCGGCATCAGCACCCCCGTCCCCCCGACATGTTCCCCCCGGAAAATTTAGGGTGCCCAAACTTCCGTCCCCGTGACAACCGTCGGCGGGTCGATCTGTAGATCGACCCCTACGGGAATATTTGCAACCATTCCAAATCCCGAACGCCGAACCCCGAACCCCGAACCCCGAATCCCGAACCCCGAATCCCGAACCCCGAATCCCGTACCTCAATACTCCCCAAATAATCCGTAAAAACTTTCAAAAAAAACTCTTGACAAAACAATAAATTAGGTATATTATATACACAAATATGTCCTTGGAGGATGTCATAGATGGAAAAGGAAAAACCGGTCGTCTTAGGGAAAACGTCGTACTACTACAAAATCGCCGTGCCGATTTTGATGGCGGCCGTTATCGGCGTGCTCGTCTTAATAGGCGTTGCGTTTATTGAAGCAATCCCTATCTTGGCAATCACGATGTTCTGCATTTGCGCGCTGCCCGGTCTGATTTTATTGTTGTACGTACTGCTGCCACTCGGCGCGGTGCTCTACGACGAAAAACGGGACGTGCTTATTCTGCGCGGCGGCAGAAAATTTATTTTTTCGGCCTTTAAACGCCAAGAAATCCCCATGGGCGACATCAAAAAAGAGCCCAAAGAGAAAACCGTCGCTTGGGGCGAGTCTCCGAACGCCAAGTATGTCTTTTTAGGGTGGCTTTTTTTGGATACACAAGGGCATTTAGAAGGCTTGCACATAACGACGGTGCACGGGGAAATCCGGTTGTTCACGGTCGGCAAATCCGAAAGCGCCGCTAAAAACATCCAAGCGCGGTACGAGAAATTCCGCTACAAGCTAAATTTCCAAACGCCGACGGGGACTGCTGAGTAAAGCTTAGCGCTTTGCCGTTTCTTGTATCAGCCTTGCAATCCTCTCCGTGCCGTCAATGTTTTTCGCCTCTTTACAGGCGGAGCGTAGTGACGCGGCATCTTTTTGCAGTTCGTCTAACGCTTTGCATAGCGGGAATTGTAATTTGTAATTTGTAATTTGTAATTTGTAATTTGTAATTTGATTCTGCTCTAGCACCTTGACGCACCCTAAGCGTTCAAAATACCGCGCGTTGTCGATTTGATCGCCCCGAGAGACGCCTTTGGGGAGCGGGATGGCCAAGGATGGGATGCAGAGCGCGCATAGCTCAAACAACGCGTTCGCACCGCCGCGCGTTATGCAATAATCCGCCCACGCCAAATAATCCTCAATATTTTCAGCAAACGGAATCGGATGATAATGCGGCTCTTTTACAGGAGCCGCGTTGCTTTTGTGCTCAGCGCCCTGCTCTCCCGCTGAGCCCCGCTCCCCCGCCGCGCCCTGCTTTCCCGTAATATGCACAACGTCGAAGCGCTTTGCTAATTCGCCAAATTCCGCGTAAACGGCCTCGTTGATAGCCTGCGCACCCAAGGAGCCGCCCATAATCAGCAGGTTTTGTCGGCCGATAAGCCCCGTCTCAAGCTCCGCCCGGCGCTTGTCGCCCCGATAAATTTGCCCCCGCAGCGGCGCTCCCGTACAAATCCCGCCGGGAATTTTGGCCGCCAAATCCGAAAAGGAAGTGCAAACGTGCGCGCACTTTTTGGCGCCCATGCGGTTGGACAGTCCCATCGTGTAATCGGATTCGTGCAAAATCACCGGGATTTTCCCGCCCGCCGCCAGCATGACCGGCAGCGCGACAAACCCGCCCTTAGAAAAAATCACTTTAGGCCGAATCTCCGCCAGAATCCTTTTCGCCTTTTTCTTGGATGCGAGCAGCTTAAAAGGAACCGCGAGGTTTTTTAAGGTAAATTTGCGCGGCAATTTGACGCATTCCAAGCCGTGAAACACAATATAGGGGCAGTTTTTTTTCACGAGCTCCTCTTCCATAGAGCCCGGCCGCCCGATGTAATGCAGCTCAAAATCCTTCGCGAGCAGCGGTGCAAGCGCGAGGTTCGGCATCACATGCCCCGCCGTCCCGCCGCCCGTCAAAACAATAACGTCCATGGGGGTAGTATATGCTTATTTTAGTGAATAGTGAATAGCTGCGGATTATTTTTGCCTCTTATGCAAGCAAAATGTACAAAATCTATTGAAGTATTACTTTATATGTGCTATACTATGAGAAGTCGAGCGTCGCGCGAAAATTTATTTTCGCATGGCCGATACGCCGATTAGTACAATATATGTGTGCAAAACCGTAGGTTTTGCCATCCGACGCAAGTCGGATATATTCGTTGACAAATGAATAGCACATAGATTATACTATTCTATAACATTAATCTTTGGGAGATAAAACGCATGAATATTAAAAGAATAGTCCCTCTGTTGATTTTGGCCGTTGCGCTGGCCTTGGCGGCGTCCGCCTGCAAAAACGACGGCGACGGCGGAAAGAACAACAACACGCCCGTAGCGGTTACCGGGGTTACACTCAGCCCGAAAACCGTTTCCGTGGGGATTGGTGAGTCCGCGACGCTGGCCGCTGCCGTGGCGCCGTCAAACGCGACCAATCAGTCGCTGGCATGGTCGGTCGATAAGCCCGCAATCGCGACGGTGGAAAACGGCGTTGTTAAGGGCATCGCGCTCGGCGGGGCAACCGTTACGGTAACGACCGCCGACGGCGCCAAAACCGACACCTGCGCCGTAACGGTTACCGAAGTGGTGCCGGTCACCGGCGTCGCCCTTTCGCGCGCGGCGCTGACGCTGGAGGTTGGCTCGGCCGTGACGCTGAGGGCTACCGTATCACCAACAAACGCCTCCAATAAGTCCGTTACATGGTCCACCAGCAATCCGGCCGTTGCTTCCGTCTCGGGCGGGAGCGTAAAGGCCTTAGGCGTCGGCACGGCGTCCATCACGGCAAAGTCCGAGGCGGATCCGACCAAGCTTTCCTCCTGTCAGATTTCGGTGGTAAATGAGGACGCGGTGTCGCCGAATATCGTGCTCTCTGGCGGAAAAATCACGGTCACGTGGGAGGCGGTCGCGGACGCGGTGTCGTACGACGTTTACCGCGCCGGCAGCCGGCTGGGCGAAAAAACAAAGCTCGCCGCCATCGACAAGCTAACCTATACCGACGAATCCCCCAATCCGGTCAAGTATGAAAACTACTATACGGTGGTACCGAAAGACGCCGCCGGCAACACCATCATCGGCCTAAAGTGGAACTTTATCGACGGCGCCGTGAATTACCGGGTGGAACGCGCCGCGACGCCTTCCGGCACATTTGCGCCCCTGGGCACCGTGAGCGCCGACGGGGAGCGCTCGTTTATCGACAAGGCGCCTAATTATGCGTTCGGCCAAACGACCTACCGCATCGACCCGCTGGATCAGGCGGGCGACGTAATGAAAGGCGGCTTCGATACCGACAGCCCGACCCACACGGTTACCGCGTCCAACGTGCGCGCGTATTCCGTCACCCGCAATATCGTCTTAAAGGAGTTTTACCCCGAGGTAATTTCATTCGAGCGGCTGTTGTTTGGCGAGAACGTGTATTTTTACGACGCAAAGCATGACAGTATGCCCGCCATTTTAAAGGACGTCAACCGGATTGCCGACGCAATGCGTTCGTCCGCCGGCGTCGTTCAGATGAGCTACGAACGTTTTTCGCTGTACTTTAAGCCGGGCAACTATCCGTTCGGCACTTTAGAAAGCGGCCAGGAATATCCCGACACGCGCGGCGCCAGGCTTGACGTCGGATTCTACACGACGCTGGCAGGCCTTGGGCTATTGCCCACGCAAACCCGCATCGGCGCCACCGTGTACACACCGCCGGCACTCGCCCACACCAACAACGGCGGCAGCAACGCCACACATAACTTTTGGCGCTCCATCGAGAATTTTGAGGTGTACCGTCCGCAGGGCATGGCAAGCACGCCCCGGCTGAATTGGGCGGTCTCTCAAGCCGCGCCCATGCGCCGCATCTCGACGGCGAGCGGTATTTCTACCGACTACAACGCCAACGGCGGTTGGGGCTCGGGCGGCTTTACGGGAGATTGCCGCTTTGGCGGGGGCGTCGGCGCGGGCGGCCAGCAGCAATGGTACACACGCAACAGCCATTTCGGCTCCGGCGCGATGAGCGGTATCGCGTGGAACAATTTCTGTATCGCCTCGACCGGCAGCAAGTTCTCTAACTCCTATCTTACGGGCGGGACCGGCACGTTTGTCGACTCCCCGATTAAGCAAATGCGTGAAAAGCCGTTCCTGTATTACGACACGACGGTAAACGATTACAAGGTTTTCGTGCCGGGTTTGCGCCAAAACGCGAGCGGCGTTTCGTGGTCCGATATCAGCCCCGGGCCCGGAGAATCCTATGACATCAGTGAATTCTACATGGCAAAGCCCGGCGATTCCGCGTCCAAAATCAATTCACGCCTCGCGGGCGGCAAGCACCTGTTTTTAAGGCCGGGGATGTATGAGTGCGAGGAGCCGATTTTTGTCGGGGAGGAAAACGCGGTTGTCATCGGAACCGGAATGCCGTCGCTCTATCCCGTAGAGGACAACGGCGAGGGCGTCATGCTGGTTTCCGACGTTTCCGGCGTAACGCTGGCGGGCTTTGTCGTGGACGCGTACGGCGACACCAAGTACCTGCTGCGGGTCGGAGAACCCGGCTCGAATAAAAACCACGCGCAAAACCCGACCTTTATCTCCGACGTGTTCGCGCGCGTGGGCGGCTTCCCCTCTGTCGCGGTAAACGCGGAGGTTTCGGTGGACATCCACTCCAATGACGTCATCGGCGACCACTTTTGGATTTGGCTTGCCGACCACGGCAGGTTTACCGGGTGGGCGCGCAATACCGGGGCGTTCGGGCTGATCGTGCACGGTGACCGGGTCACGATGCACGGGCTGTTTGTCGAGCACTACCAAAAGTACCAGACGCTGTGGCTGGGCAATTACGGCGAGACGTTCTTCTATCAAAACGAGCTCCCCTACACCGTGCCGAGCCAAGAGGCATGGATGGCTCAAGACGGCGCCAAGGGTTGGTCGGCCTTTAAGGTGGCAAACACCGTAGATAACTTTCACGGCATAGGCTTCGGCAGCTACAGCACCATCCGGCTCAGCGGCGGTAACATCCTTTTAAACAACGCCTACGAGGCACCCAACAAACCCGGCGTTAAATTAGAGGCGTTGTATGCCAACAACATCAGCGACGGGACCAACGGATTTGTCAACATGATTAACGATTACGGCGGCAGGGTCAACGGGCAGGGCTACCGCCTTGCCAGCTTTGATAACGGCCAAGTCAAGCGCCAGGGCTCCTCGGCGCCCGCGCCCGCGACCAACCCGAAAGACCAGGATTACGCAAAATTGATCGAAAAGATTTTTTAGACGAGAAATGAGATAAAAGGACTGCCCGTAGGGGCTGCACGGTGTGCAGCCCGCCGGGACGAACAATGCCTATATGGTGCGGGCCGCACGCCGTGCGACCCCTACGATTGTGCATCGAACATACCTAACCGTAGGGGCTGCACGGTGTGCGACCCCTACGATTGTGCATCGAACATACCTAACCGTAGGGGCTGCACGGTGTGCAGCCCGCGGGCTACGGAAAACCCCATTCCCCCATCCCCCATCCCCCATCCCCCATCCACCACGTCATAACGGAGGTAATTTTCTATGAAAAAAGTAAGAAAGATTCCGCTTCTCACCCTGACGGCGCTGTTGTGCGCCGTGTGTTTTTCGGCGTGTGTGGCGAAAACCGAGCGACAGCCCGAAACGCCGAAAAGCACCTATACGATTGCGTTTAACTCCGGTGGCGGATCTACCGTAGCATCCATAACGCGGATTGAAGGTTCGCAGGTGGCAAAGCCCGCCGACCCGCAAAAAGAGGGCTTTACCTTTGCCGGCTGGTTTTTCGACTTTGAACTTGAAAACCCGGTGACTTTCCCGCTGGCGCTGAATGACAATTACATCTTGTATGCCAAGTGGGCCGCCAAAGCCTCCGACAATCCCGGAGATAATCCCGGCGACAATCCGGGCGACAATCCGGGCGACGACCCTACTCCGCCGGATACTACTAAATTTACCGTTACGTTCGAGTTTACCGGATTGACTCCCATCACGCCGCTTTCGGTGACGGTCGGCGGTAAAATCACCAAGCCCGCCGACCCGATTAGAGATGGCTATGTTTTTTCCGGCTGGTGTGCGGATGTGGGTTTAGCACACCCGTGGGTGTTTGAGACCGATACGGTCACAAAAAATGTGACGCTGTACGCCAAATGGGAGGCGGTGGAAGAAGACGGCGACGGCTCGCAAGAAAACCCCTTTAAAATTTATAACGCCGCACAGCTTATCGAGTTCGCCCAAACTGCACGTCTCTACAACTACGCCGGACAATTTATCGAATTACGCGCCGATATCGACTTGGGCGGAGCGGAATGGGTGCCAATAGGAGGCAATGTCCTGATATTTGCCGGCAGCTTTAAGGGCAACGGGTTTAAAGTCCGCAATTTTAAGATAACCACCGGGCAACCATACGCGGGTTTATTCGCCCGCAACGGCAGCATCGGAACCATTCAAAATCTCGCCGTAGAGGATTTTGTGATCGACATGACCCATACCGCAAACGTTTGCGCGGGGGGGCTTGTAGGCAATAACATGGGCGCGATTTTAAACTGCAGCGCTTCCGGCAGCATAACCGTAGAGTGCCCGGTCACCTCGACCCAAAGCGTCGGGGTAGGCGGCTTAGCCGGAATCAGTTCCGGTACTGCCAGCCGGGTTTCGGGCTGCAGCGCGGCGGTTGTGGTAGATTTTACGTGGACTACTACGACCAGTTATTCCGGATATGCGGGCGGATTAATCGGCTATGCCTCCAACGTTAGCGATTGCTATGCAACGGGCGATGTGAATACGGAAACTAATTCCACAGATGCGAGGGGCGGCGGACTGCTGGGAACCTTGGCGTCGTACGGAACCGTGACCAACTGCTATGCGACAGGAGCAGTATCCGCAACCGCAAGCGGAACCAGCCCCATCGGCTCATCGCAAGGCGTTTGCGCGGGGGGCTTAGTCGGGAATAATAACGCCACGATAACCAACAGTTTTGCGATCGGCGACGTGACTGCGGTCGGAGGCTCAGTTGCCCGCGCGGGCGGGGTAGTCGGAATCAATCTCCTAACCGGTTCCACATCGGGGAATTGTTTCCGTTTGGCGGGGCAACAAGTAACGGCGACGACGCCCGGCTCGCCGGGAACCGTTACTACGGCAGGAACCGCGCTTGCCGCCTCCGAGTTTAACAGCGCGGCCTTGTATACCGCTACGCTCGGTTGGGACGCCGCAATCTGGGATTTTACCGATCTAGATTTTGCCGCCGGAAAGCTGCCAACGTTGAAGTAAATCACAAATACTGCGTGGCGTTCACTTCAGCTCCGTCGTCGCGCGTAAACGCGACGCTGCCTAAAGAGCAAGATTACGCAAAGCTTATTGAGAAGATATTTGGCTCTTATTCAAATAGGTTGGCGCACTTCGTTTTGGCTCCCGTAGGGGGCGACCCATTGGGCGCCCCGCATGGCCCATTGGGCGCCCCGCCTAAACAAAAACGGCTTGTAAGGTGCGGGGCGCCCAATGGGTCGCCCCCTACGGATTGGTTAGTCAACCTATTTGAATAAGAGCCAAATATTCTAAACGAGGAATGAGATAATAAGGACTAACCGTAGGGGCTGCACGGTGTGCAGCCCGCGGGCCAGCGAGGGCATCGACGCTGGCGGGGAATCGGTAACCGCAGGTCGCACGCCGTGCGACCCCTACGATTGTGCATCGAACATACCTAACCGTAGGGGCTAATCTATAGATTAGCCCGCGGGTCGATTTGTAAATCGACCCCTACGGGAAACCGCAAATCCCCATCCCCCAGTCCCCATCCCCCAATCCCCAGTCCCCATCCCCCATCCCCCATCCCCCAGTCTCCATCCCCCATTCACCACTTCATAACGGAGGTAATTTTCTATGAAAAAAGCAAGAAAATCCTTGTTTCTCGCCTTCGCGGCGCTGTTGTGCGCCCTATGCTTTTCGGCATGCGTTGCTAAGCCCGGGCAGCAAACCGAAACATCGAAAAACTCGTATACGGTTGCGTTTAACTCCGGCGGCGGATCCACTGTTGCGTCCGTTACGCGGATTGAGGGCTCGCAGGTGGCAAAGCCCGCCGACCCGGTCAAAGAGGGCTTTACTTTTAGCGGCTGGTTCTTTGACTTTGAGCTTGAAAACCCGGTTGCCTTTCCGCTGACGCTTAATAAGGATTACGTACTGTACGCAAAATGGAGCGATGCCTCCGGCGACCCGATCGACCCCGGCGGTGACCCGGGCGATCCGGTTAAATTTTCCGTAACGTTCGACCTTAGCGGCGGAACGGGCGCCGCCGCCCCGCTTTTGATAGATGCGGGCGGCAAAATCGCAAAGCCCGCCGACCCGGCAAAAACGGGCTATACCTTTGGCGGATGGTACGCGGACGCAAATTTCGAAACCGCATGGGCGTTTGAAACCGATACCGTGTCCAAAAACGTAACGCTGCACGCCAAATGGACGGCAAACCAATACGCCGTAACATTTAACGTAAACGGCGGCGAGGGCGTTCCTGCTTCCGTCCAAGCCGTGTTCGGCGCGCCCATGCCCGCCGTTTCGGTAAAGCCGACGCGGGAGCTCCATTCCTTTACGGGCTTTTTCGACGCGGCAGAAGGCGGCGTTAAGTACTATAACGCCAATTTGACAAGCGCCAAGGCTTTCGACAAGACCGCTGCGCTGGCGCTTTTTGCGCAATGGGAGGCGTGGGAGGAGGACGGCGACGGCTCGCAAGCCAACCCCTATAAAATATACGCGGCCCAGCACCTGACGAATTTTGCCGTTGCCGTAAACAACGGCGATAACCATTACGGCAAATACGTCGCTTTACGCGCCGATATCGACCTAGACGGCGCGGAATGGACGCCGATTGCCGCCACCGACGGCACGGCAATCCGCAGCTTTACCGGGAATTTTAACGGCAACGGCTTTACGGTCGGCAACTTTAAAATTACGTCGGCGCGCTTGCACGCGGGCTTGTTCGGCAACAACGCCGGCACGATTGAAAACGTTACCGTAGCCGATTTTGAAATCGATGCGGCCAACATCGCCGGCACCACGTTTGCGGGCTTGACGTCCATCACCTCCACGCGCTGCTTTGCGGGCGGCATCGCGGGCTATAACGGCGGCTACGGCATCATCCGCAATTGCGCTACATTTGGCAGCGTTAAGTCGACGGCCAACGGCGGCGCGGGCGCGTACGCGGGCGGCATCGTCGGCATCAATACCGGCAGCGCGCGGATTTTGGAGTGCTATACGTCCGCATCCGTGACCGCCGACGGCGTTACATCCGTCTATGCGGGGGGCTTTGTCGGGCGCGCCGAGGTTGATATGACGGCGTTTATCCGCAACTGCTACGCTACGGGGGACGTAAGCGCTGTGGGCGGCGGGGGTGCGGCGTCGGTGAATGCCGGCGGCTTTGTCGGGTACTTTACCGGCGGGACAATCGTGGCACCGGAGGGGAGCTTCGGCGGGATTTCCAACTGCTATGCGTCCGGGAACGTGACCTGCGAGAGCATTACTGCTTCCGCCGCGTACGCCGGCGGGTTTGTAGGGAACAACGGCGGACTCATAACGAATTGCGTGGCCTTTGGGAACGCGGGCGCACAGACGGCAGCCGCCGGCTTAACTGCGGCGCTGGCGGGCGGATTTAGCGGCTCTGCCGGAAATTTTGGCAGTAGCATCGGAACCTGCTTCCGGTACGAGGGGCAGCAATTTTTCCGCAAAAGCGCGTCCGCCGAATCCACCGAACCCTCCAACACCAACCCGACCGCCAATTCCCGTAATGCTCTCACTCTTAACATCACTACCTTTTACACAGACTTACTCGGTTGGGACGCGGCGGTTTGGGATTTGACCGCCCTTGATGTCGCCGCCGGAAAGCTGCCGACGCTGAAGTAAATCACAAATGGGGACGGGGGCAATTTGTTATTTTTATTGATGTAACAAACTGCCCCCGTCCCCATTTGTTAATCTCTTGGGGTTAATTCCCCCGACGCTCGCGTCGTTAACCGCATCGCCGTAGGGGCTGCACGGCGTGCAGCCCGCACCGTAGGGGCTGCACGGTGCGCTAGGGCGGCGGGTCGCACACCGTGCGACCCCTACGATACCCCGACGCAAGCGTCGGGGAGGGTTTATTTTGTTATTTTGTCGGATTTTGTCGACGCGGAATTTGTCCTTTTTTGCGATGGGCGGGACGGATGGACTTTTGTATGATAAAATTGTATCCATGAAATGGACAAAATCGCAAGTGCGCACGCTGCTGGTCGTAAATTCCATCACGCTGATATTGTTTGTCGGGATACTGTTTTTGCCGTGGGTCAACCCCTTTTTTGGCGGGACGAAACCCGTGGACGCCGACCCCGAGCCGCCTCCCGTCAATAGCGCGGTGCACGACCCGCTCCGAAGCCCCCGTCCCGCCGCCGACTCGGCTTTGGCGTGGGAAACCAATTTGGGCGGCAGCGGGAATGAAACCGTGGTTGCCGCCTTTGAGACCGCTTCGGGCGTGTTAATTTTCGGCAACACGGAGTCAAGCGATTACGATTTTAAGGATAAAACGCCGGGGGGCTTTGTAATATTGCTTGGGTTCAACGGCAAGGTTGTCAACTATTTGATGTATGAGGGCGAAATCGCAAAGGTGTATGGCCTAGACGACGGGTTTTTGTTGTGCGTCAACAGCGCGACCGAATGCTTGCTGCTGCGGACCGACAGCTTGGGGATTGGAACAGGGCGCGTCAATTTGCGCGAGGCCGAAACCGAAAAAATCATCGACGTGTACACCGACTGGTTTTCGGCAAATCAGGAGTCCGAACCGTTTCATGCGGTCGTCGAGTACCAAAACCCCAACACCGGCTACAAGGAGCTGCGGGTGCACGCGCTGAGCGACAAGTTGGAGGAGCGCTACAAACGCTGGTTTAGCCGCTCGCAGAGCCTCGAATACGTCGCCGCGTACTCCCACCCGAACGGATTTTTTCTGCTTGCCAACATTAAGGGCCTCAACACATCGATGCTCACCTACTATAATTGGCGCAAAAACTCCTCGACCGAGAACGATTTTAATAATCTGACGCTGCAGTTGATTGACCGCTATACTTGCGAGGCTGTGATTCCGGCGGGCGCAAACCGCTACGCCGCGTTGATTCGGACGGCCGACAATATCCCCTACTTTATCGATTGCAACCAAGACTTTACCCGGCACCCGATTCACGAGTTGGGCGCGGCGCCGGCAGAAAAAGTGATGCTGCTGAGCGATAACGAAACGGTTTATGTGTACGTGTATCGCGCGGGCGACATTTCCGCGCTGTTCCGCTTTGACGAGACGCTGGCGGTGATTGACGAGGTTGCGGCGTTTAAAAAATTCAGCGACCTTTACTGCCACACCTTAACAAGCCGGGGCACGCTGTTTTGCGGCCGTACGGTAAACGGCGTAACGGTGGCCGGGGTGAATCAAAACGGCGTGGCATGGGAGCGCGCATTTAACTCGCAAAACGAAACAATCCGCGCGTGTATCGAGACAAACGGCGGATTGATTTTGATTGGAGAAAGCACCGGCAAGGGCTATAACGTGGGCGGCAACTTCGGCGGCAGCGATATTTGGGCGGCAAAGCTATTGTTTTAAAAGCTTGACGCGCGGTTTTTCAATCGGCGTTATGCCGTTTTTGACGGACAAGTAATACGTCGCGGCGAAGTAGGCTGCGAAAATGAACCCGAAAACCAATGGGACGGCCGCAGCAATCCAATAGATGCCCGCGTGGACGTGCCCGATGATTTGCTTGCTAAGGAGCGCGCTAAGCAGCACCGAGGGAATTAAAAAAAGGCACGGGATTAGGAGCGGCACCGCGAAAAACGCGAGGATTTGGCGCAGCATAATTTTGCGCTGCCCCGAGGCGCCCACCCCAAGCATATTTAAAATCTTGTACCTTTTTTTATCCAAATCCGCGTCGCTCATCATCTTAAGCGAGAGGAGCGCCATCGCAAAAAACATAAACGCGACGCCCAAAAATAACGAGCCTATCACCGAAATCGAGGACTGGGCATAATGCGCGGCAAGCTCGGCGTATTTAGAGTAAACTTTCACATCCCGGCTTTCAAATCTCCCCCACCAGCCGTCTTTCAGAACCGTTTTAAACAAATCGGAGGGCAGGAATTTTTTGGTGTTAATCTGCAGCCCCGTATTTGTCCGGTACGCGTCCGACGCGCCTTCCGGCAACAGGCGGTCGGGAACCACGGCGCTGAACGAATAGCCGTCAAAATATGACAGCCCGCCGCGCATATCGCCCGTCGCCTCCGGCGCGGACTTTGCGGTGAGCGGCACGCCGTACAACACGGCCGGGGCGCCCGCGGCCAACGCGCCGACATTCTGCCCAAAGACGATAAATTCGTCGTCCGAAAACTCAAGCTCCGGGCTGCCGAAATGCCTCATAAGCGCGTTGGCGTCGCTTTTTTTGAGAACGCGCATACGGTTATAGCCCGCGTCCCCGTCAAAGCCGCTGCCCGTCCAATCGGGGCGGTAAAGATTGTACTGCAGCATAAAGGAAATGCCAGCTTTCTCTTCGGCGTAAGCGATAACCTGTTCGGGCGTAAGCTCGAATACCGGCGGCTCGTCTTCTTCCCATTCATACCGCTCATACCGCCAGCCCGCCGATATATCAAAGGGCGCGATATCGTTGAGATCCTCCACCAGCGTATAGTGCGACGAGAACGCCATATTGGTAAACATCACGGCAAAGCTCATAAGTACGGCGATTAAGCCCATCATTAAAGCGTTCCGGTTTAACGAGCCCGACATCTGCCGGTAATGGAACGTATTGCTCCCCCGGCTTGCCTTTTTACTTTTGAGCCTTTCGGCGTAAAAGCTACGAATGAAAAAATGAAACGCGATAACGGCTGCCATGGCGACGCAAATCAATATGCCGATATAAACGACGTATTCCATAATCTCAAAATGCGGGTCGCCGAACATATAAAATATCCAGGAATCCAACAGCAGCAGCACGGCTCCCGTAACCGCCGCTATCATCACCGCAAGGCTGAAAAACGCGAGTATTTTTTCGATATTGGTATGTTTGGGCAGGTTTTTTTTAACGGTTTTTGCGTTAACGAGGCCGGCGATTTTGGTTTTACCCAGCACGATCCCCGAATACAGCACCGCCGCAAAGAAAATAACCGCCCACTGGAGCAATGTGAGCCAAAGGCTCGCGGGCGCAAAACCGAGCGGAGCCAGGTATTCCCTGCCGATTAAGCTGCGGACCACGGCGTCCAGCGCCTTAAAAACGCCCGTGCCCGCGGCAACGCCCAGCATAAAGCTTGCCGAGCCGATAATAAGGTTCTCCAAAATAAAAATCCGTAATACGGCGGAACGCGTAATGCCCAAGAGTAAATATGTGCCGAGCTCCTTTTTGCGTTTGCGCAGCAAAAACACCGTCGCGTAGCAAATGATGAACCCGCTCACCAACGTGACCAGCGCAGTCGGTATGCCCAACAGCCCCGTCATGTCCTCTATGTCGTAGGTCAGCATTTCGAGCAACTCCTTGTTTAACAGGATATTGTTGACGGCGAACATCAGAGCGACGGTAAAAACAACGGTGATAAAGTAAACGATATACGACGAAATTTGACGTTTTACGTTACGAAAAGCCAGCTTACCTAACATCATGCCCGCCTCCCGCCGCCTCTTGGGCGTCTAAAATTTCTTTAAAAAACCGCTCATCGGTTTTTTCGCCCTTGTAAATTTCGTTGAATATTTTCCCGTCTTTA
>Ga0123356_10000860_pt1 | contig 33770 bp, 21 predicted proteins | sample TergutEmb28metaG_2_FD_92546 | JGI IMG/M metagenome (GOLD analysis project Ga0123356, IMG submission 92546) | Embiratermes neotenicus P3 segment gut microbial communities from Petit-Saut dam, French Guiana - Emb289 P3 | ecosystem: Host-associated > Arthropoda: Insects > Digestive system > Gut ...
AAGTATAACGAGATTATGGATTTTGCGGAACTCTGGGAGTTTGAGGATGTTGCTTTAAAGAATTTTTCCACAGGTATGACAGGGCGTTTGGGGTTTGCGGTTGCAACGAGTGTGCAGCCTGAGATTTTAATAGTTGATGAGATTCTGGGCGTCGGTGATTATAAGTTCCAGGCAAAATGCGAGGAGCGTATAAATAATATGATTTCGGGCGGCGTAACAGTTCTTCTTGTGACACATCAAATAAGTAAGATAAAGAAGATGTGTTCACGAGCAATTCTGCTGGAGAAGGGTCAGCTCGTCTGTATCGGGGATGTGGGTGAGGTCTGTGATGCCTATGGTGATAAACAGTAAGAAACAGGGACGGAGAACCGTCCCTACAATTGATTTCGTTTTATTTTTCCGCTGATGGTTTTTGGGAGGCTGTCGCGGAATACAACTATTCTGGGGTACTTGTACGGGGCTGTGTGGGATTTGACGTATTCCTGAATTTCCTTTTTAAGCTCCTCTGATGGCTCTGCGTCTTTTGTCAGGACTATGCTGGCCTTGACTACCTGACCGCGAATCTCGTCTGGTTCGGGGGATACGGCGCATTCGAGGACGTATGGCAGCTCCATAATGACGCTTTCAATTTCAAACGGGCCGATCCGGTAGCCGGAGGACTTTATAAGGTCGTCGACCCGGCCGACAAAATACAGATAACCTTCTTCGTCCTGCCAGGCTGTATCCCCTGTGTGGTACGCGCCGTCGTGCCATGCGGCTTCTGTCTGCTCTTCACCTCTGTAATAGCCGTTAAAGAGTCCGCAGGGGCTGCCTTCGTCTGTCAGTATGGTTATTTCACCTACTTCACCGGGGCCGATTTTGTTGCCTTCGTTGTCCATCAATGCAATGTTATAGAGCGGGCTTGGTTTGCCCATGGAGCCCATCTTTGGAGTCATCCCTACGAGGTTTGCTATCATAAGTGTGGTTTCTGTTTGCCCGAAGCCTTCCATAATCGACAGGCTCGTTGCTTTCTTAAAGAGATTATATACTTCGGGATTGAGTGCTTCGCCTGCGGTTGTGAGGTGCTTTATTGTCGTTAAATCGTATTTTGAGAGGTCCTCGCGGACAAGGAACCGGTACATAGTCGGCGGGGCGCAGAATGTTGTAATCCCGTGCTGTGCAAACATCGGGAGTATTTCCAGCGGGTCGAAGCGGTCAAAGTCGTAACAGAATATGGCGGCTTCGCAGAGCCATTGCCCGTAGAGCTTGCCCCATACGGATTTGCCCCAGCCTGTGTCGGATATTGTGTAGTGTATGCCTTCGGGGTCGACGCAGTGCCAGTATTTTGCCGTGATGAAATGCCCTAGGGCGTATGTGTATGTGTGTGCGGCGATTTTCGGGTGGCCGGTCGTGCCGGAGGTGAAGTACATGAGCATGAGGTCTTCGCCGCAGGGGGCTTCTTCCGTACGCGGGTACGTTCCGCGGAATCTTTCATGCTCTTTATCGTAGTTATGCCAGCCTTCCCGCTCGCCGTTTACTATTATTTTTGATGTTACTGACGGGTGGCTTTCCACAGCCTTATCAGCTTCGCTCGGCGCGTTGCTTTGGGCGGTGCATATGATGGCGGTTATTCCCGCAGCTTCGATACGGTATTCAAAGTCCTTTTGCAACAGTTGGTCGGTGGCGGGGATGGCTATCGCGCCTATTTTATGCAGCGCGGTTATAATCGGCCAGAACTGGTGGTTTCGTTTGAGTACCAGCATCACACGGTCACCGTGTTTAATGCCCAGGCTTATAAAGTAGTTTGCAGCTCTGGAGGATTGCTTTGACATGTCGCCGAAGGTGAAGCGTCTTGTTGTTTTTTCGCGGTCGACATGGAGCATCGCAAGCTTGTCGGGCGATTTCTCTGCAATTGCGTCCACAACGTCGAATGCGAAATTGAACTCGTCCTGATCCTTGAAGGAGATGGATTGCAGGAAGCCTTGCTCGTTTTCAACGGGGAAGCAGAAGGGTTCGTAGACATAAGGCAGGGTTGAAGCAGGCGCGGGTACTGCCGGTTTTTGCTGCGCGGCTGCTGCTTGCGCGGTTGCTATATATGTGTCTGTTGCTTGCACGGTAGGCATTTCGTCTTCACCGGGGATGACGATGGCGCAGAAAACACAGTCTTCGCCGCCTACAGCCAGCATTCCGTGCGGGGTGGAGCTTCTAAAATAGATGCTGTCGCCTTCGGATAGTATTTCCGTGTGTTCTCCGATTTGCACTTTCAATTGTCCGCTGAAAATTACGTTAAACTCCTGTCCGCTGTGGGAGACAAGCGGTATCGGTTTGTTTTGCTGTTCATGCGAGTATGAGTATGTGACCCAGTACGGTTCGGCGATTTTGTTCCTGAATCTTGGTGCGAGGTCGCAGACTTCGATGTTAAGCTCTTTTGATGTGACGCGGCCTTTTCCGCGGCGTGTGACTGCGTATGTTGTCAGGTGGGCACTCATTCCTTCGAGCAGGTCGGTGAGTTCAACGCCGAAGAGCAGTGCGCTGTTGTGTATAAACGAAAAGGGCAGGTCTTCAACGCCTGATTCGTATTTAATATATGTTTCGACGGGAATGCCCAGCTTTTCCGCCATTTCCTCACGGGTATATCCGTTGACTTCACGCAGTTCCCAGATTCTGAGGGCTACGTCTTTGATTACTGTTGTTGCTTGTTGTGGTGTTGACATTGGTGCTTGCTCCTTTCTATTGAAGCTCGGAATATATCGGCGATTTTTATTTTACAAGATGTTACAACGATGTGCAAGAGTTTAAAACAACGACATTTGGCTGGAGTCGGGGAGGTCGCGCAGGGCGCCCAGTATCTTAAGGTGGTCGAGGTTGTTTTTGTTGACGCTCGGGCATGAGGTGAAGATGTCGTCAATTGAGATGAATTTACGGTGCTTTCTCTGCTCTGCGAGGTCGAATGCGGAGGCTTCGCCCATTCCGTTGACTGCTATAAATGGCGGACGCAGTTTATTCTCATCTACAATAAGAAATTTTTCAGGGTCTGATTCGTAGAGGTCTATGCCTGTGAAATCGAATCCGCGCATATAGTATTCATAACAGGATTCCAGTGTTATCAAGAGTTCTTCTTCTTTTTTTGTAGGGTTGGGATTACTTTTTACCTCTTTAATTTTTGCGCGCACTATGTCTTTCCCGCGTGTCATGTACGCTGCGTCGAAGCCGGATTTTTTACTTCGCCGGTAGAAGTATGCGCTGTAGTATTCAAGCGGTTTGTGTACCTTAAACCATGCTATTCGGAATGCTTCCATGACGTAGGCTGTCGCGTGTGCTTTAGGAAACAGGTATGTTATTTTATTGCACGATTCGATGTACCAGAGGGGGACTCCGCAGCGCAGCAGCTCTTCGCGGGCATTTCTTGCTATGCCCTTTCCTTTTCGTACATTTTCGGAGATTTGAAACGCTCTGCTGTTTTCAATTCCCTTCGATATAAAGACCAGCATAATATCCTCGCGGCAGCCGATGGTTTCACGTGCGGCTTTACCTCCGTTTATCAGGTCTTTAGCATTGCCTGTCCAAACGCCGGTTCCGTGAGAGTAGCCTGAAATCCGTATTAACGTGTCAAAGTCCTTAGGTTTAACGTCACAAAGCATCTCGCGTGTAAAGCCGGTGCCGAATTCGGGGATTCCTATCATTCCGGTTTTACCGATTATTACGTCATCCTCCGGCAGCCCGAGCCGCGCGGGTGAGGTGAAAAGCGACATTGTGTCGGGGTCGTCGAATTTTATACCGCTTACTTTTATTCCTGTCATTTCTTCGAGCATTTTCAGCATCGTCGGGTTGTCGTGTCCGAGAAGATCAAGCTTTATAAGGTTATCATCCATGCACTTTTTATCAAAATGTGTAGTTATGACACCCTTATCGGGATCGTCCGCCGGATGCTGCGCGGGGCAGAAGTCGGTTATTTCCATATCTCCGGGGATAACAAGCAGACCGCCCGCATGCTGACCTGTTGACTGCTTGACCCCCTCGCATCCGAGCGCGAGCCGGTTAATCTCCGCTTTTGTGGCGAATTTTCCGTTTGTTTCAAGGTATTTTTTAACTGCGCGGTACGCGGTTTTATCTGCGAGCTTGCCGATTGTTCCCACTCTGTAGACATAATCGGCACCGAACAGTTCGGTTGTATGCTTGTGAGCGAGGTTTTGGTATTCGCCTGAAAAGTTCAGGTCGATATCGGGGACCTTATCGCCATCGAATCCCAGGAATGTTTCAAAGGGGATATTAAAACCGTCCTCAATATACAATGTGCCGCAAGAGGTACAAGTCTTATCCGGCATATCGACACCGCACCCGTAAGTATCGGATAACCTTTGTCCCGTATCTGAATCAAACTCTGTTGTTTTGCAATTCGGACACCTGTAATGTGCAGGTAAAGCATTAACTTCGGTTATTCCGGCGAGAAAAGCGACAAATGATGAGCCGACGCTGCCGCGTGAGCCGACGATTGAGTTGTTCGCTATTGCAGTCGAAACGATTTTTTGCGCTGTCATGTATATAACATCATAACCGCGATCAAGGATGTCGCGCAGCTCGATTTCGACACGCTCATTTACAAGGTCGGGAGGGTTCTCGCCATACAGCTCCTTTAGCCGCGTATATACCAGTGTTTTCAGGTCTTCGGAGCTTCCTTCAAGCTTTGGTGCGAACAGTTTTTTCGGGGGTGGCAGTGGGCTTATATTGCTGCACATATCGGCTATATTTCTCGGGTTTCTTATAACAACCTCATATGCTTTTTCTTCACCCAGGTAGCTGAACTCTTCAAGCATCTCTTCTGTTGTTTTAAAGAAGATGGGAAGCTCGTCATTGGCACCTTTGAACTCCTTGTATGTAAGGAGTATTCGCCTGAATATCTCATGCTCGGGGTCAAGAAAGTGTACGTCGCCGGTCGCTACCACCGGTTTATTCAGATATTCTCCGAGGCTTACAATTTTTTTGTTGAATTCGCGGAGTTCATTCTCATCTCTTGCTCTCGGGTTTTCGCCGCTTAACATAAAATAATTGTTGCATATCGGCTGGATTTCAAGGTAGTCGTAGAATTCGGCGATTTTTCGCAGCTCTTTATCGTCTCGTTTTTCTGTGATTGCCTCGAAAAGCTCCCCGTTTTCGCATGCCGAGCCTATTATCAAGCCTTCCCGGTGCTGCCTCAGTGCGCTTTTAAGGATGATTGGTCTTTTACCGACACAGTCTTCAAGATGACTTTTTGTTACTAGTTTATATAGGTTTTTTAGTCCCTGCTGGGTTTTTACAAGGATTATTATGTGATTGGTGCGGGGTCTTTTATCGGATTTCTGTGCGGTCTTTTGCACTGTGCCGTGAGATGTGGGATTGTTTCCTGCTTCCGCCGTGCCTTGGGGCGGGTGATTGCTCCCTGTTTCCGCCGGGTTGTTGGACGGGGGAGGTTCATCGTTGCGGAAGTAACCTTCGACCCCGTAAATTACTTTGATTTTTCCTTTTAGCTCATACTCCGCGATTGAGGCATCGGGGAATGATTGAACGACGCCGTGGTCGGTTACAGCAATCGCGGGGTGTCCCCATTCGGCTGCACGTCGTATAACCTCTGCCGTGTCGGTCAGCGCGTCCATAGCTGACATTTTTGTATGCAGGTGCAGTTCTACACGCTTCTCATCCGCATTGTCCAGCCTGGATTCCTTATTGCCTGTTACAATGTTGTGCGGGACAAGCTGCAGCTCGCCGTCGTAATTGCTGATCTGCAATGTGCCGGATACGGTCAGATACATGCCTTTCTTGATTGTTTCCGCTATTTTTTTGGCTTTATCGTCCTTCATATATTTAAATACGGTTATTGTACCTGTGAAGTCGGTTATATCAAAGATGAGCTGCCATGCATCGTTTTTTTCGTTGTGCCTGCTTCTGACGGCGCATACTTCACCTTTGACCGTTGCTTTGCCGAGGTCTATTGTTACCTCGCTCATAGGGGTAGGTGTTGCTTTTATTGTGCGTCCCATTAATACATCGCCGCGTTCCTCGTTGCCCCTGCTTGTGCTTGCTGCGCGTTTTGACCCTGTGGTTGCAGGGCTTTGCGAGACCGGGGTTTTGGGAGAGGGGGAGTCGGGGGGTGAAAAATGCTTGTCTCCCTGCATCGCGGGCTGGCGGGTTGGCGGGCGTGCATTGGCTGTGATTGAGACTGTTTTAATCTCAAACTCTTTTGATATAAGCTCTTCTATTATACTCAGTTCATAAGGTGGTACGAGGTCTGCCACTGATATGATGAGTTCCATTATTGTTTTGGCATGGTTTACCGACGCAGAAACGACCCGCGCTCCGGTGTAATCGGTTGCGAGTCTGGTGTTGTCCCTGAGGAACGGGAACATTTCATAAAATGGGATTGGGTTAATATTCATTGTTAATCAATTTAAACAGCTCGTCTACGAGTTTTTCCATTGGGGCTTTTCCTATTATTTTGCCTTTTGCGAAGATAATTCCTTCGCCGGCTCCGGTTTTGTTATTTGCCGGGTCTATTCCTGAAATGCCGAAGTCCGCCTGCTTCGCTTCACCGGGACCGTTGACGGCGCATCCCATTATAGCGATAGTCATGGAAGCAGACAGTCGGGAATTTGAATCTGCAGATTTGGATATCTCTTCAACTCTCTTTTCAACTTCATTTGCTATCCTGATAATGTCAATATTGCATCTGTCGCAGGTCGGGCAGGAGATGATGTCTATGCCGGGGCGCAGGTTCAGGGCTTTTAAGATCGCTTTGGCGGCTTCAACTTCCTTTTCCGGTGCGGCGGTCAATGATACGCGGATGGTGTCGCCTATGCCGTCGAGCAGAAGCGTGCCGATACCGATAGAGCTTTTGATTATCCCGTTGTACTCCGTGCCGGCTTCGGTTACGCCAAGGTGTAGCGGGTAGTTTGTCTGCTCATGAAGCCGACGGTATGTGCTGACTGTCAACGGTACGTTTGAGGCTTTAGCGGAGAGCCATATATTGTCAAAGTCATATTTATTCAGAAGTTTAATATTTTTGAGTACACTTTCCACCATTGCTTCCGGTGTTACTCCGCCATGCCTGGCGAGGATTTCTTTTTCGAGGCTCCCGCTGTTTACGCCGATACGAATGGGGATTTTCTTTTGGTTGCAGGCTGTTGCGATGGCTTTTACATTTTCGGGAGTTCCTATGTTTCCGGGGTTTATGCGTATTTTATCGGCTCCTGCGTCTATAGCGAGCAGTGCAAGTTTGTGGTCGAAGTGGATGTCGGCTACCAGCGGGATTGATATCTGCTCTTTGATTTTGCCGATGGATTTTGCCGAATCGGCATCGGTGATGGCGACGCGGATTATATCGCAGCCAATTCTTGCAAGGGTGTTGATTTGCTTCGTTGTCGCTGCAACATCACTTGTTTTTGTGGTGGTCATTGATTGGATAGTGATGTTTTTCATTTCATCCACCGATGATTTTCATGACGTCGTTGTAGAGAATGACCACCATCAGGCATATGAGCAGTATAAAAGCTCCCGTGTTGATGTATCCTTCATACTTGGGGTCGAGGCGCTTGCGTGTCAGCTTTTCTATTATCCAGGTTATGAAGATGAAGAGAATTCTGCCGCCGTCCATAGCAGGAATCGGGAGCATATTTATTACGGCTACGTTTACGCCGATAAATGCAGTGAAAAACACAATATTACCGATAGCGGCAAGAGTTGTAGGAGCTTGCTGTCCAATGGTGTTCATTGCGCTTACTATGCCGACGGGACCGGCTATATCCTGCACACTTGCGGCTCCGCTTATCATCATGGCAATACTGATGCGGATGAGCCGCATAAAATTGTAGGTCTGATATATTGAATAATTTAGCTTTTCAAGTATCGTGGGCTGGAGCGTTTCAAATGCGATGCCCGGTCTGAAGGAAAATGAATATCTGAAATGCTCCGCTCCGTCTCTTTCATATGGGCGGCTCTGATATATGACTGTTTCCCCATTGCGGTCAAGGGTCAATACAACAGGCTCGTCATCGGCATCCCTGCTTTCAACTATCCGGCGATAATCATCGTAGGAGTATACGTATTCGCCATTTATTGCAACGATTCTGTCGCCTGGCATGAGCTCGCTTGGTCCTTCCTCCGGGAATTGGTCATGGACGCTCAAAATCGTTGTACTTCGGCTGTTAAGATCATCTGCGCCTGTGACTGTTTCGATGCGTTCACCGTTGCGGTCAATGGTTAAGGATATCTGTTTGCCGGCATTGAGGCGCATAAACAGAACATAATCATCGAAATAAAACAGCCTTTCGCCGTTTATTGCCACAAGCCTGTCACCGGGCATAAGCTCGACCGAGCCAATGCGCGGCATGTTCTCGTCAACTTCGGTCAGTTTTGTGCCCATGAAGTCGCTTTCTCCTGCGGTCAGAATAAATATGATGATAAACGCGGTAATAAAGTTAGCGGCGCTGCCGGCGGAGAGTATGACTATGCGACGCCAGCGTTTTTGACTGAGAAATGAACGGGGGTCGGGATGTTCGGATTCTTCGTCCTGCCCTTCCAGCGCGCAGAATCCGCCGAACGGCAGAGCGCGCAGTGTGTAGAGGGTTTCCTTGCCTTGCTTTTTTATGAGCTTCGGACCCATACCGATGGCGAACTCATTGACCTTGACATTGAGTGCTTTTGCCGCAAGGTAATGGCCGAGCTCGTGGATGGCAATTATAAAACCGAAGGCTAAGATGGCTAGTGCTATATACATTAATATTCCTCCGCTGCAATGGGTATATTTATATTTCTACCCGGGGTTTTGTAAAGCCTCTTTAAGTGCTTCTTCAATTAACTCCGGGATTTTGTTAAAGGTGATTTTTCTTTTAAGGAACAGCTCTACCGCATCTTCATTTGCATGGTTGAGTGCGGCGCAGGCATTGGTTCCCCGCTTTGCCGCTTCGTATGCAAGGCGCAGGCAGGGGAATGCGTCCATGTCGGGTTTTTCGAATGTCAGTTTATTAATTGCCGTCAAGTCAAGCGGCCTCGTTAGCGACGGTTTGCGGTCGGGGTATGTCAGGGCATATTGGATTGGCTGGCGCATATCGGGGTTGGAGAGTTGGGCTATAACGCTTCCGTCTATAAATTCGATCATCGAGTGGATTATGCTTTCGGGGTGGATAACGATTTCAATTTGGTCGGGGTTCATTCCAAAAAGGTGCATGGCTTCGATTAGCTCAAGTCCTTTGTTCATAAGTGTTGCGGAATCAATTGATATTTTTTTTCCCATGCTCCAGTTTGGGTGGTTCAAGGCTTGCTCCGGGGTTATATTTGCAAGTTCCCCTCTTGTAAAGCCGCGAAACGGACCGCCCGAAGCTGTAAGGGTAATTTTCTTTATCCTTGATGTGTCTAATCTTATAATGTCGCCGGGTTTCCCGTTGATTTTATTATAAGACCTTTCTTCGGCAAGGCATTGGAATATCGCTGAGTGTTCGGAGTCTACGGGTATGATTTCGGTTCCGTATTTCCCTGCCGTCTGCATTACCTGTTCACCGGCGCAGACAAGGGGTTCTTTGTTAGCGAGGGCTATACGCTTGCCTGTTTCCAGTGCTGCCAGAGTCGGTTCAAGACCTGCTGTGCCTGCTATTGCTGTCACTATTATATCGGCTCCGCTCTCGCGTGCGGCAATTATCTGGCCTTTTTTGCCTTGCTCGACACGGGTTTTTGTGTCGGAAAGCCTTTTTTTTAACTCCCGGGCTGCTTTTTCATCGCAGACGGCGACTATTTCAGGCATGTATTTACGGGTTTGCTCTTCCAGCAGGTCTATGCTTTTATTTGCACTTAATGCGCGGATTTTTATGTCAATGTGTTCTGCGACTTCCAGTGCCTGGCAGCCTATAGAGCCTGTTGAACCGAGGATTGTCAGTGTTTTTTGCATATATATCTCCGAGATTCTGTGATGTGTGCCTTGAAGCAATACCACCGCATTTTTGCGCTTTTACTATTATGCTATAGCGGGGAGTACCATTGCGGGAATTAATATAACGAGCAGATACATAGCAGGGGCAGTGAATATCATGCTGTCGAAGCGGTCGAGCATTCCGCCGTGCCCGGGTATTATTCGTCCGTAATCCTTCACCCGGCATTTGCGTTTGATAAGCGAGAAGAACAAATCGCCAAGCTCTGTCACGATCGCACCGGTTATTCCGTATATTATGAAGTATTGGTATATAATCGTAAGCGGCGTAGTATTTGCCAGAATGATACCATATATCATTATCCCCGCTGTACCTGTTAAAATGCCGCCGATACAACCTTCAACGGTTTTATTCGGGCTGATGTTCGGGAATGCTTTTCTTTTTCCTATAGCTACGCCGGTGAAGTACGCACCGGAGTCTGTGAGAAATGCCGCAACTATTGGCAACAGTACGAAAAGGTATCCGTAATCCATGATTTTCAAGCCGATAAGCGTTGAGAGCATGCAAGGTATTATTATTCCGGCTGCGACGGCTATCGGGATTTGCCGGAATTTAAGCTTCTTTTGTGATTCCGAATCATCTTGGGTTTCGCTTGAACCGCTGCGGTCAACGTCGGGATTTTTACCGGGATTGCTGCGGCCGGCAGCGGGTTTGTTGTCATTGCCGGAGTTTTTGTCCTGCTTGCCGATTTTAAATGTCAGGGCAGCATCAATTATCAATAAGCATATGAAGATAAAAAATATCGAGAATAGCAGTGTGATAAGTGTCATCAACGAGAAATCACCGCTTGTTGAAATATGGAGCGTATTGCTTGAGTATACTGCCATCGGAGTGAGAACAGCCGCAACTATCGTGTACACAATCACTCTTTTATTGCGTATTTTTACGGCGTAAAGCAGCTCATATGCGGCTATCGCACTAATCAATGATATTACAATTGCGAGGACATAAGGCGGGAATATGAAGAGTACGGCGAAAAAGATAGGGAGGAGTACCGCAGAGACTATGATGCGTTTTTTCATATGCTGATGCTCCTTGCCGCACTGCTTGCTTTAGTGTGATGGTGGGTGGCTACAGACCGCCATAGCGTCTGTCCCTTGCCTGGTATACCGTTATCGCGCGGTCAAGCTCCTGTTCGTTAAAATCCGGCCATAGTTTTTCCGTGAAGTAAAATTCGGAATATGCTGATTGCCATAGAAGGAAATTTGACAGGCGCATTTCGCCGCTTGGTCTTATAATCAGGTCGGGGTCGGGGATGCCGCCGGTGTAGAGGTATTTTGAGAAGGCTTCTTCTGTAAGGGGGGTTGCACAGGTCATCTCTTCCTTTTGCAATCCCTCGCATATATCAGCGGCATACTGCTCTGCGGCTCTGAGGATTTCATCTCTGCTGCCGTAGTTTAAGCATATGTTTACCTGCACTCCGTCGAACTTTTTTGATAGTTCTTCCGTTTCGGCGATTAGGGCTTGCAATTTTGGTGAGAGCGCTGTGGCGTCGCCGAGGAATTTCATCTTTACTCTGTCTTTTTCCATCTTGCCGAGAGCTTCGTGCAGGTACTTTTCCAACAGTTCCATTATCGTTTTGATTTCGTTTTCGGAGCGCTTCCAGTTTTCTGTGGAGAAGGCGTAGACAGTGAGGTATTCGATGCCGATGTTTTTGCAATGTGTCGCTACACGGCGGAATGTTTCCGCGCCTGCGGCATGTCCGGCGGAACGCGGCAGGGCACGCTTTGCTGCCCAGCGTCCGTTGCCGTCCATTATAATTGCTATGTGGCGGGGCAGTTTTTCCGCAGTCCGGACCCGCTCTTTCTTTTTAAAGAGTTTCAGCATTTCCAGCCTCGTGACGATTCATGCGCATTACTCCTTGAGCTTCACAGGGTTATATTTCCTTGATATCGGTTTCCTTTTTCTGAGCGATTTTACCGATTTCGCTTATGTAGTTGTCTGTAAGCTTTTGGAGGTCCTTTTCAGTGATTTCGAGGTCGTCTTCGGTGATTTCGCTTTTCTTCTTTTGAGCCTTAAACTTCTCTACTGCGTCACGCCTGATGTTTCGTATCGCGACTTTAGAGTCCTCCGCCTGCTTGTGTATTTGCTTGATAAGCTCTTTACGGCGTTCTTCTGTCGGCTGCGGGAATTGCAACCGGATGACGCGGCCGTCGTTGGCAGGGTTTATACCGAGCTCTGATGTCATAATTGCTTTTTCAATCGGTTTGAGACTGTTTGCGTCCCATGGCGTAATCATCAGTGTCCTCGGATCGGGGGTTGATATTCCGGCGATTTGGTTTATCGGGGTCGGTGTGCCGTAGTAGTCCACTTTAACCTGATCGAGCACTGCCGGGTTTGCGCGACCGGCGCGTACGGTGGAGTATTGGCTTTGTAGGACTTCCACGGTTTTTTTCATTTTACTTTCATATTCGTCGTACATGGTGTTACCTCCATAATTATGCTTTTGTTTGCACTTTAGAATACATCAATAAGGGTATAAAATCAAGGAAATGTTCAGGATGTATGTGTTAATGTATTCATGATTCAATTACTGTTAGTATATAATGTGTGCGCTTGCACTCGGAGTTGTGTATATTTCACGCCTTTAGGCTGAAAAGGTTTTTACCGATTACCTTTCACCCTAAAGGGATGAAAAACACCGTCGCTCAGACAGGTGCGCTTTCTTTAGTTAAATCAATACCATTTCTGTAGGAACGCGCACAAACTCGCTTAGGAAATCGAAAAACACAGACTCCTCGTCGCGCTTTCAGACAGATGTAAACTGTGAAGTATGTTTTCTTGACAACAGGTGGTTTTGCAGTTATCATTAATCATAGCAAATATGCTGTGAAAGGGATGGTATTTTCAATGAAAAAGAGGATTATAGCTTTATTTCTGGTGGTTGTACTGAGTGTTATGATGCTGCCGGTTATTGCCTCTGCGGAGAATGCAGAAACGGAGCATTTTGATGAGGCTTTGTATGCCGCGGATGTTGATGACAGCGGAGGTTTAGGTATTTCCGAAGAGCATGTTGAATGTTGCTACGGGTTGAACAGCGAGAGCGGGGATGGCTTGCTTATACAAAGCAACGCTGCGTTAATCGAGGGATTTTCCGAGAATTTGGCATTTCAATCCGGCTCTGTTCTGACTGAGCAAATTGTATATGAAAGAATAATGGCTATGAAGCCATCTTACCCTGAAGGGATGCCTTTCACAAATGAAACTCATATTTACATGTGGAGGGGCGGAAACAACCCGTATGCTATCGGTTTAGGATGCGTCGCATTTGCATTTATTATGAGCGATGCGGCATTCGGCGACCTTCAGGCCCGTGTGCATTATGACATCAATGATATAAAAATCGGAGATATTCTCAGAATCAATAACCAAACGCATTCTGTAATCGTAATAGGCAGGGATTCCAGAGGGATTACAATTGCGGAGGGGAACTACAACAGGTCTGTTCATTGGGGTAGAACGATTACATGGACCAGGCTGCAGCAAATCTTCAATTATGCGCAAACAAGGTATCCGCCGCCGGCATCGCCGTTTAGAGATGTCTCTGAGGATGTAACTGCTTTTCCTGCAATACTATGGTCATATAATAACAGTATCGTGACCGGGACAAATGACGGTAGATTTTTACCCAAGGATAACATGACGCGCGACCAGTATGCTTTGGTGCTGTGGCGTTATATGGGAAGACCGTCGCCCGGAGCGGGCAGGACTTTTGTTGATGTACCGGCTACGGATATCGCGTTTAACGCTATATCGTGGGCAAGTGCAAACGGGATCGTCACCGGCAGAGGCGATAGCTTCCTTCCAAAGGATAATATGACCAGGGCGGAGATGGTGCTTATGATGCACCGGGTCAGCAGGTTGTATGGTAAAAACCTCTCGTTCGATCCCAACGCACTCAACCATTTTGCCGACAGGGAGCAGATTGTCCCAGCTGCGCGCGAGGCGATGCTCTGGGGTGTGACGCACGGCTTGATAACCGGACGCGGGAGCAATTTGCTTCCCAATGACCCGGTAACGCGGGAGCAGGTTGTGCTGATTCTCTACAGGTATGTCCACGGTATCGGAGCGTAGGTGTAATTGTTATATACCGGAAAGCGGTGTCGGGAACCCGGATGGCATCTCAGGAGAACAACATCGCGGTGCAGATGCTGTTCGCAGTATCGGGTGCTAAGGTTGAAAGGGGAGCAGTAAAGTGCTAAAAAAAAGAATTATCAGCAAGGTATTGCTGCTGGCAATTATTTTAAGCCTCTTGCCATTCATGCCGACAACGGTGACAGCAAGCAGTTCGTTAAACCCGAATGTCGCAATTGTAACACCTGAAAAGCGGGTTCACGGCACAAGCGGAGGTTTTCTCCCCAATGGGGCATTTCCTTCCGGTCTGCTTACTGTTGTGATGCCGAACGGGACAATTACGGTTATGGACAGGGAAAACGCCATAGCATATGAGTTTTCTACAAGCTTGAAGCTTGTGCGTACAGTGACGTTTCCTAAGCCTCTTTTGAATTTAGGAACCTTTACAAGAGATGAACACGGTAATTTCTTTCTTTTCTTTGGTCAACCTGCCGGGCCTGGTGCGTTTACCGAGCGAAACATGGTTTTGCGCAAGTACTCTTCAAACGGATCTATGATTGCGGAGCGATGGATGCAGGCAAATGCGGATCCTGCAGCAGGTACTGTCGGCGGTGGTGCCAGGACTCCCTTTGGGGGAGGCACAGCCCGCATGGAGATATCGGGTAATATTATTTCAGTTTATTTTGCCAGGGGTATGTTCCCGGGAGCGGATGGTGTCGCTCATCAGGCATCTGACGGATTCATGTTTGATGTAAATACACTCGAGCAGGTATTGATAAGAAGCCCATATGTAAGTCATTCATTCAACCACTTTGTTTTGCCTGTACAAGGCGGTTTTCTGTATGCCAACCACGGGGATGCTTATCCGCGTTGTTTTACTTTTACGCGAGTGGGCATATCGCCTGAAACGCGTCAGCAAATAAACAGCTTCAGATTCCCCGGAAATATCGGGAATAATTATACAGGTGCAGAATTGGGCGGGTTGGCGAAGACCTCGTCGGGGTTCCTGTTTTCAGGCACTTTCCATAAAAATTTTGTCGGCAGCGCTACTGTCCCTTCAGATTTCACCTCGTCCCGCAATTTGTTCCTGCAGATTATAAGTGACGATATGACAACGATAAGTGACCCGATATGGATCACAAACTACACAGACCCTAATTTCCACGCTGTAAACCCACAGATAGTAAGTATCGGAAATAACGAATATCTTGTGCTATGGGAAGAGCTTACCCAAAGTACCTGGTCACAGCGTACACTTATGGCGATAGTGAATGAAAGTGGAGCGGTAATATCAGCCGCGAAGGAAATTCCGGGTATTCCGCTCAATGGCAATGATGTCCTGCGGTATTCACAGGTTACAGAAAGGGTTTATTGGGCAATTTGCGATGATAACGGAAGAATTGTGCTGATGGAGTTTAACCCGCGAGCTGCAATCAATCCGCCGGACCTCAGCTCTCCGTTTATCGATGTGTTGTCTTCAAGTGTAGCTTTTGACGCAATTAACTGGGCGAGTAATAACAGTATTGTGACCGGGACAAATGACGGCAGATTTCTGCCCGGGGATAACATGACCCGTGAGCAGTACGCTCTGGTGCTGTGGAGATACATGGGAAGACCATCGCCCGGAGCGGGCAGAACCTTTGTTGATGTACCTGCCTCAAGTGTGGCATTTAATGCTATTTCGTGGGCAAGTGCGAACGGGATCGTTACAGGCAGAGGTGACAGCTTCCTTCCAAAGGATAATATGACAAGGGCGGAGATGGTGCTGATGATGTATCGTTGCAGCAGGTTGTATGGTAAAAATCTCTCTTATACCCCCGATGCACTAAACCCGTTTTCCGACAGGGGTGATGTACCTGCTGCCGCGCTTGATGCAATGCGTTGGGCGGTCACGCATCGTCTGGTGACCGGAAACGCCGGGAGACTGCTTCCAAACGACCCTGTCACACGGGAACAGGTAGTGCTGATTCTCTACAGGTATGTCCATGGAATCGGAGCGTAGGTGGTTTCGTACAGTCATGTTTGACGATAAGGTTAAATCAAGATATATAACATGGAGCTGGAGGTTGCAGTAATGAAAAAATTAGTTTGCTTGATTTTAGTCCTGGCTTTAGCGCCGGGGTTAATGCCTGTTGTTGCATCTGACGCGACTGCGCTTGCGGCGTCAACAAGTTCAGGCAGCTCGGGCAATATTCCTCCGGAGCTGAGTATACAGGGAGGAGAGGCGTTTTACGAATACCTGACAAGGTTTACTAGAAATCTGGTTGCAGGAGCGGGTTCCCAGGAAGCGCAACTGATGGTGATTTACGACTGGATGATCAGGAATTTTACGTATAAGGACGAACGGGACGGGCCGGTAATAGATGGTTCCCGGCGACCGCCACGGTCTGAGATTCCTGATTTGGCTTACTGGTACACCTTTGACGGCGATAACTTTTATATTAATTCAAGCTTATATTTTGCCTGGGATCTGCTTACTTCCGGGCAAGGAGTTTGCGATTGCTTTTCGGCTCTTTTTGCATACATGGCAAAAATCATCGGATATGATGCAAGGGTTGCCGGAGGTCAGTACATCAACACGAGCGGCAGACGCTCGGGTCATGCGTGGACAGTTATTGCTATTGACGGAGCTTGGTATTTCTTTGACCCGCAGATTGAGGCTTCAAACCTGAAGCGCAACAGAACCAACTCCAGATACAATCCCCGTCACTGGTGGAAGCAACTGGCAACATCGCAGCAAACGCGGTCACGCTATTATACAGAGTATGATTTTTCCGGAGCTCCGCCGCCACCTCCGCCGCCTTTTAATGATGTGTCGCGCACCTCGCCTGCTTTGAGGGCAATCAGTTGGGCTAATGCAAACGGCATCATAACAGGACAAAGCGGTTTGTTTCTACCTAATGATAATATGACGCGCGAACAATTCGCTTTGGTGCTGTGGCGTTACTCCGGCAGACCGCCCGCCGGAGCGGGCAGTAGGTTTGTTGATGTGCCTGCGTCGGACGTGGCATTTAATGCTATCGCATGGGCAAGTGAAAGAGGGATTGTAACCGGAAGGGGTGACAGATTCCTTCCAAAGGACAACATGACAAGAGCGGAGATGGTACTGATGATGTACCGCTTTAGCAGGCTCTACGGGAAAAACCTATCGTTTGATCCTGCTGCATTAAACGCATTTGCCGACAGGGGGCAGATTGTCCCTGCTGCTCGCGAGGCGATGCTCTGGGGTGTGACACACGGCTTGATAACCGGGCGCGGGAGTAATATGCTGCCTAATGACCCGGTAACGCGGGAGCAGGTTGTACTGATACTGTACAGATATGTCCATGGCATCGGGGCTTAGGCGGTTACGGACTTAACTAACCCACCCGTGTTCCGATTTTTTCACCCATTACCACCTTGACTATATTTTCAGGGTCTTCCAGAGCGAACAATATGACGGGGATGTCGTTGTCCATGGACAGCGACGTGGCAGTCGAGTCCATTACGGTGAGACGCTGGGCAAGCATGTCGGTGTAGGATATAGTGTCGATTTTGATTGCGGTCGGGTCCTGCTTCGGGTCTGCGGTGTATACGCCGTCTATGTTTTTTGCGAGCAGTATTACGTCTGCGTCTATTTCCGCCGCGCGTAGCACCGCTGCTGTGTCTGTGGAGAAGTACGGGTGGCCGGTGCCGCAACCGAATATGACCACGCGTCCTTTACGAAGATGCCTGTCAGCTCTGAGCCTTATATACGGTTCGGCAACTGCGGAGATGGATAGCGCAGTCTGCACGCGGACCGGGACATCGATTTGCTCGAGCATGTCGGCAATTGCGAGGCAGTTCATAACTGTTGCCATCATTCCCATGTGGTCGGCGCGTGTGCGCTCGATTTTTCCTTCGCCGTCTTTTACGCCCCGCCAGAAGTTGCCGCCGCCGACTACGATGCCGATTTCAACCCGCAAGGCAACGCATTCTTTAACTGCTTCGCATACGCTTCGTATGACTTCAAAGTCAAGTCCTGTTTTTTTCTCACCTGCAAGTGCTTCGCCGCTAATTTTCAGCAGAACGCGTTTATATATCGGTTTCTTTCCGGTCATCGATTTACCTCCGTTTTGGTTTTACTAAGTATAGCAATATTTGAGAAAAAATGAAAGAAAAAGATGTGGTGCTTCACAACATTCTTGAAGCGCGATGAGGAGTCTGTGTTTTTCGATTTCCAAAGCGAGTTTGTGCGCCAATGCTACAGTTTGGATATAGTATCGACTCGTAGCGCGCTTGTCTGAGCGACGGTGTTTTTCATCCCTTTAGGGTGAAAGGTAATCGGTAAAAACCTTTTCAGCCTAAAGGCGTGAAATATACACAACTCCGAATGTAAGCGCACACAATACGTGCAAACTTCAATTCATCTTGCTTTCATTGGTTTTAAATAAACGCTCTATTTGCTCTGAAAGCTTCCTGTTTTCAGGCAGAGTTAATCCGGGGTCGGAGCGGAGCAGGTTTTCCGCTGCGTTTTGCGCCTGGTTTAATACCAGCATATCAGTTGCGAAGTTTGCTATGCGCATTTCGGGCAGACCGTGCTGCCTTGAGCCGAAAAAGTCTCCCGGTCCCCGCAGCTTCAGGTCCTCCTCGGCTATTTTAAACCCGTCGTTTGTAGATTTCATAATTTCCAGTCGTTCGCTTTCGCTGCCTCGGAATAATACACAATGCGATTCATGTTCTCCCCTGCCGACACGTCCGCGTAACTGGTGCAACTGTGAGAGTCCGAATCTTTCTGCGTTTTCGATGATGATGAGTGATGCGTTTGCAACATCGACACCTACTTCAACCACTGTTGTTGCGACCAGTATGTCCGCTTCGCCTGCTGCAAACGCCGCCATTGCTGCGTCTTTTTCTTTTACCGGCATTTTCCCGTGAACCAGCTCCACACGAAGCTCAGGAAAGATTTTTTCACTGAGTTTTTTATGGTATTCTTTTACGGATTTCAAGTCGCTATGTTTATCCGGCGGCTCGCCCGGGGACTCGCCTGATTCAAGCGTGCTGTCTTCTACCATGGGGCATATTATATATATCTGGCGTCCTTCGGCTACCTGTTTCTCCACAAAGCCGTACGCTCTTTCCCTGTGCCGTTCGTCAACTATGTGGGTTTGTATTTCGCGGCGGCCGGGCGGCATCTCGTCAATTATCGAAACATCCAGCTCACCGTAGATTATCAGTGCAAGTGAGCGGGGTATCGGGGTGGCGGACATAACAAGTACATGCGGGCTGTCGCCTTTTTCGGTCAGAAGCGAGCGCTGGTTCACACCGAAGCGGTGCTGCTCGTCGGTTATTACAAGAGCTAAATCATTAAATTGAACTCCTTCGGATATAAGGGCGTGTGTCCCCACAATTAAGTCAATTTCACCGAGGCTGAGCTTTTCATATGTTTCGCGCTTACCCTTTGCTGTCATGCTTCCGGTCAATAAGCCTATACGCATTCCAAGCGGCTCGAGCATCTCTGACAATGAGCGGTGATGTTGTTTTGCCAGTATTTCTGTCGGTGCCATGAATGCGGACTGATAGCCCGAACGCCATGCCATCCAGCAACATGCGGCAGCTATAAGAGTTTTTCCCGAACCGACATCGCCTTGTATCAGTCTGCTCATCGGTCTGCTTGATGCCATGTCTCCCGCAGCTTCTGCAATCGCACGTTTTTGCGCTTTTGTCGGTTTATACGGCAGCGTTTTATAGAATTCATCAAAATCAGGGTTTGCCAGGCTTCTGCCGGTTTTTTCACCACGCTTCCCGCGCAGGAGCTTCATTGCGGTGACCAGCACAAACAGTTCCTCAAAGATGAGCCTTTTTCGTGCGATATCAAGTGCTTTGAAGTCTGCGGGGAAATGAATGTTTTCAAAGGCGTAACGTGTCCTGCACAGCTCGTGCTGCCGTACAATACTGTCCGGGAGGACATCCGGCAGTTCGTCGGCACATTTATCGAGGCCGCTTCGTATGGCGTTCATTACCATTTTTTGAGATAGCCCCGCTGTCAGCGGGTATACAGGCACTATGCGACCTGTAATCGTGCCTTGCGGTTGCTGCGGGGAATGCGTGATTTCAGAGGTTTGCTGTTGCGTAGATTTCTGTGCATTTTCTGCTGTGAACGACTGCTCACGTTCATAAAGAGGGTTGGATATTTCAGGTCTTAATACGGTCCCGGAGATTCTTCCGTAAAAAATGTATGTCTCTCCTTGCTTAATTGCGTCCTTTACAAATGCCTGGTTAAAAAACGTGATTTCGAGTGAGCCGGTTTCATCAACAGCCCGCAGCTTCACAAGGTCAAGTCCCTTGCGGATATGCGAGAGGCGCGGTGTCTCAGCCGCCATCGCACGTACGCAAGTGGTTTCGCCGATGATGAGGCTGTCTATGCTTTTTATGACAGTCCTGTCCTCGTAAGCACGCGGGAAATACCCGACAAGATCCCGCAATGTGAATATGCCGAGCTTTGCCATGAGCTTTTCGCGTGTTTGCCCCACGCCTTTTATGTATCGGATGCTTGTGTCAAGAGAGTCATTTTTCATGATACCCAGTATACAGCAAAAATATTTACTTTTCCAGCGAAACGGGGTTGATGTATCCGGCGGAACGGGTCTGATGTATCCTTTGAAACAGGTTTGTGCATCCTGTGAATTATGACAATTATTTTTTGTCAACACAAAATAGCATATATTGCTTGATTAGCAACCTCTATATGTAGTATTATTGTAGATAGTAGTTTGTTATCATCATAGGCATTATTATATTTCCGGGTAATATGCCTGCTATGCACTGAAAGAAGGGTTATATGAAATTTATCAGGTTAGTTGTTGTATTTCTACTGGTCGCAGTGTGTCTGAACATTACTGTCGGTGCTTCCACTGTCGGCGGTGTCAGCATTTCATCGGCGGGTGCCATTGTCATTGACTATGAAACGGGTATTGTTCTCTATGAGCATAATGCCGATGTTCGCCGGGCGCCGGCAAGCCTGGAGAAGATGATGACTGTCTATCTGGTTTATGATGCCATCGCAAACGGTACAATCAGATTTAACACAGTTGTCCCTATAAGCGAGGCGGTCAGTATATTTTCACGTGATCCGGAATATGCCAATGTGCCGCTGGTCCGGAATGTCAATTATACTGTTGATGAGCTTTTGAATGTGTCGATAGTTATGTCGGCGTGTGCGGCAACGCAGGCTCTGGCGGAGCTCATCGGCGGGTCGCATACCAATTTTATACGAATGATGAATGATAAGGCCGTCGAGTGGAATATTGATGCGACATTTACAAGTTCCTTCGGTCTTTCGGGTGCGGGCACGACCCCGCGAGCCATGGCAATATTAACAAGAAACGCTATAATGCAGTACCCGGAGATTCTCCAAAAGACAAGCTTGCGCAGCATTGTATTTCGCGGAAGAACATATACAAACACAAATACACTTCTGGGTACATATACAGGTATTGACGGGTTAAAAACAGGATGGACCACGGCGGCCGGGGCGAACTTTATCGGGACTGCTGTCCGCAATAATACCCGGATAATCATTGTCACAATGGGGTCAACTATAAACAGGCGTTTCAGTGATTCTACGGCTCTGCTCAACTTCGGCTTCGCAGAGGTAGACAGGTATGTCAGACCTCCTGTTCCGCCGTATAGCGATGTAACCACCGCAACTGTCGGCTATAGAGCAATAATGTGGGCTCATGGTAACAGGATCGTCACCGGGACTAGTGACGGGAGGTTCCTGCCCGATGACAACATGACGCGCGAACAATATGCGTTTGTGTTATGGCGTTATCACGGTATGCCGGCAGCCGGTGTGAGCTTAAGGTTTTCCGACGTGTCTCCTGCAGGCGTGTCGCATATAGCTATCGCATGGGCGGATGCAAACAGGATAATTACCGGTATTGGTGACAGGTTTTTGCCGGAGAACAATATGACGAGGGCGGAAATGGTTCTTATGATGTACCGCTACAGCAGGATGAACAATAAGAACTTGTCGTTTAACAGCAATGCTCTTGACACGTTTGTAGACAGGGGTGAGATAATTCCTGCCGCTCATGATGCAATGCGCTGGGCGGTAACGCATGGCTTGCTCACAGGCCGCGGAAACACTTTATTGCCGAACGACCCCATAACACGCGAGCAGGTTGTTATAATTCTTTACAGATATGTCCATGGTATCGGTGCGTAGAAGCTGTAACAATACCAATACAGCAGGATAACGATGCTGCGATAAATAAAGCTGTGAGATTACAAGCAATAAAAACAAGAGTCGGAAAATACCGGCTCTTGTTATAGGCTTGCTTTTTTTTGTGTATAACCGGCTATCCGCCGCGGATGAGGAGGGTTGTGTTGGCGGCTGTTGCTGTTATGCGCCCCGCCTCTGTTACAAGGTACATATTGTTAACAGTCAGTCCGCCTGATGTTTGCTCGGTTCCTGCTGTGCTGTTTGTCATACGGCCGCTGCTTATGCTTGCGCTGCCGCCACGCAGCATTACCTCGGCACCGGCAGGTAAATCACGTGTTTGACCGTTATTAAGCGTGAAAAGGACGAACACCTGAGCCTGGTTTGATGAGAGAGCGCTTGCAACCTGCGTTTCCACCTGGCTTGCTCTGGTGTTGAATGTGTTTGTCAGTGCTGATACCTGACTCGCCACGTGGTTATTAACCGCTGTCCTGAACGGACCGGTCAGATAGCTCAAGGAAACAAGCGGATCGCTTGTTGTCGCGGGTGACGCAACCGTAAGTATGCTTGCTCCGGATATAAGCACGATTGCAGCTAAGACCGCTATGCCAGTATATATTTTATGTCTCACCATTGTGTTCACTCCGTTTCATAGACCGCATTGCCTGCTGCCGGGATAAAGCGTGTAGTTAACTCTTGCCGGAACGCCATGTATTGTAACATAAATAACTAGAAATAGCAATGGTTATTTAACAAATGTTTACAATTGTTTTCAAATTGTAACTTCATGCGGTATCGATTTTTTTGATTGCTTTTGGCAGCATGGCTATTATATCGCTTGCCGTCACACTGTACTCACTGAACTCCGCTGCGCATATGTCGCCTGCAAGCCCGTGTATGTAAACTGCTGCGGCAACAGCATGTACAATCGGGAGCTTTTGTGCTATCAGCGCGGCTATCATCCCCGCAAGCACATCTCCTGTGCCGCCTTTTGCCATCGCAGGTCCGCCGGTCGTATTTATATATGCTGTGCCGTTTGGCAATGCCATTATTGTTCTGTGTCCTTTGAGTACAAGGATGCAGCCGTGCTTTGAAGCAAACTCGCAAGCGATTTTGATTCTGTCTACAGGTGCGGCGGGTTTCCTGACCGGCAGATTGCCGCCAATCGGATCGAATCCGCCGAGGTCGGGTGCATTTGCGTTCACCGGCGCGCTTACCATTCCGAGTTTGCCGCCTAAGCGCTCAAACTCGCCGGGGTGCGGAGTTAATATAAGAGGGCATGTTGTCTGGTTAAGAATGTCAATATTTCCGGCAATCGCGTTTAGTCCGTCGGCATCAAGTACGATGGGCGTTTCGGATAAGCGGGTTATCGACTGCACCAGTTCGGCTATGCCGTCCGATTTACCCAGTCCGGGCCCGATAAGGCATACGTCGCTTTGGCCTGCGCGGCGCAGGATTTCACTTGCAGCGTTCGCTATAAGCTGCCCTTTATTATCATCAGGCAGCGGGAACGGCATTTCCTCATCAAGCTTGGCAGCCATTATATCAAATATTGAGCTTGGCACGCCGAGCGAAACGAGGCCTGCTCCCATTTTTGTTGCGGCGCGGGCTGACAGTGCCGGCGCGCCTGTGTACCCCACGCTTCCGGCAATAATCAGTGCGTGACCGTAATCGCCTTTATGCGTATTGCGACGCCTGCGCGGCAGGTGTATGTCACCCGGGGCGGCTGCGTACATATGCGAGACTATCCCGCCTAGCGCTTCGCGCGGTATACCGATATCGCAAACATGTACCTCTCCGCAATATATGCAACCGGGTTCGACATAATGCCCGGGTTTGGCCAATGAAAAAGTTGCCGTAATGTCTGCTTTAACTGCGTCTCCAAGCACAGCGCCTGTATCTGCGTGGACTCCGCTGGGGATATCGGCGGATATGATAAATGCGTGGGAGCTGTTAATAACGCTGATGGCACTTAGCGCGTCACCGTGCAAATCCGAGTTGAGACCGATACCGAAAATTGCATCAATGATTACGGCGCAGTTGCTTACGTAATCGACGAGGTCTGCTGACAGCGAAAAATGCTCAAGAGAACCGCCAAGTGATTTTAGGCGGTTATACATTTCCTGCGAGTCAGGTGTGAGGTTATCGGCTTCTCCGATGATAAATGTGCGAATGGATACGCCTTTTTCCAGCAGGAACGCTGCCGCACCAATCCCGTCGCCGCCGTTGTTACCTGTACCGCAGAATACTGCTGCATAGCCTCCGGGCGGTATATGCTCCAATGCGAGCTTTGCGACACGCTCCGCAGCGTTTTTCATAAGGGTTGTTCCGGGTATTCCAAGGTCTTCGATAGCATAGCGGTCTATCTCACGTATTTGTTTGACTGTTACGAGCTTCATTACCATCCCTCCGGTTTAATAATATATCGTTTTTGTTGCAAAATCAAGGTATATATGGTAAACTCCACTGATTGATTCTGTTGCTAGGCTACAGGTCACCCCCTATCTTGTGTCAGTCATTGTAATTGCATTTCATCGCTCATGTAAACCTTTTCACCCTAAAGGGGTGAAATGACATCCTGTTTACAATTCGCGCCGCTCCGCCATCCTTGGCTACGCTTTAAATGCAATCACAACAGACTGACCGTAGGGTGTGACTAGGAACTATGATAGGTGCGGAGGGAAGTAATGATAGATAAATTGGATTCGATTCTTCATGTGGGGGAGGAGAAAATCAGGAGTGCGGATACGCTTGCGTTGCTGCAGGATGTGAAGTCTTCGCTTCTGGGCAAGCATGGTGTGCTCGCGGGTATATTGAAGGAAATTCCCAATCTGGATGCTTCAATGCGCGCTGAAATCGGACGCGCCGCAAATGATTTAAAGAGCCGGTTTACTGATTTGATTGAGGCAAGGCGTGAGGAAATAAGCCTTAAGGCATCTGAGATTTCACCAGACTTTGACCTGACTGTCCCCGGGATAGAACCGCCGGGCGGGGCTTTGCACCCGGTAACACAAATGTGCTATGACCTCAATGATGCTTTCCGTTCTATGGGTTTTGAGATATTTGAAGAATCGGATATAACAAGTGAGCTTTATGCGTTTGATAATTTAAATTTCCCGCCGGATCACCCTGCGCGGGAAAGTATGGACACTTACTGGATAGCGGGGCACGATGAGGGTCGCGGCGGGGACAGGCTATGCCTTCGTCCGCACTTGACCGGTGCAAGCGTTCGTTATTTGCAAACGCACGAGCCGCCGTACCGTTTTGTTTATCCGGGCAGGGCATATCGCAATGAAGCTACCGACGCAAAGCATGAGAGAGCGTTTTTCCAGTATGAAGCCCTTATTGTTGATCGCGATTTCACTTTTTCTTCCGGCAAGATAATGATACAGAGCGTTTTATCAAAGGTATTCGGGCGTGATGTGCCGGTGAGGATGCGAGTAGGGTTTTTCCCGTTCGTTGAGCCGGGCTTTGAGATAGACATGGGTTGCCTGGTGTGCGGAGGTCCCGGCTGTAGTGTTTGCAAGCATGTCGGCTGGATTGAGATAATGCCCGGAGGTACGCCGCATCCTAACGTGCTTCGCGCAGCAGGGCTTGATCCTGTTGAGTTTACGGGGTTTTACGTAAATATCGGGTTGGACAGGCTTGTTATGATGCGTTACGGTATTGATGATGTCAGATTGTTCCGCAGTGCAGATCTTCGTTTCCTGTCACAATTCAAGTAGGGGAGAGCAAACATGAAATTATCACTAAACTGGATAAAGGATTATATAGATCTCCCGGAGGACTTGGAGCTTTCACGGCTCGCTTACGACCTTACTATGTCAACAGTTGAGGTTGAGGGTATGGTTGAGCTTGAGCGGGAGTTTGAAAGTATGGTAGTGGGTGTTGTTAATAAGGTCAGTACGCATCCGAATGCCGACAAGCTTGTTGTTTGCCTTGTTGATGTTGGCGGGGGAAATGTGAATGAGATTGTCTGCGGCGGGATAAATCTGTCGGAGGGCATGAAGGTCGCGGTAGCGCTTACGGGAGCAAAGATTCGGTGGCATGGTGAAGGCGAGCTTGTCGAGCTTAAGAAGGTGAAGGTCCGCGGTGTTGAGAGTGACGGGATGATTTGCTCATCATCCGAAATTGGGTTGTTTGAACTTTTCCCGTTTACCGATGAGGCAACGATTATGGATTTGTCGGAGTTTGAAGCCGGAGCTGGTACAAGCCTCGCAAAAGCGCTTGGGTTAGACGATGTGATTTTGGAAATAGACAATAAATCGCTGACAAACCGCCCCGACCTCTGGGGGCATTATGGTATTGCCCGTGAGATTGCTGCTATTTATGATTTGCCTGTTAGGGAGATTATAAAATATGTGGTGCTTGTATCAGACACGCCACCCCGGACAGAAAATTTTGAAATAATTATTGACGATACGGAGCGGTGCCACAGGTATATCGGTGTTAACTTCGAGGGTGTCTATATAAAGCAGGCACCGTTTTGGATACAAAGCCGTGTCTGGAGTGTTGGTATGCGGCCTATTAACGCGATTGTGGATATAACCAATTATGTAATGCTGGCAACCGGGCAGCCGACACATGCATTTGATTCGGACATTATTAAGGGCAATATTTGTATTCGCCGCGCTTATGAAAACGAGAAGCTTCTGCTATTGAACGGTAAGGAGCTGATTCTGTCTGTTGAAGATTTGGTCATTGCCGATGATGAGGGTGCTGTCGCGCTGGCAGGCGTAATGGGAGGCGCAAAGGATTCGATTCTTTCGGAAACTGACAAGGTGATACTCGAAATCGCAAACTTTGATGCACTGAGCGTCAGGCGCACAGCTATGCGCCATGAGGTTCGCACCGAAGCTGCTACAAGATTTGAAAAGGGAATAGACCCTGAGAGGGGGGATCTTGCGCTTTTTATTGCAATGCAGTTATTTAGCGAGTTGTACCCTGATGTGAAGGTGACAGGCTTCCATGACAATTATCCTAAGCCGCTGTGCAGGAGTGAGATTGATGTTTCGCTTGAATGGCTGGAGAAACGCCTTGGTATGCGGCTTTCAAACGATAAACTGTCAGGTGTGCTTGGCCGCCTCGGGTTTGATTTAAGCTTCAGCGGGGATATTATGCATGCTGTTGCGCCGACATGGCGTTCTACCGGTGATATTTCAATACCCGATGATATTATGGAAGAAGTAGCAAGAATATACGGTTTTGAGAATTTTGAACCGAAGCCAATCGTCACGGCTTTTGAAGGTCAGATAAACCAGCCTTTTGTAGATATTGACAGGAAAATCAGGGAATATCTTGCGTTTCGTTGCGGGATGACCGAGGTGTTCACATATCCGTGGGTAAACGAGGAGTATGTAAATGCAGTGCTTTTAGGTAGTGACGGTATGCTGGAGCTTACCGCTCCGCCGTCTCCGGAGGAACGCCTGCTCCGCTCTTCGCTTTTGCCGAACCTTTGCAAGGCAGTCGCAGACAATCTGCGTTATTTCAATGAGTTCGCTATATTTGAATCCGCGCAGGTCTTTTTTGACAGGGATTACTCTGCTGTGTATGACAAGCGGGAGTCACTGCCGCTGCAACGCCGTAATGTCGCGGGAGCGTTCGTTGCGATGCCGGACGAATTGGAACTCTTATTTAGGAAAGCGAAGGGTGTTTTGAAGTCACTGCCGCGTTTTGTGCATATGGAACCGATTATTTTTGAGAGTGCGGAAAAGCCGGTGTGGGCGGATGATGTTATCTGGTTGAATATTTGCCTTGGTGGTGCTGATGGTGAGAGCGGTGCGAATGCTGCGGACGTTGCAGATAGTGCGAGCGGAGTTGACGGCACTAGCCGCGCGGGTATAGCGGGAAGCAGAATAATCGGTAATCTCGCACTTCTATCAAAGAAAGCATCGCTGGACTGCGGTATAAAGAACGCTGTTGTTATGCTTTTTGAAATCGATATCGACTGTCTGAAGCCATTCCCCTCAAGGACTAATAAATTTTCCCATATCCCGGAGTACCCGGTGACGGATTACGATGTGTCGCTTTTATTCGATTCGGGGGTGTCATGGGAGAATATATATAAGACTGCAACGGCAAAGATGGGACCGGACTCTATGCTGAGAAGTGTTTCATTTGTTGAAGAGTATAAGGGGCAGCAGATACCGGACGGGAAGAAGTCAATTACAATGAGGCTGGTTATCGGCTCGCTCAGCAAGACGCTGACATCGGAGGAGATAGAAAACTGCACCAATGCGATTATAAAGCGGTTAAAGAAGACACTTGGTGCAGAGGCACGCGGTGTTTGAATAAACATGGATACTTAACGTAAATTCATTTAAAATAAAGGTAGGAGGCGTACCAATGAAAAGGAAACTGTTAAAACTGATATCTCTGACGCTGGTAACAATATTGCTGCTGAGCCTCTCTGCGCCGTTTGTTACGGCGAACTCGGCATTTCCGGATGTACCGGCTAACCATCCTGCTGTCAATGCAATCAATTGGGCAAACCATAACGGCATCGTCACCGGGAATAATGGTTTGTTCCTGCCCGAGGATAATATGACCCGCGCCTCATATGCTTTAATTCTTTACCGCTACGAAGGCAGGCCAGCGGTAAGCTCAACCGGGGGATTCTCTGATGTACCCGCCTCGCATGTCGCGCACACAGCGATAACGTGGGCGAATGCAAATGGCATCGTCACAGGCGCGGGGGATCGGTTTTTGCCCGAAGATAACATGACAAGAGCGCAAATGGTGCTGATGATGCACCGATATAATAACCTAAAAGGGAGGAACAACACATCGTCCTCAACGGCACTGGATTCATTTTCTGATAGGGGTAGTGTCCCTGCTGCCGCACAAGAAGCAATGCGCTGGGCGGTAACACATGGAATGATAACCGGCAACGCAGGCAGGCTGATGCCTAATGACCCTGTTACACGCGCTCAAGTAGTTCTGATACTCTTTAGATATGTAAACGCATTCGTCGGACCGACAGCGTCTGTGCCGCCTGTGACAACCCCGCCACCATCAACGACGCCTGTGCAATTTGCGCCGATCACTATATCCGGAAGAGGCAATTCAGTAACAAACGTAATTAAAATACCGGCCGATTATACAATCGCAAATTTAAAACATGACGGGCGGAGTAACTTTTATATATGGGTTTATGACGGAAGCCATGAGCTCATAAGCTTATTGGTAAATACAATTGGTGTGTACAGCGGCAGCAGTTTGTTGGATGTATCAAGGACAAACCGGGATATAATATTAGAGGTTACAGCAGACGGAAACTGGACAATTGAAATTGTCCCGTTCAAAGCAGCAGATACTGCGGCGTTCAGTGGCAGCGGGGATATGGTAAGTGGTTTGTTCCGCGCACCTGCGAGTGGAACGTGGATATTTACGCACGATGGAAGAAGGAATTTTATTGTATGGGTATATACATCATCCGGAATGAGATTGGCAGCGAATGAAATTGGAACATATAATGGCGAAAAAATCATTAACTTCGGAAACGATGTTGCGTTTTGGACAGTAGAAGCAGATGGGAACTGGACAATAAGACCCAGATAACATATGACTGATGGTGGGTTTATGAGCCTTAATAAAGTAATTATTGCTATGGATAGTTTTAAGGGTGCGCTTACTGCAAAAGAGGCGGTTGATATAATAACCGCAGCGGTCAATGATGCGTTTCCCAATTGTGAAATTGTAAAAATGCCGATTGCCGACGGCGGAGAGGGCAGTGTTGATGCTGTCCTTTCGGCTATTGGCGGTGAGGTTCTTAATGCTCAAGTGCTTTCGCCGGACGACCGGCTGATAAACGCAAGCTTCGGAATTGCGGATAATAAAACAGCGGTAATCGAAATGGCTCAAAGCAGCGGCATCACAAGACAAAACGGATTGCATCCGATGACCTCAACTACGTTTGGTTTCGGGCAGTTGATTTTAGCCGCACTTGACGGAGGTGCGAGAGAGTTCACCTTATGCATCGGCGGAAGTGCAAGCACGGATGGCGGGTGCGGGATGGCAGCCGCACTCGGTGTCAGTTTCCACGATGAAAATGAAGACGCATTTGTGCCTTGCGGCGAGACGCTTTGTGATATTAAAAGCATAAATAAAGACGATTTGGACAAAAGGGTTGCAGAGAGCTCATTTACAGTTATGTGTGACGTTGATAATCCGCTCCACGGTGAACGCGGTGCTGCTTTTATATACGGTCCGCAAAAGGGAGCAAGCCCCGGGCAGGTTAAAATACTCGATAAAGGATTGCGTCATTACGGTGTTGTTTTGCATAAGAGCTTTGGCAGGAGTTTTGATTCAATTCCCGGAAGTGGTGCCGCAGGAGGACTTGGTGCCGGATGTATGGCTTTTCTTGGTGCGTCGCTGATGAGCGGTATTGATGCGATACTGAAGCTGTACGATTTTAAGCAGCATTGTCTGGATGCGGACCTTATAATAACCGGTGAGGGTAAGCTGGACTCTCAGAGCTTTCAGGGAAAGGTACTTTCCGGGATTATGCGTGAGGCGGGTTCGGTTCCGGTATGGTCGATTTGCGGGGTTTGCGATTGTGACGGGAGTTTTTTGCGTGAGCATAATCTTGTTGTTTTTCAGGCAAGTGAAGGTGTCAGTGTAAAAGAGAGCATGAGAGAGCCTGCGAAATATTTGCGGATTGCAGCGCAAAGAGCTATGCAGCATATACAGATGGATAAGTGAAAACGACCGGGTGTAAAAGGAGAAAATGATTATGACAAAATCGATAAGGAAGCCTTTGATAGTTTTATGTGTATTGCTGGTCTTGATATTCACCTTTATGGGTATAGCGCATCTGATTCAAACCGACTTCGGGAATATTAAGGTTGAGGTCGTTACAATTGATGCAGTTGATATCATTTCCGGTGATGCTCTTGGCACTATTACAGGCAAGCTGTACGTTCCCAAGAGCGCAACCGCAGCCAATCCGGCTCCGGCGGTTCTCCAGTTGCATGGGTATCAAAATGACAAGGATACGTCCGCCGCGTATGCTCTTGAGCTTGCGCGCCGGGGATTTGTCGTGCTTACCATTGATGAATACGGTCACGGCTCAACCTCCGTGGGTTTGGTAGAACGTGGTTATGTGAACCACAGGGTGTCGGTAAACTTCGGGGAGGACAGCGTCGAGGATGGTACATTTGTCTCAATCTCCGGTCCGACCCGGTTTAAAATCATGATGAACTTTTCCAATTTGAGCTTTTTTAACGATCATTACAGCAGTGACAATGACGGAAATTCAATAAAGGACAGTTCAATGGGCGGAATTACTGCTTATGCAGTGTTGGCGAACTTAGATTTTGTTGATAGTACCCGCATGGCGGTCGGCGGTCACTCAATGGGTACATGGGCATCATGGACAGTTGCGGCGGCTTATTCTGTGATTACAGACGATGCCGGCGGGAGTATTGCGCCAAAAGCCATCGTATTGCAGGCAGGCGAGCTTTTTATGCATAATGATGATGTATATAACACGGATGTTTTTAACTTTAATAATGTTCTTTTACTTCAAGCGAAATATGACGAGTTTGCGATGTTCCGCGACTATAACAATATAGTTGCTGACGATTTGCCGAAAAGTGCTTTGCGTTCAGGCTTCCTGGGCGTTCCCCGGGCGGAAGCTGACTGGAACAGAACATTCGGAAGCATGGCGGATGGTTCCGCTCGCAGAATGGAGCTTTTACAAACCAATCACCGGCTTGTGACACATAACAGCCATGCAGTCGCTACGGCAATGGCATGGCATAATACCGCTGTCGGCAATGTGACCTCTTTAGCTGATACGGATCAGACGTTTTTAATAAAGGAAATGCTTGTATTTGCCTCAATGCTGCTTGCGCTTGTTGCGATGCTTGCTCTTATGGAAGTGCTGCTCAATGTGCCTTTCTTCCAGTATGTCAGGCAGGCTGTACCAAACCGCCCTGAAAGGGTAAAGAGCGGATGGGGATGGTGGAAAGGTGCAATCATCACGATGCTTATTGCTGCGGCAACCTACCCTTTCATGACTCAGCTTGGTCACGGGCTGCTGCCGCTGCCAGAAAATATTTTCAGGATGACAATAGGCAACGGTTTTCTTGCGTGGTATCTTTTGCTTATAATTATCATGCTTGTAACAACGATTCTTCCATGGAGAAAATCGAAGAAGACAGACAAGCCGCTTGATTATTACGATCTCGGTCTTGCGAGCGAGGAGAGAGCGGACAGGTTTGACTGGCTTCTGCTCGGGAAATCGGCAATTCTTGCAACACTGATGGTCGGGCTTATATACATTTTGGTATGGATATGCCAAAGCCTTTTCCTGCTTGATTTCAGGGTCATATGGCCTTTCTTCAGGCCTTATTCGTGGGAAAGACTGTTGCAATGTCTTGTGTATGTCCCGTTCTTTACGTTGTTTTTCGTATTAAACAACAGTAAGATTTTTGCCCAGATGCGTCAGAAGGCCACAAGCACTCCGGGGTTTAAGGGCTTCATGTCATGTTGGTGGAAAAATGCGCTTTGTATGGCGGGCGGTATATTTATCATCTGTCTGATAATGTACATTCCGTTTTTTGCAGAAATAGGACCCGGCGCAGATTTGCTGTTCGGCTCGACTTTCGGAGGTCCGTTTATGTCGCTGCTGCTTGTATTCTTCCCGCAGGTCCTTGTGCTGTCGGTGCTGTGTACTTATATCCACAGGAAAACAGGCAATGTATTCGTCAGCGGGCTTTCGGTGGGAATAATAAGCTGCTGGATAATTGCGGGCGGCTCGGCGATGATGTAACCGGAGCGAATTGACCGCACAGCCGCGTGACACCAATATAAAATAAAGCTTTACAACCGATGTAAGAACACAAATATACCCCCATTGACAAACGATTTTGCTTTTGCTAATATTAGGAAGTCACTTTGAGCCTAAAGGCACTATGTAGACATGGGGGTATAGCTCAGCTGGGAGCGTTGACTGGAAAGTAACCCTCCCCACTTTTAGGGCAACTGAATGGCATTGAAAATTGAATATATCCGGGGGTATAGCTCAGCTGGGAGAGCGCTTGACTGGCAGTCAAGAGGTCAGCGGTTCGATCCCGCTTATCTCCACCACCTAACACCTTGCAAAAACTACGTTTGTGAGGTGTTGAGTTTTTGCGTTAACTTGCTTTTTGGGGGGTAAAAACCGTCGGAGTGGTCGTTATTGACCCCGCATGAGCTAGACCCCCAAATTGCTCAAATCCCACTGTAAAAGTTATCTCAATATCGTAGTCTCGCTTGATTGATACGTTGCTCATTATACGAGCAAGAACCATTTTTTTTGTTTCCATATCGCAATCACCGAACATATCTGCCCAAGTAACAATTTCATCATATTGGCGTGAAAATGAATCTAACAATTTGTTGCTATCCTGAATTTTTTCTTTAAGTTGTTCAACAGAAGTCTCAGTTTTTAACAACGGTACGTCCGCATGGGAGTTTTTATATTATCTCGCTCTGCATACTTCGTAATTAAAGTATGCAGTTTTTCGTACATTTACATATTGACAATCATCTATGTGTCATGATACTATACATAGACAATCATCTATGTGAGGTTAAAT
>Ga0123356_10000861_pt1 | contig 33749 bp, 30 predicted proteins | sample TergutEmb28metaG_2_FD_92546 | JGI IMG/M metagenome (GOLD analysis project Ga0123356, IMG submission 92546) | Embiratermes neotenicus P3 segment gut microbial communities from Petit-Saut dam, French Guiana - Emb289 P3 | ecosystem: Host-associated > Arthropoda: Insects > Digestive system > Gut ...
GCCTTATGCGCCCTGCCCGCGCATGATGTACTTAGTGGATGCCGGAGGCAGGTATCCAGGCGGACGCGGCGCTCGCGACCGCGATGCGCATCTCTATCACCAGGCTCGCGCGGCGCCTTAGGGTGGAGCGGCTCGGGCTGGGCGGGACGGAGACGGTCCTTTCCGACATCCAGCTCGCGGCGCTCGCCGCGCTGGAACGCCATGATGCGATGACCCCGGGCGAGCTCGCCGAGCACGAGAAGGTTCAGCCGCCGTCCATGACCCGGGTGATCGCGGTGCTCGAGGAGCGCGAGCTAGTCCGCAGGGCGCCGCACCCGACGGACCGCAGGCAGGTGATCCTCACCGTGACCGCGGAGGGGCGGGACCTGGTGCAGCGGGTGCGCCGCCGCCGCGAGGCCTGGCTGGCGCAGCGGATGCAGGAGCTGAGCGAGGAGGAGCGCGAGATCCTCCGCGCGGCGGCCCCGATTCTGGAGAAGATCAGCCAGTCCTGATCGGCTGGTGAGAGCCGTTTTCCCCATCTGGGTGGGCTGGCAGTGGCCAGCTGCCGATGGTCTCATAGTGCGGTCCGTTTCCCGGTTCCGCGCCGCTGGGGAGGTGGCTGCGGATGAGGTAGATCGCTTCCGCGTTCCAGGAGGGCCCCTGGTATCCGGTGAGGGCGGTCACGATCGGCCGCACGTCGGCGGGCATCCGGCAGCGGGCCATCGTCAGATGCGGCCGGAACCGCCGCCCCGCGTCCGGTGCCGCCGCGCCTGCGCGGCGGGCTGCCGCATTCACCGTGGCGGCCAGCTCGGCGAGCGCACGGCGGTCGCCCGCCAGTCCGCTCCACAGCACGTTGGCCCGCCCGGGGTTTGGGAACGCACCCGCCCCCGCCACGCTCAGCGGGAACCCGCGGTGCCGGCGCGCCGCACGTTCAAGCCGTGGTTCGAGCTTGACAAGCGACTCCTCGCTCACCTCGCCCAGAAATGCGAGCGTCACGTGCCACAGCTCACGCTTGGTCCACCGCAGGTCGCTGCGGGCGGGCCGGTACGGGGCGAACGCAGCGTCCAGGTCGTCGAGGGCGGCGGGCGGAGGGGCCAGGGCCACGAATAGCCTCACCAGTCACCTCCAGCACATACGCTAACCCCGTGAAGAGAGTTCCCCCGTGGCTGCTGCCGACGGTGCTCGGGCTGCTCGTGCTCGTGGTGATCGTCGGCGCGATGGCGCGCTAACGCGAGCCGCTCGGCCACGTAGTCGACGCACGCCGTCAGGGCGGCCACGTCGTCCGGGTCGATCGCCGGGAACATGCCGATCCGCAGTTGGTTGCGGCCTAGCTTGCGGTAGGACTCGGTGTCCACGATCCCGTTTTCCCGCAGCACTCCGGCCACCGTGTCGGCGGAGAGCCCCGCCGCGAAGTCAATCGTGCCGACTACCGGCGACCGCATGGCCGGGTCGGCCACGAACGGTGTCGCGAATTGTGACTTCTCCGCCCAGGAATAAAGAATTCCGGCCGAACGGACCGTGCGTTCCCGTGTCCACGCAAGCCCGCCCTGGGACAGCAGCCAGTCGATCTGGGTGGCCATGAGTACCAGCGTGGCCACCGCTGGCGTGTTAAGCGTCTGGTTCTTCAGCGAGTTCTCCACCGCTATCCGCAGCGACAGGAAGTCGGGAATGTAACGACCGCTCGCGGCGATCTCGTCGATCCGCTCGAGTGCGGCAGGCGACAGCAGCGCGAGCCACAGTCCGCCGTCCGCGCCGAACACCTTCTGCGGCGCGAAGTAGTACGCGTCGAACTCTCCGGGATCCACCGGGAGGGCCCCGGCGCCGCTAGTCGCATCCACGAGCACGAGTGCGCCCTCGTCCGCGCCCGCGGGACGGCGCACCGGCATGTGCACACCGGTGGACGTCTCGTTGTGGGTAAGCGCGTAGGCGTCCACCCCCGCCTCGGCGACCGGCAGCGGGTGCGTGCCCGGCTCGGAGGCGATCACCGACGGCTCCTTCAGCCAGGGCGCGCGCGTGGTCACGGTGGCGAACTTGGCGGAGAACTCACCGAACGACAGGTGCTGTGACCGATCGCGAATCAGCGAGAACGCCGCCGCGTCCCAGAAGGCGTTCGTCCCGCCGTTGCCCAGTGCGACCACGGCACCGCTGCGAAGACCGAAAAGCTCAGCCAGGCCGTCACGGATCCGGCGCACGAGTTCTTTCACCGGTGGCTGCCGGTGCGACGTTCCGAGCTCGGGCGCCGCCGCGAGCGCGGCGACCTGCTCCAGGCGGACCTTCGACGGGCCGCAGCCGAACCTGCCGTCGCGAGGCTTGATCTGGTCGGGGATCACGATGGTGGTCACCCCGACAGCCTATATGCGGGAGTCAGACGTCCTTATCGAGTACTTCCGCTGCCCCGGGCACGTCCCGCACGTGGCGGGCGGCCGGGCCGGTGTACCGGGCAGACGGGCGGATCAGGCGGCCGGTCAGCTTCTCCTCCATGATGTGCGCCGCCCAGCCGGCCGTCCTCGCGGCGGTGAACATCGACGGTGTGATCTCCGCCGGCACCTGAGCGAAGTCGAGCACGATCGCCGCCCAGAATTCCACGTTGGTCTCGAGCACCCGGTCCGGCCGACGGGCCCGCAGCTCGGCGAGTGCCGCGTTCTCAAGCGCGAGCGCGACCTCGTACCGCGGCGCGCCGAGTTCCTTGGCGGTGCGGCGCAGCACCCGGGCGCGCGGGTCCTCGGCCCGGTAGACGCGGTGACCGAAGCCCATGAGACGGCCGTGGGCGTCGAGCACCGACTTCACGTAGCCTTCCGCGTCGCCGGTCCGCTCCACGTCTTCGATCATGTGCAGCACCCGAGCCGGAGCACCGCCGTGCAGCGGGCCGGACAGGGCGCCCACCGCGCCGGACAGGGCCGCGGCGACGTCGGCGCCGGTGGAGGCGATCACCCGTGCGGTGAACGTGGAGGCGTTCATGCCATGCTCGGCCGCGCTCACCCAGTAGGCGTCCAGGGCCTTCACGTGCCGTGGGTCCGGCTCGCCTCGCCAGCGGACGAGGAAGGCCTCTGCCGTGGTCTTCGCCTCGTCGACCAGCTTCTGCGGGACGGGCGGCAGGCCGGTTCCGCGGGCCGACTGTGCGATGAACGAGAGCATCGTCGCGCAGGTCCGGCCGACGTTCTCGCGCGCCTGCTCGGCGGAGATGTCGAGCAGCGGGCGCAGCCCCCAGGCGGCGCCGAGTGCGGCCACCCCGCTCTGCACGTCGACGCGTACGTCGCCGGTCCTGACCGGCAGCTCGGCCGGCTCCGCGGCGGGCAGTCCGGGCGCGAAGGCGTTGTCGACGAGCAGCCCCCAGACGTGGCCGAATGACACGTGGCCGACGAGTTCTTCGATGTCAACGCCCCGGTAACGGAGCGAGCCGCCTTCCTTGTCGGGCTCGGCGATCTCGGTCTCGAACGCTATGACACCCTCGAGCCCCGGTTTGAAATCTGACATCCGCTTATCGTCTCCTCTGGTTGGGAGCTAGTTTGCTGGTCAGACGCGTTTTGAGCGCTCTTGGCCGTCAGCTTTCATTCAATCCCCGGCACGCGCGGTGGCGATAGCCTGGTCGCGTGTAAAGATTTTCAAATATGAACAGGACGTCAAATATGAACGCGACGTTGACACCGGAAATGCTCGACAGCTGTCCGATGAAGCAGTTCGCGCGGTGGTTCGGCGACGCCGTGGCCGCCGGGCTGCCGGAGCCGAACGCGATGGTGCTGACCACGATCGGCGACTGGCCGCACTCGCGAACCGTGTTGCTGAAGGCGCACGACACCGATGGCTTCACCTTCTACACCAACCGGACCTCCCGCAAGGGACGTGACCTGGCGGAAGACCCCAGGTGCTGCGTGGTTTTCCCCTGGTACGGGCTCGGTCGGCAGGTGACGGTGGAGGGCACTGCGCGGCCGCTTTCCACGCAGGAGAGCGAGCCGTACTACCACTCGCGGGCCTGGCTGTCGCAGATCGGCGCCTGGGCGTCCCGGCAGTCGACGGTGCTCGCTTCGCGGGAGGAACTCGACAACCGGGTGGCCGAACTCTCGGCTCGCTGGCCGGAGGGCACGGCAGTGCCGATGCCGGACTTCTGGGGCGGCTACCTGATCGTGCCCGAGCGGATCGAGTTCTGGCAGTCCAGGCCGAACCGGCTGCACGACCGGCTCCGCTACCGTCGTTCTGATGAGGGCTGGACCATCGAACGGCTATCTCCCTAACGGGTGCCTTAACGCTGGCCGACCGTGCTCGGCTGAGCGCGTAGCATCACAGTCGGGAGGAAGTTTCGGTGACAGCCCATGGGCTTATCGACACAACGGAGATGTATCTCCGCACGGTGTTCGAGCTTGAGGAGGAAGGCATCGTCCCGCTCCGCGCACGGATCGCGGAGCGGCTTTCGCAGTCTGGCCCGACGGTTAGCCAGACGGTGGCACGGATGGAGCGGGACGGCCTGCTGCATGTGGCCGACGACCGCCAGCTGGCCCTGACTGAGGCGGGCCGGACGCTGGCGACGCGGGTGATGCGAAAGCACCGGCTAGCCGAATGCCTGCTGGTGAGTGTGATCCAGATGCCCTGGGAAGAGGTGCACATCGAGGCGTGCCGGTGGGAGCACGTTATTTCGGAATCGGTCGAGCGGCGGTTGTATGAATTGCTCGGTCATCCTGAGCGCTGCCCGCATGGCAATCTGATCCCCGGCTTGGCGGAGCTAGTAACAGCGCCCGATCATTCCGCCGATCAGGATGCGCCCGATGAGACAATGATCGACGTAATGCATGGTGCTAGCGGGGCTGTTCAGGTCACTGTTACGCGGATCACCGAGCATGTCCAAAGTGATCTGATCTTGATGCTTAAACTGAAGCGCGCCGGGATACAACCCGGTCGCGAGGTGTTGCTCGGGTCGGTTGAAGGCGGTGTCCGGGTCTGCGGCGATGGCGGTACGGGCGCGACGGCCGATCTTCCTGCCGAGGTCGCCTCGCACGTGTTTGTATCCAGAAAGTGACAGCCCAGACCGCCCAGACCCGTTCAGAGACCGGAGCGAGACCATGACGCGCTGGAACGAAGGTTCCCCCGCCCGGTACTCGCAGCGTGAGCCGGACCGGCTCCGCCTCCTGGACCGGATCGGACAGCGGCTGGCGGGGTCGCTGGAACTGGATGTGACGCTGCGGGAGGTCGCGCAGATCCTCGTGCCGCGATTCGCCGATCACTGCTTCATCGACCTGTTCAGCGGCGACAAGCTGATCAGGCGGGCGGAAGTGCACGCGGCCGGCTGGGAGCCGCCGCCCGGCACCTGGGCGCGCGTCGGGGAGCCGATCAGCTACCCGCCCGGCCACTTCACGCACCAGGCGATGTCGCGCCTTGAGACCATCGTCGTTCCCGACACGCAGGCCGACTTCTACCCAGCGCCCAGTCAGGAGTCCATGTCGGCGGCCGACCAGGCCGGGATCACCTCGGTACTCGCCTCCCCGCTGTACGCGCGCGGGGAGGTGCTGGGCGCCATCTCGCTCGCCTTGTCCCGGATCACCGACCGTCCAGATCCGCACTACGACCTGTCCGACGGCGACTTGATCGGGGCGATCGCCGGCCGGGTCGCCATCGCCATCGACAATGCCATGCTGTTCGAGGCTGAGCGACGGACAGCGCTCGCCTTCCAGCAGTCGCTGCTGCCGCAGTCGGTTCCCGAGCTCGACGGCCTCGAGGTCGCGTTCCGCTACGTGCCTGCCAAGCCGCTCGCGACCCAGGGGCAGGGCATCCAGACGCAGGTGGGCGGGGACTGGTACGACATCATCCCGCTGGCGGCCGGCCGGGTGGGCCTGGTGATCGGCGACGTTGAGGGCCGGGGCGCGAGGGCGGCGGCCACCATGGGGCAGCTCCGCGCCGTGCTGCGCGCCTACGCGCAGGACGAGAAGTCGCCCGCCGACATCATGCGCAAGCTGGATGAGTGGGTCCGCTCCACCGCCCCTGTCGGCGCGGGCGGCGACCCGCCGACGGTCAGTTGCATTTACCTCATTTACGATGCCTGGTCGCGCGAGCTGACCTTCGCGAACGCGGGCCACGCCGCGCCGCTCATGGTCTCGGCCGGGTCCGTCAGGCCGCTGGAGATCCGGCACAAGGGCGTGCTGCTCGGCGTGCGCGGCCGCGGCATTCGCGGCCTTCCGACCTACCGCGAGCAGACGGTCACCCTGCCGCCAGGCGCCGCCATTGTCCTGTACACCGACGGGCTCACCGACCGGCGGTCGCGAGCCGACGGCGAAGGGCACTACACGGAGTCCGAAGCGGTGGCCATGCTGCGGGACGCGCTGCTCGCCTCACCCGTCACCGCGGGCGACCTGACCATGGCGGCGGAGGCTGCCGTGCCGGGCGAGATCGACGACGACATGGCGATCCTGGTCTTCCGCACCTCGCCGGAGGACCTTGCGTCGGTCGAGCACTCATTCCCGGCCGAGCCGATCATGGTCTCGGAGGCGCGCCGCTTCGCACAGGCCACGTTCGAGGACTGGGAAATGCACCCGGACCAGGCGGACCTCGCCCTGCTGCTGGTCTCCGAGGTGGTGACCAACGCCGTGCTGCACGCCTCGGTGACACCGAGCCCGTCTGACCGCAGATGGGACCTGGAAATCGAGGATCCGGCGCTTTCCGCAGGGCTGGCAGACCCTGTCGTCGCGGCGCACCCGGCGTCCGCCTACCGGCCGCGCGAGTTCACCCTACGGCTGCGGCGCGGAGCGGAATCTGTCTGGGTGGAGGCGTTCGACCCTGATCTGCGGCTGCCGAGGCTGCGCACTGCCCGGGCGACAGACGAGGGCGGCCGCGGCCTGTACCTGGTCGAACAGCTCGCCACGCGATGGGGCTCGCGGCCGACGGCCGACGGTAAGGCTGTCTGGTTCGAAGTTCCGGTAGACGGCAAGAGCAGGTTACGGAACGTGCTGGTGCGGCTGGTGGGTTGCTCCGTAGGCCAGGAGCAGCAGCACGACGACGATCACGATGATGGCGCCCCAGTGCTTGCCGGTAACCGGTAGCTTCAGCTTCTTCCGGCCGCTGGTGACCAGCCAGGCAACACCCACGCCGATGAGCACCAGCAGAACGAGTCCGCTCATCTGTCCGTCTCCCGCGCCTGTTATCCGGCTTCCGTTCCTTCGTTGTCTCTGAGACTACGCCTGGGAACCCGGTTCGTCGTCGTCCGCCACGCGTTCGTGGCGCCCCGCCGTTCCGGCAAAGACGGGCGAAAAGACAGCTAGTGCCCATGGGCGAAGGGGGTCACCCACGGGCACTAGCTGTCTTTCAGGTAACCGCCATCCTGCGGCGACGGCGGCTACAAGCTAGCTAGCTGCCCTTACCGCTGAAGTGCAGCGTGTTGCTGGTGCCCGTCGGCGTCGGCGCCATCGTCGGGGTCGCGCTCGTCGTGGCGGTGGGCGTCATGGTCGCCGACGACGTGGCCGTCGGGGTGGCGCTCATCGACGCGGGCGCGCTCGGCGTCGCCGTGCCCGTGGTGGTGGTCGGCACGAACAGGACGAGCTCGGCGACGAGCTTGCCGTGCTCGCGCTGGCCGACGACGAGCACCATGTCGCCCGCTGCCACGCCGTTGACGGTCGTGGTGACCGGCTGGGTGGCCGTCATCGTCGGGGTTGCCGAGGCGCTCATCGACGGGCTCGGGCTGGCGGACATACTCGGGCTAGTCGATGGCATGCCGCTCGGGCTGGTCGACGGGCTCGGGCTCATCGTCCCCGGCTCCGTCACTGTCGAGGTCCAGTGGCTGGTCTTGATGGTAAAGACAGAACCGCCGCTGTTGACGGTGTAGGTCTTCGTGGTCTGGGGCGCCTTCATCTGCATGAGCGCGCTCATGCCGCCGGCCATCACGTTCGCGGCGCTGTTCATGCTGCCGGTCATCATGCTCTGGGCCGCCGCAGACGGGCTGCCGGTCATCGCGACCAAGCCAGTCGCGCTTGAAGACACGTTCACGACCGCGGTCTTACCTGTCAGCCACCAGATGTGCAGGGAGCCGTTGGCGGACTTAACGAGCAGGAACTGCGGGCTGGCATAGACCACGACGCCGCGCTGCGCGGCGAACGAAGCGTGGTGCGCGTTGAACTCGCTGAACGTGCGCATCGGCTTCATCTCAGCCAGCATGGTCATCGCGTTGTTGTGCGACTTGCGCCAGCCGTTGAGCGCCCCCATGACGGCATTAGGCTCGTTGATGGTCTGGTGGAAGCTCCTGGCGAACGCGGCGTTCTGGGCTGCGAGTGATGATCCGTCGCTGCCGCCGCCGTGGTTCGCCGCGACTCCTATCACTGCCGCGGCGCCGCCGCCGACCAGCACCGCCGCGGCGACGGCTGCCTTTGCACGGGTGCTGCCGCGCCTGTTGCGGTGATTCATCGATGCCTCCTTCCGTGGACGTCGCGCCCGCCACGCGCGCCCATTGGGATCTGTCGGCATCGAGCCTGCCGCCGTGGCCGCGAATAGGGCAGCGGTTCGGCGGTCATGTAAGGAGTCTGTTCGGGACTGCAGATATCGGGAAGAAAACAGTCGTCATTTCGAACGATCCGGTGTTTCAACGCAAAGCGACACGTCATGACCTAGTCAGGTTGATGACGTGTCGCTTAACTCTGTCTAACGCTGTCAAGACGCGATGTCTTGCTACATGCGGTCCGGGAGGGGGACGCCGAGGAGGCCGAGGCCGGCTACCAGCACGCGGAGGGTGGCGGCACACAGGGCGAGGCGAGACCGCCTGGTTTCCTCATCGTCGGCCTTGAGCACCGGGCACTGCTCGTAGAACGTGGTGAACAGGCTGGCGACCTCGAAAAGGTAGCCGCACAGCCGGTGCGGCTCGGACGACTCGGCCACCGAGGTGACGACCGCGCCGAACTCCAGGAGCTTGCGGGCGAGTTCCCGCTCGGCCGGCTCGGTGATCAGGATCGGGCCGCTGACGTCCGCCTCGCCCATCCCGGCCCGCCGGAAGATGGACCGGATCCTGGTCGTCGCGTACTGCAGGTACGGGCCGGTGTTCCCCTTGAAGGAGATCATCCGGTCCCAGTCGAAGATGTACGCGCTGTCATGCGCCGTGGACAGGTCCGCGTACTTGATCGCGCCGATGCCAACGTCCTGGGCGATGGCGTCGAGGTCGAGGCCCGTCTCGTCCCGTGCGACCTCGTCCAGGAGGGCCCGCGCCCGCACCGGACCCTCGGTGATCAGGTCGTTTAGCGAGACGTTGTCGCCCGCCCGGGTACGCAGCCGACGGCCGTCCTTGCCCTGCACCATGCCGATCTGAACGTGCTCGAAGTCGGCGCCTTCCGGCAGCCAGCCCGCCTCCCGGGCCACCTCGAAGACCATCTTGAAGTGCAGCGCCTGGTCGGTGCCGACCACGTAGATCGCCCGGTCCGCGTTCAGCTTGTCGATCCGGTACCTGATGGTCGCGAGGTCGGTCGTCGCGTAGTTATAGCCGCCGTCGCTCTTGCGGATGATCAGCGGAAGCGGCTGACCGTCCCGGCCCTCGAAACCGGCCGGGAACGCGCACAGCGCCCCGTCGCTGATCCTCGCCAGCCCCTTGGCGACAAGGTCGTCGGCAACGGCGGCCAGCATGTCGTTGTAGAACGACTCGCCCCTGATGTCGTCATCGGTGAGCGTGACCCCGAGCACCGCGTAGGTGTCCCGCATGTACGCCTTGGACAGCTCCATGTACTCGTCCCACAGCCGCTGCGTGTCCGGGTCGTCGCCGGACTGCAGCTTGACGACCCGCTCCCTGGCCCGCGCGGTGAATCCTGGGTCGGCGTCGAACTTGACCCGCGCAGCCTGGTAAAAGGCGTTCGGGTCGGTGCGCAGCACATCGGCCTCGGGTGAGTCCTCGCCGACATCGAACAGGTGCTCAAGCAGCATGCCGAACGGCGTGCCCCAGTCGCCGATGTGGTTGTCCCTGATCACGTGGTGCCCGGCGAACTCGAGGACCCGGACGATCGCGTCGCCCACGATCGTGGTGCGCAGGTGGCCCACGTGCATGTCCTTGATGATGTTCGGCGAGGAGTAGTCGACGACCACGGTCTGCGGCTCGGCCGCCGGAGGCGTCCCGAGCCTCGGATCGGCGAGCAGGTCCGTGACCGCGTCGGCGATCCACTGCCGGCGCAGCGTCAGGTTGATGAAACCGGGCCCGGACACGGTAGGCGGCTCGCAGATGTCGCCGGCGTCGAGGTGGCTGACGATGCCGGCGGCAATGTCGCGCGGCGCCTTGCCGACCCGCTTGGCGAGACCCAGCGCCGCGTTCGACTGGAAATCGGCGAACGAGGACGGGCGGACCTGCGGGTCCGCGTCCGCGTAGTCCGCGCCGTACGCGGCTACTAGGGCGTCGCGCACCCGTGCGGCGAGGACCTGTTGTGGATCTGCCATGCAATCAGCCTATCGGCCCGCCTTCGGCTGGCCGAATGGGTTATGACCCGCCGGGTGCGCTTGCCGGTTCCGGTCAGCGCTCGCGGTCGCGGTCGCGGCGGAGGAAGTGGGCGGCGGTGCGGCGCTGCTCGGTAACGCCGATCCGCTCCTTGATCTTTTCCGTGATGTCGCCGCGGGTGAGGTCGGCGGCCAGGACGCAGGCCGCGGTCACGGCGCGGGCGGTGGACGCGCCGTGCGCGATCACCACCGTGCCGCCGAGGCCGAGCAGCGCGGCACCGCCGTACGTTTCAGGCTCCAGGCGCTGGCGGAGCTCACGCAGCCCGCGCCGCTGCAATGCCGCGCCCAGCCGTGCGGTCCTGGTGCTGGTGAGGGCGGTACGCAGCTCGCCCGCGGCGAACCGCATCGCGCCCTCCAGGGTCTTGAGCGCCACGTTGCCGGTAAATCCGTCGGTCACGATCACGTCGACCGCGCCGGCCATCAGGTCGCCGCCTTCTATGTTGCCCGCGAAGTTCAGCGGAAGCCCGCCCCCCTGCGGCTCGGCGGCGAGTAGCTCGTGCGCCTTGCGGGTCAGCACATTGCCCTTACCTGGTTCCGCGCCGATGGTGAGCAGCCCGACCTTGGGGGTTGCGCTGCCAAGCGCGATCTGTGCGTACGCGGTGCCCAGGTGGCCGAACTGGACCAGCATCTCCGGCTTCGGATCAGCGGTAGCACCCGCGTCGATGAGCACCGTCGGCCGTGGATGGGTCGGCAGCACGACGGCGAGACCGGGTCGCGGCACGCCGGCCAGCGGGAGCAGCCGGTGCCGGGCGCTCGCCACGATTGCGCCGGTCGACCCTGCCGACACGATCGCGCTCGCCTGGCCGCGGCGGACCAGCTGGGAGGCGACGTCGATGGACGATCGGGGCCGACGGAAGCCTGCCAGTGCGCCCTCGTCCATCCCCACGACATCCTCGGCCGGCACCACTCGCAGCTCGGACCCGCCGCCGAGGCTGGCGATGACCGGGCGGAGCCGGGCAGGCGGCCCGGCGAGCAGCACCGTGAGGCGATGCTCCCGCTGTGCGGCGAGAGCCCCGGCGACGATCTCGTCCGGTGCGTAGTCTCCGCCCATCGCGTCCACCGCGATCACCGGCTCGGTCGTCAGGGCGCTGCTCATCAGCTCGCCGGGTGGCAGCCCAGTTGGCGATGGGCCGTTGTGCGATGGGGGAGCCGTGGCAACCGGCTCCTCTCTCACCGGTCCCCCGGACGGTGGGGCCGGCGCGTCACCACGGCCCGGCGGCACATCGCTCACGTATCGGTGGGCCTTCCTGTCCCCTGGGCCCTGACGCGGGATTTCCGCTACTTGTGGCGGAGCACCTTGTCCTTGGCGGCGACCAGGTCTGTCCAGTGCTTGGCCAGGTTGCGCTTGACGATACCGCCGTCCTCGGGCGCCCACGAGGTCGTCCGTGCCCGCATGCTGCCGACCTCGATCTTCTCGTAGGCGTACGCGGCGATCGACTTCCTGGTGACCCCGGGCGGCAGCGTCATGCGCCGGTAGCCGTGGTACGTGTTGTCCGCCGTCATCATGATGACCGCGCGGTTCAGCAGCGGTGCCAGCGACCGAGGCTCCTGCTTCGGGTCGTTGCGGACCAGCAGGCTCCCGTCGTACTCCGGCTTCCAGTCCTTGTTCAGGTACAGCAGGATGTTGAGCACCCGCAGCCAGTCCTCGTGCTGCGGGTGGATGTTGAAGTCGACGTGCGTGTCCAGGAAGCTTCCGTCGCCGCCCTGGTGGAACCCGCCGCCGTGGAACGACGCATCTACGAATAGCGGGCGCCCCCCGGTCAGCCGGCTGAGAATGTCGGCAAACTCCTGGGACAGCAGCAGGTCGTGGTACCGCTTGGTCGTCGGACCGCCGCCGGCAATATTCGATTCCTGGCGCTTGTCGCCGAAAATATAGTCGTTCGTGCGCGCCATTCCCTCGACCGACGGGAACTCGGCGACTAGGCCTTCGGCGACCTCATCGGTGACGAATCCATCTAGCACCACCAGCGGGAATGGCTCCGCGGTCTTGAACTCGCTGGCCAGTTCATCCACCCGGTTGACCCACGAGCCAAGCATCTCGTCCGTCAAAGCCATCGCTGTGATCCCCTCATTGTCAGCCGAGTTTGTCGCAACTTATAACGACCGTAGGTGAGCCTGCGTCATCGTATCGGCAGCTCAGGCTTACCAGGGAACCTTTGCGGAAAACGTGGTCAGCCTCTGGGAAGAGCCTACCGTCCCCCTTCCCGGACCGGCGAAGTATGCTCCGGCTCATGGAGCTGAACGGAACTTCCGCGATTGTCACCGGTGGCGCGAGCGGTCTGGGGGAGGCGACGGCACGGGTGCTGGCCGCCGTGGGGGCGCACGTGGTGGTCGCCGACCTTAACGAGGAACAGGGCAAGAAGGTCGCCTCAGAGATCAACGGGCAGTTCGCGAAGACCGATGTCCGGGACCCCGACGCCGTGCAGGCCGCGGTGGCGGCCGCCGAGGGCTCCGGCCACCCGCTGCGAGTGGCGGTCAGCTGCGCGGGGATCGGCTACGCCGCGCGGACGGTGGGCCGGGACGGCACGCCGCACGACCTCGAAGCCTTCGGACGGGTTATCGCTATCAACCTGACCGGTACGTTCAACGTGCTGCGGCTCGCGGCCGCGGCAATGGCGAAGACCGAGCCGGCGGACGCCGACGGGCAGCGCGGCGTGATCATCAACACCTCATCGGTCGCGGGGATCGAGGGGCAGACCGGGCAGATCGCGTATTCGGCGTCCAAGGGCGGGATCATCGGCATGACGGTCCCTGCCGCGCGCGACCTGTCGGTCATCGGCGTCCGGGTGAACACGATCTGCCCGGGCGTTATCTTCACCCCGATCTACAAGTCCATCGCGGGCGAGGGACGGGACGCCGAGGAGTTCCTGGCGCGGCTGGCGGCGCCGGTCGTCTTCCCGAAGCGGCTCGGGCGGCCGGACGAGTTCGGCCATCTGGTGCGCACGCTGATCGAGAATGACTATATGAATGCGGAGGTTGTCCGGTTCGACGGCGGCATCCGGTTCCAGCCGAAGTGATGTCGCCTGACGTAGGGGTGGTATGTCGGGGATTGCGGGGTGCCTCGTCCTGGCGGGGGACGGCAAGCCAGACAAGGACTGGACCGTGCGCGCGATCAGGCGCATGGCGCACCGCGGGCCGGATGACGAAGGGGTCTACACAGACGACGGCGTCGCGCTCGGCGCTCGGCGGCTTGCGGTCATCGATCCGTCGGCGGCTGGCCGTCAGCCGATGCGTTCCGCTGACGGCCGGTACTGGATGGTCTACAACGGCGAGATCTACAACTACGCCGAACTAGCTGGCCGGCTGCGCAAGCAAGGCGTCATGCTCCGTGGCGGGTCCGACTCCGAGGTGCTGCTGGAAAGCTACGCCGTCGAGGGCAGGGACGTGCTGCGTCAGCTCCGCGGCATGTTCGCCTTCGCGATCTGGGATACCAAGACGGGAGAGCTGTTCTGCGCGCGGGACCCGTTCGGTGTCAAGCCGCTGTACTACACACGGTCCGAGGGTGGCGCGCAGCTGCGGTTCGCCTCCGAGCGCAAGGCGCTGGCCGGTCCCGGCGAGATCTCGGTGATCGACCCCGACGCGCTGCGCCGCTACCTGTCGTTCCAGTACGTCCCGCCGCCGGCCACGATGACGCCGCCGGTTCGGTGCCTGCCACCCGGTCACTACCTGACGGCGCGGCCCGGCGGGCCGGTCGAGTCGTTCCGGTACTGGCGGCCGGTGCTGCGCCCGGCCAGATCTCCGGCACCGGAGACCCCGGAAAGGATCCTCAGCGCACTGCGCGACTCGGTCGCCGCTCACCTGCGCAGCGACGTCCCGGTGGGAGCGTTCCTTTCCGGCGGCGTCGACTCGGCCGCGATCTGCGCGATCGCCGCGCGGGCCAGGCCCGGCCTCGTCACGTTCACCGCCGGATTCGACCGGGCCGGGTACAGCGAGATCGACGAGGCGCAGGAGACCGCGCACGCGATCGGCGTGCGAAATATCCCGTACGTGATCACAGCGCAGGAGTTCGTCGCCCGGCTGCCGCAGATTATCTGGCACCTCGACGATCCGCTGGCGGACGCGGCGGCGATTCCGCTGTGGTTCGTGGCGCGTGAGGCACGACGGCAGGTGACGGTCGTGCTGTCGGGGGAGGGAGCTGACGAGCTGTTCGGCGGGTACCGCGTGTACGCACAGCGGGGCGTGGTGCGTGCCGCGACGATGCTGCCGGGCTCTGGCAGGTCGTTCGCCCAGGCTATGGCCGACCGCATTCCGGCCGGGCAGCGGGGGAAAGGGCTGCTCGAACGGATCGCAACGCCGCTGCGCAGCAGGTACATCGGGAACGCGAGCATCTTCATGGGCGAGGACGTGGACCTGCTCACCAGGTACGGCGACGGTTCCGTCTACGACGTGACCCTGCCGATCTTCGACCAGGCCGCGGCCGGCGATCTCGATGACGTCGCGACCATGCAGCTCGTCGACATCAACACCTGGCTGCCTGGGGACATCCTGGCCAAGGCCGACCGGGTCACCATGGCGCACGGCCTTGAGCTGCGGACCCCGTTCCTCGACCGGGAGGTGATGGCGGTGGCCAGCCGCCTTGCCAGGGCGGAGAAGACAGCGGCAGGCACGACCAAGTTCGCGCTCCGCGAGGCAGTGGGCAGCCTGCTGCCGCAGGACGCGGCGGAACGGCGCAAGCTCGGCTTCCCCGTGCCGATCGGGCACTGGTTCCGGGGGGAGCTTTCCGGCTATGCCGATCAGGTGATCCGCGAGGCGCGCACCGAGGAGTGGCTGGACCAGCGCGCGGTTATGGATGTGCTGCGCCGGTTCCGCGCCGAGGACCCCGAGGTCCCCTGGCGCCAGGTCTGGGCCCTGCTCGTCTTCTCGCTGTGGCATCAGATCTACGTCGAGCACGTCTTCGACCCAGTAGCCCTCGGCTGGGTGTGAGGCTAGGCGCCGCTTTCCGCCGTGCTGGGCGGCAGGAAGCCGCCGCCTTCGACGAGCTGCTCACGGATCTTGCGGCGGCCGCGGTGCAGGCGGGACATGACAGTGCCGACCGGGGTGCCCATGATCTCGGCGATCTCGCGGTAGGGGTAGCCCTCGATGTCGGCGAGGTAGACCGTGGTCCGGAACTCGTTCGGCAGCCCGCGCAGTGCCCGCAGCAAGTCGGAGTCGGTCACGTGCTCGAGCGCCTCGGCCTCGGCCGACTGGACCGGCGGGGCCAGCCGGTCGGCGGACATCTGCCACTCCTGAAGGTCGCTGCCCAGCGCCTGCTGTGGCTCCCGCCGCCGCTTCCGGTAGACGTTGATAAAAGTCGTCGTGAGGATCCGGTTGAGCCAGGCGCGCAGGTTGGTGCCAGGACGGAACTGGTGGAAGGCGGCGTACGCCTTCGCCGACGTCTCCTGGACGAGGTCCTCGGCGTCCGTGGGGTTGCGGGTCATCCGCAGCGCCGCCGGGTAAAGCTGGCTGAGCTGCGGCACGACGTCGCGCTCGAACCGGGCGCGGCTGTCGTCGTCCTCTTCCATCATGCTCATCCCTGGCTCCGGGGGTTCGGTCGGTCCCTTCTCATTCATATAGACGTACGAGGCGGGCCCGACGGTCCATTCTGTGACCTATCTCACTTTAAGATATGTCGCGATACCCCAATTAGGCTCCACGGGCCCTGAGAAAACGCTGAGAGCCGGCGAAAACGGCGGGAACGCGGGAGACCGGGCTAGATCCAGCCGGTGTACCACATGTGGTTGTACCAGTCCTGGTACGGAATGATCTTGCCCGCGAGGATCGGGTAGAAGTACCAGAACAGTATCAACACGGCGAGCACGTAGATGCCGGCGATGGTCGCTCCGATCGCCCTGCGTCTCAGGCTGGCTGTGGCCGGGCCGATGATCAGGCCCAGGCAGAGCACGATGGCGATGATGATGAACGGCTCGAACTCGAGCGCGTAGTAGAAGAACTTGGTCCGCGCGGGGTACGGCAGCCACGTGGCCCATCCGGCGATCACCCCGAGCAGGGCCGCGCCGGCCCGCCAGTCCCTGCGGGTCAGCCACCAGCCAAGGCAGAACAGCAGCACGGGAACCGACACCCACCAGATGGCCGGGTTGCCGATCGCCAGCACCTCTTGCACATACGGGCCGGTCGTCCCGCTCGGCGCCGCATGCAGCCCGGACGCGTTGGTGTAGCTCTGCCAGTAGAACGCCACCGGCCTGCTGATCACGAACCAGTCCCACGGCTGCGACTCGTAGGGATGATGCGTGCTCAGCCCCGTCATGAACTGGACGATCTCCCGGTGGTACTCATACAGCGAGTACAGCGCGGAGATGACAGGCGTGTTGACGCCGTTGACCTGAGCGTAGTTCCGGTCGTAGCCGGTGCTGGTGATCAGCCAGCCGCTCCAGGTGGCGATATACGTGACAAGCGGGATCACGCCCAGCGTGACCGGCAGCCACTTGCCGTCCCGGACAAACGCCCCGCGGATGTAGCTCCGCAGTCCCGCGGTCCGCCGCGCGCCGATGTCCCACGCCAGGCACAACAGGATGAACCCGGGGACGTACCAGACCGCGTCCATCTTGGTGGCGCCGGCCAAGCCGAGACACAGGCCCGCCGCTATCCGCCATTTCCTGATTCCAAGGCTGGGTCCGGCCTGGTCGCTCGGTTCGAGCACCACGGCCTTGGCTAGTCGCAATCGGGAGACATCCCGGTCCACCACCAGGCAGCCGAAAGCGGCGAGGACGAAGAACATCAGGAAGATGTCGAGGATGCCGGTCCGCGACAGAACGAACTCCAGCCCGTCGAGCGAGAGCAGCAGCCCGGCCAGGCAGCCGAGCAGCGTGGACCGGGTGAGCCGCCGGACGACGCGGCACATCACAAGGATCGCGAGGGTACCGATGACCGCGGGGGCCACCCGCCAGCCGAACGAGCTCAGCCCGTAGAACCACTCGCCGACAGCGATCAGCAGCTTGCCGACCGGGGGCTGCACCACGAACTCGCCGCACCCGCTGCCCGAGCAGGGCAACTGGAAAATGTTGTCCTTCCCGGCGATGATCATCGGGTTCGCGACGCTGGAGTTGATGATGTTCCACTCCACCCCGTGCTGCAGGATGGACCAGGCGTCCTTCGCGTAGTAAGTCTCGTCGAACATGACCGCGTCGGGCACCGACAGCCGGTAGAACCGGAGGAAGCCAGCGAACAGGGTGACCAGCAGCGGGCCGATCCAGCCCCACGGCCGGTCGTCCGGCATAGGGGTCACCAGCCGCGCCGAAAGCGCAGCGATCCGCTCGGTGGCGGACGGGGCGGCAGCCCGTACGGCATTGCTTGCGGCGACACTGCCGCCGCGGGTCTCCACCTCGAGACCGGCGTCGTCTGGGTCCATGGCCGGCTGACCGGCCGCTGTAGCGGTCATCGCTCGCCATGCTATGTGGAGGGAGGCATCGGTGGGGAGTCGAAACCGCTCCGAACGTGATAACGACCGCGTGACGGAAGGTAGCGGCCCTGTGATGGCGGATAACGGAGCCGGCGTGCTGACCTTGGCGGCCGTGCCGATCGGCCGTGCCGAGGACGCCGCGCCGCGGCTCGCCGCCGAGCTCGCGGCGGCAGACGTGATCGCCGCAGAAGACACCCGGCGCGTCCGCCAGCTCGCCGCCACCCTCGGTGTCACGCTCATCGGCCGGGTGGTCTCCTACTACGACGTGATCGAGTCCCGTCGCGCGGCGGAACTCGCCGAGGAGCTCACCGCCGGCCGGAACGTGCTCGTGGTCACCGACGCCGGGATGCCAGGCATCAGCGACCCGGGCTACCGGGTGGTGGCGGCCGCGGTGGCCGCCGGGGTGCGGGTTACCGCTGTGCCCGGCCCGTCCGCGGTGACCACCGCGCTGGCCGTTTCCGGCCTGCCGACCGACCGGTTCTGCTTCGAAGGATTCGTGCCGCGTAAGCAAGGCGAGCGGGAGCGCCGGCTCGCCGAGCTCGGGTCCGAGCCGCGTACTCAGGTGTTTTTCGAGTCGCCGCGGCGGGTCGCGGCGACCCTGAGCGAGCTGCGCTCGTCACACGGTGACGACCGGGCCGCGGTCGTCTGCCGGGAGCTGACCAAGACGCACGAGGAGATCGTCCGCGGGACGCTGGCTGAGCTCGCGGAATGGGCGGCCGGGCGAGAGGCGTCAGGTGGCGTCCGCGGGGAGATCACGCTTGTCGTCGCCGGCCTTGGCCAGGCCGCCGTTAAGGCCGCGGCCAGGGACGCGGCGCGGCAGGCTCGACGTGCCGCCAGGTTCGCTGCCCGCGCCGGGAACGCCGGTCCCGGCAACGCCGGCCTCGGAAACTCCGGCTCCGGAGAGTCCGGCACTAGCGGCTGACCCCTCGGACAGGTCCACGCTCGCGCTGGCAGAGCCACCGGCCCGCCGCCCGAACGCCATCGCGGCCGCCAGGCAGGCGAACGGCACCGCCGTCGTCACGTACCGGTAATCGAACTCCGCGGTCGCGGCTGGCCCCACGATCAGCACGACCGAGCAGAGCCATGGCAGCAGGGCGTCACGCCCGGCCCGCCGCCAGCGGGCCACGATCCCGAACAGGCCGACGAGCAGGATCAGCCCGTACACCGTGCCCGGCAGCCAGATGTACCGCTGCCATATCCGGATCAATCCCGCGAACGGGTTGACCACGACGGTCGTTGGGTTGCCTCGCACGTAGTAGGCCTCGACCGACTTGTACCCCCGGTACGGGCTCGGCGGGACGAACTGGTCGTGATAGCCGAACAGGTACATGTCGTACGTCTGCCCGTTGGGGAAGACCGAGCGGTTCCAGTCGAACGAGCGCACCGTGTCGTCCCACACAGCGCGCGCGTAGTCCCCGGGCTGTGCCTCGATCGCCTTGATCGCGAACTCCTCGGCCAGCTTGTTGGCTGCCGGGGTGAAGACCGGCGAACCGAACCGGTAGAGCGGGCTGACCTGGGTCCAGATGTAGGCCTGCGCGATCGGCCGCTGGTCCGGCGGCGTCGTGGTGCACAGGGACAGCAGGTCGGTGGGCAATGACATGCGTGAGCAGTCGGCGAAGGTCATCACCCGCGAGTACAGGAATACCCCGGTGGACTCGGTCATCGCGAACTGGCCGTGCGACGACTTGTACCAGCCCTCGTAGCCGAGTACGGGCACGGCGAAGGCGACGACAAGCGCCGCCAGGCCCGCCACCAGGCGCAGGAAGCCAAGCCCGTCCCGCCACCGCGGCCAGCACCTGACAAGCAGGTACACCGCGAAGACCGGTACCAGGGAAAGCCCGTTCGACCGGACAACGGCTGCCAGCCCGAGCAGCACGCCGGCCGCCAGCCACGCTCGCCACGACGGCCGCTCAGGCCACAGCACCACGGTCAGGGCGGCCATCGCGAGGAAGAGAAAGAGCGTGTCAGTCATGATCAGGTGCTCGAGCTGAATCTCGAACCCGTCGTAGAGCACCGGCAGCGTGGCCAGCACCGCCACCCAGGACGGTGCGCCGAACCGCCGCCTGGCGAGCGCGTAGATCATCACCGCGACGAGCAGGCCCATCAAGTGCTGCGAGGCGGTGACCAGCAAATAGCTATGGAACGGCGACAGCAGCCAGAGGTACAGCGGGTAACCTGACGGTCGGGCGGTGTTCGGGGTGAGCGTCACCGCGGCGTCCACGTAGCTGAACGAGTCGTTGAACCAGGCCTGCCAGCGGTAGCCAAGCTCGGCGTCGACCCGGAGCAGCAATGCGGGCACCAGAGCGATCGCGAACAGCCGATTGCCAGCAATCAGCCTGGCCGTCGGTCGCCATACACCCGCAGGCATTACCCTCAAACCCGTATCCTCCTACCGCTAAGCGCGTCGAGTGCAACGGTATTCGGTGAATGGAGTCCACGTGGAGCTGACCGTCGTCATGCCCTGCCTGAATGAGGCGGAGACTGTGGCCACCTGCGTGCGCAAGGCGGTCACATTCATCGCCGACAGCGGGATCAGCGGCGAGGTCGTGGTGGCCGACAACGGCTCCACCGACGGCAGCCAGCAGCTCGCCGAGGATGCGGGCGCGCGTGTCGTGCCGGTCGCTGAGAAGGGCTACGGCAACGCGCTGATGGGCGGCATCCTGGCCGCCCGCGGCGAGTACGTGATCATGGGCGACGCCGATGACAGTTACGACTTCACCGACCTGATGCCGTTCATGACCGAGCTTCGCAAGGGCTACGACCTGGTGATGGGTAACCGGTTCAAGGGCGGCATCGAGCCTGGCGCGATGCCGCCGCTGCACCGCTACCTCGGCAACCCCGTGCTGTCCTTTATCGGGCGCCTGTTCTTCCGCTCGAACATCGGCGATTTCCACTGCGGCCTGCGCGGTTTCCGCCGGGACAGCGCCATCGCCCTTGGCCTGCAGTCGACCGGCATGGAGTTCGCCAGCGAGATCGTCGTCAAGGCGGTCCTCGCCAAGCAGAAGATCACCGAGGTGCCCACCGTCTTGCACAAGGACGGCCGTAACCGCCCGCCGCACCTGCGCAGCTGGCGCGACGGATGGCGGCACCTGCGGTTCCTGCTGCTGTTCAGCCCCCGCTGGCTGTTCTTCATCCCCGGCCTGATCCTGCTTATCCTCGGCCTGGGCATCGGCGCGGCCGTCGCCGTCGGCCCGGTCACGATCGGCGGGGTCTCCTTCGACGTAGACACGCTGGTCGCGTGCGGCGCCATGGTCGACATCGGCTTCCAGGCGGTGCTCTTCTGGCTGTTCACCCAGGTCTACGCGGGCTCGGAGGGGTTCCTTCCCCAGGAGCCGGCGGTACAGCGGCTGCTGGCCAGGCTCTCCCTCGAGCGCGGGCTGCTGGCCGGCGCAGCCCTCGGCCTGGCCGGCCTGGTCGGGCTGGTCTTCTCGCTGACCTACTGGCAGGGCCACTCGTTCGGGCACCTGAACTACGAACACGAGCTGCGGGTGATGGTCCCGTCGGTGACCGCGCTCGTGCTGAGCTGCCAGTTGATCCTCGGCACGTTCTTCCTGTCGATCCTCGGCATCAAGCAGACCAGGCACACCCCGGTCGGCGCCAAGGCGGAACTTAATGTAAGCGACGACCACGCCACAGCCCGTAGGCTTTAACCATGTCATCCGCCACTCCAAAGCACATCCTGACCGCGCCGGCCTGGCCTTACGCCAACGGCCCGCGGCACATCGGGCACGTATCCGGCTTCGCGCTTCCCAGCGACATGTTCAGCCGGTACCAGCGGATGGCGGGCAACAAGGTACTGATGGTCTCGGGGACCGACGAGCACGGCACGCCGATCACGGTCCAGGCGGACAAGGAGGGCGTGAGCGCCCGCGAGATCGCCGACCTGTACAACGGGGTTATCGGGACGGACCTGGCCAACCTCGGGATGAGCTACGACCTGTTCACCCGGACCACGACCCGGAACCACTACGCGGTCACGCAGGAGATCTTCCTCACCCTGTTCAAGAACGGGTACATCTTCCCGAAGGTCACGCTGGGCGCGGTCTCGCCGTCCACCGGCCGCACGCTGCCCGACCGCTACATCGAGGGCACCTGCCCGATCTGCGGCTACGGTTTCGCCCGCGGCGACCAGTGCGACAACTGCGGCAACCAGCTCGATCCGACCGACCTGATCAACCCACGGTCACGGATCAACGGCGAAACGCCGAAGTTCGTCGACCAGGAGCACTACTTCCTCGACCTGCCGGCGTTCACCGACGCGCTCGGTGACTGGCTCAAGTCCAAGGAAGGCAAGTGGCGGCCGAACGTCCTGAAGTTCTCCCTCAACCTTCTCGACGACCTGAAGCCGAGAGCGATCACCCGGGACCTCGACTGGGGCGTGCCCGTGCCGCTCGACGGCTGGCGGGACAGGAACGACAAGAAGATCTACGTGTGGTTTGACGCGGTGATCGGGTACCTGTCGGCGTCGATCGAGTGGGCTCGCAGGTCCGGCGACGCCGACGCGTGGCGTGCCTGGTGGAACGACCCGGCTGCCGAGGCCTACTACTTCATGGGCAAGGACAACATCACGTTCCACTCGGAGATCTGGCCGGCGATCCTGCTGGGGTACGCGGGGCAAGGTGCCAAGGGCGGAACCCCGGGGCCGCTGGGTACTCTCGATCTTCCCTCCGAGGTGGTGAGCAGCGAGTTCCTGACGATGGAGGGCAAGAAGTTCTCCTCCTCCCGCCAGGTGGTGATCTACGTGCGGGACTTCCTGGCCAGGTACGACGTGGACGCGCTGCGCTACTACGTCGCGGTGGCCGGCCCGGAGACCCACGACACCGACTTCACCTGGTCGGAGTTCGTTCGGCGGAACAACGACGAGCTCGTCGCGACCTGGGGCAACCTGGTCAACCGCGCGGTCTCGTTCGCCGCGAAGAATATCGGCTCAATCCCGGCCGCCGGCGTGCTGACCGACGCCGACCGGGGGCTGCTCGCCGTCACGTCAGGCGCGTTCGAGACGGTTGGCGAGCACCTGGGGCAGTCCCGGTTCAAGTTCGCGATCAACGAGGCGATGCGCGCGGTGGCCGAGGCGAACAAGTACTTCTCCGAGCAGGCGCCGTGGAAGCTGCGGACGTCGGATCCGGAGCGGATGCAGACGGTACTGCACGTGACGCTGCAGGCGGTCAGCGACGCGAAGACGCTGCTCACACCGTTCCTGCCGCGCTCGTCGCAGGCTGTGCACCAGATGCTCGGCGGCAGCGGCGACTGGTCGGGAACGCCGCGGATCGAGACCGTGGACGAGGAGGGCGGGCCCTCCTACCCGGTCATCACCGGCGAGTACGACTCCGCATTCCGCTGGGAATCCCGGCCGGTGACCGCCGGCACGCCGCTCGCCGCCCCCGCCCCGTTGTTCACCAAGCTCGATCCGTCGGTGATCGATGAGGAGATCGCCCGGCTCGCCAGCGGCGATTAACTCTCGATGAGTAGCCGCAGCGGTCCCGTGGCTTCGCCCGCCCCGTCCGGCGCCGCGCCGGAGGTGCCGCTTCCGGACCCGGGCGGCTTCGACAGCCACACGCACATGGACATCATGGGGCTGCCGGTGGACGGCGTGATTGCCGCCGCGCGGGCGGCCGGCATCAGGCGGGTGGTCAACGTCGGGTGTGACCTGCCGTCCTCCCGCTGGTCGGCGCTGGCGGCCGGCGAGTACCCCGACGTGTATGCCACGGTCGCGATCCACCCGAACGAGACGGCCAAGGTGGATGAGCGTCGTGACGAGGTGCTCGCCGAGCTGGCCGCCCTGGCGGCGTCGCCACGGGTGGTAGCGATTGGCGAGACCGGGCTCGACTATTACCGTGACTGGTCGCCGCGGGACGTCCAACGGTCGTGGTTCCGCGCGCACATCGAACTCGCGCGGGCGGCGGGCAAGACTGTGATGATCCACGACCGCGAGGCGCACGCGGACATCCTGTCGATCCTGGATGAGTACGCGCCGTGGCCACCGTACTCGGTGATCTTCCACTGCTTCTCCGGCGACGCCGCGATGGCGGAGCGGTGCGCTGAGGCCGGGTACGTGATGAGCTTCGCGGGGAACGTGACGTTCAAGAATGCCGTCGACTTGCGGGAGGCGGCGCTTGCCGCCCCGGCGGAGCTGATGCTCGCCGAGACTGACGCGCCGTACCTGACCCCGGTGCCGCACCGCGGGAAGCCGAACTCGCCGGCGATGACCGCGCACACGATCCGTTTCCTCGCGGCGACGAAGAACCACGACATTTCGGACTTCTGTGCCATTTTGCAGGCGACCGGCATCCGCGTTTTCGGCTGGTGAGCGATGTCGCCCCGATTCGTCCCCGATTACCGTGGCTATAGCAGCGGAATCCGGCGACAAATGTGCGCGTGCCCGTGTCGATAGTGAGACTGCTCAGGGCGGCAGACGTCCGGGCTACGGCGGGTCGGCTCGGGATCAGGCCGACCAAGAAGCTCGGACAGAACTTCGTGGTCGAACAGGGCACCGTCAGGCAGATCGCCACCCTGGTGGAGGTGCGCGCCGGGGACGTGATTCTCGAGGTCGGGCCAGGTCTCGGCTCGCTGACGCTCGCCTTGCTGGAGGCGGCATCGGGCGTGAACGATACGCGCCTGGTCGCCGTTGAGATCGACCCGGTGCTCGCGGCCGAACTGCCGAAGACGATCGCGGAGCGCGTCCCCGGCATGGTCGACCGCGCGGCGGTTGTGGCGGCGGATGCCATGCAGGTCGGCGAGGCCGAGGTTGGGACGCCGACCGTGCTGGCTGCCAACCTCCCGTACAACGTCGCGGTCCCGGTGGTGCTGCACCTGCTGGCGGAATTGCCGTCGCTTGATCGCGGGGTGGTAATGGTCCAGGCGGAAGTGGCCGACCGGATGTGCGCGGGTCCGGGCAGCCGGGTGTACGGGGTCCCGTCGGCGAAGCTGGCCTGGTACGTTTCCGCCCGCCCCGCGGGTACGGTGCCGCGCAGCGTTTTCTGGCCGGTGCCGAACGTGGACTCCAAGCTCGTCTCGTTTACCCGTCATGACGCGCCGCCGACCACGGCCAGCCGCGCGGAGGTCTTCCAGGTGGTCGATGCCGCGTTCGGTCAGCGCCGGAAGACGTTGCGAGCCGCGCTCGCGGGCTGGGCCGGGTCGGCGCCCGAGGCGGAACTGCTGCTCCGCGCTGCGGATGTCGACCCCGGCGCGCGCGGCGAAGCCCTCACGATCGAGGACTTCGCCCGGATCGCCGAGGCGCGGCAGGCGTCGCGGACGAAGTAGGCTTCGGTAATCGTGACGAGTGTGACGGTTCGCGTCCCCGCGAAGATCAATCTCCAGCTCGCGGTGGGGCCGCTGGGTGCTGACGGCTACCACGATCTGGTGACGGTCTTCCACGCGGTGTCGCTGTTCGACGAGGTGACCGTCACGGATGCGGCAGCCGACTCGGTGACTGTGACCGGCGAGGGCGCCGATCAGGTGCCGGCGAACGAGGACAACCTGGCGCTGCGGGCGGTCCGCGAGCTCCGCGACGCGATCGCCGAGCGTGACGATGTGCTCCTCGAGGAGCCGTTCGGCGGCGGCGCCGAAGCGGACTCCGGCGACATTTCGGAAACAGACGGCGTGGCGGTCACGATCAGCAAGCGGATCCCGGTGGCCGGCGGGCTGGCGGGCGGCAGCGCGGACGCCGCGGCCGCGCTGGTCGCGTGCAATGAGCTCTGGCGGGCCGGGCTGTCGCAGCAGGAGTTGTGCGAGGTCGCTGCCGCTGTTGGCAGCGACGTCGCGTTCGCGGTGCTCGGCGGGACCGCGGTCGGCCGCGGCCGGGGCGAACGGTTGTCGCCCGCGCTCGTCGCACCCGCCACCTACCACTGGGTGCTCGCCTTCGCCGACGGGCACCTGTCCACCCCGGCCGTCTACGGCACGCTCGACAAGCTCCGAGCCAACCGGTCGGTCGGCAGACCCGAGCTGTCCGCCGAGCTCATGAGCGCACTGCGGGCCGGCGACGCGGAACGGCTGGGCGCGGTGCTCAGCAACGACCTCCAGGCGCCCGCGGTGTCGATGTTTCCTGCGCTCCGCAAGACACTGTCGGCGGGAATCGAGTTCGGCGCACTCGGCGGCCTCGTCTCCGGATCCGGCCCGACGTGCTTCTTTCTCGCCAGCAGCGCCGACCGGGCGAGCGACATCGCGGTCGCGCTCTCCGCAGCCGGCGTCTGCCGCGCGGTAGCGACCGCGGCCGGCCCGGTGCCAGGCGCGTCGATCCTGCGCGGCTTCGCTGGGCGGGGATGAGGGACCGCATGGCGAACATCGTCAGCCTGGAGAAGGTCGCGAAGGCGTACGCGCCGCGGATGCTGCTCGATGGTGTCTCCCTCGGCGTCGCCGCCGGGGAGCGGATCGGGGTCGTCGGGCGGAACGGTGCGGGGAAGTCTACGCTGCTCGGACTGCTGGCCGGAGTGGCCGAGCCGGACTCTGGGCGGGTCGCGCGGACATCCGGGCTGCGGGTCGGCTACCTGCCGCAGCAGGACACCTTCAGCGGTACGGTTGCCGAGATCGCGTTCGGCCGGCTGGCCGCCGACCGCGCCTGGGAACGGCACGCGGGCATTCGCGCCGTGGTGGCCGAGCTGCTGCCGGGGATCGGCCCGGACGTCGACGTCGCCCGGCTGTCCGGCGGGGAGCGCCGGCGCGTCGCGCTGACCGGCCTGCTGGTCGCCGACCCGGACCTTCTGCTGCTCGACGAGCCCACCAACCACCTGGACATTGAGGCGATCGACTGGCTGGGCAGGCACCTGGCCGCCCGGTCCGGCGCGCTCGTCGTGGTCAGTCACGACCGGTGGCTGCTGGATACCGCATGCGATGAGATGTGGGAGGTCGCCGACGGGCAGGTCTACCAGCACGAGGGCGGCTACTCCGCATACGTGCTCGACCAGGTGGAGCGGCAGGCCATAGCCGACGCGAATGAGCAGCGGCGGCGGAACCTGGCGCGCAAGGAACTGGCGTGGCTGCGCCGCGGCCCGCAGGCCCGGAGCACCAAGCCCAAGTTCCGGGTGGCGGCGGCCAACGCGCTGATCGCGGCGGAACCGCCCGCTCGCGACCGGGTAGAGCTGACCCAGCTGGCCAGCGCCCGGCTCGGCAAGACCGTGCTTGAAGTGGAGGACGTGACGGTCGACCTGGGCGGACGCCCGCTGCTCGCCGACGTCACCTGGCGGCTCGGCCCGGGCGACCGGGTCGGCGTCGTCGGTGTCAACGGGGCGGGCAAGACAACCCTGCTCCGGCTGCTGGCCGGCGAACCGCTCTCGGCGGCCGGGGACATCACGATCGCCGGGCATGTGGTGCGCGGCAAAACGGTGCGGATCGGGCACCTCTCGCAGGAACTGGCGGAACTCGACCCGGCCAAGCGGGTCCTTGAGGCGGTCACCGAGATCAAGCTCCGGATTCAGGTCGGCAAGCGCGAGCTGTCCGCGGGTCAGCTGCTCGAACGGCTTGGCTTCACCGCGGAGCGGCAGTGGACCCCGGTCGCTGACCTATCCGGCGGCGAGCGGCGCCGTCTTCAGATGCTCCGCCTGCTGATGGCCGAGCCCAACGTGCTGCTCCTCGACGAGCCAACCAACGACCTTGACATCGAGATGCTGACCGAGTTCGAGGACGTGCTTGACGGCTGGCCGGGCACCCTGGTCGTGGTCAGCCACGACCGGTACTTCCTCGAGCGGGTTACCGACAGGATCGTGGCGTTGCTCGGTGACGGCAAGGTCGCCTTCCTGCCTGGCGGCGTCGAAAACTACCTGGAGCGGTCCCGCGCCCGGCGCGCGGCGATGCCCGCGCGGCCAGGCTCAGCTGCGGCGCCAGCGGCCGGACCGGGGGAGTCCGCCGGTCTCCCGGCTGGGGCAGGCTCCACCAGGCCGTCGAACGTCTCCACCCCGAGCGCCATGGCTCCCGGCTCCGCGGCCGAGCGCGCCGCCAGAAAGGAACTCGACCGGCTTGAGCGGCAGATCGCGCGCGCCGGGGAGCGTGAGACGAAGCTGCACGCGGAGCTGGCCGCCAACGCCACCGACTACGAGAAGCTGACTGAGCTTGGCGCTGAGCTTTCTGCTGTGGAGGCGGAGAAAACCGAGCTAGAAGAGCGCTGGCTGGAGGTCGCGGGCGCCCTTGAGGGGTGAGAGCCCGGTGTGCTCTGCACGTGCATCCCTTATTTCCCTTTATTTGTGGTGAATTTGTTTCTTCAAGCTCCTTGACCGACAACTTTACTGAGGAGTAACTTCTCCGCAGTGCACCAATGTGTGCCCTACTTCACACCGGTGCGAACACAGGCCAACGGTGACGGCTTCGCGACCCGCCGCGAACGCGCGCAACCGCTCATCTCGGATGGGAGCGCAATGTCGGTCGAAAACAGCAACACCAAGTCAGCAACACAAGGCAAGGTCAAATGGCGGCGGTTCGCGATCGTTGCGATACCGACCTTCGTGGTCGCGGGCACCCTCGTCGGGCTGACCGCTGAGGGCGCGCTGGCGTCCAGCATTTCCGTTTCCGGCCAGCAGTTCACGGTCACCGCCGACTCACTGACTGGTACCGGGTTCGCCCAGTACGGCAATATCCTGCCGGGCGGGCCGAACGGCGAGCAGCCGGTCATCGTTTCTGCTATCCAGAACGCAACGCTCGCCAACCTGTGCCAGAGCGTGTCGGTCCCGACCCCGCTTGGCAACCTCACCATCCGGCTTACCGCCGGCGGCAGCGGCACTCCGGTAAGCGCCACCAACCTTGTTGTCGATGCCAACGATCTGTCCGGTAGCACGGCCACGTTCAACAACATCAGCATTGGCCAGGACGCGGGGACGCTTGGCGGCACATCGGGCAGCTTCGGTGAGCAAGCCGACTCCGTCTCCATCAGCGGTCTCGTCCAGCACGCTTGGTACACCACGGCCGGGACCTTCACCCTGCCCAACCTGAGCCTGAGCTTCGGTGGGAGCTGCTGACACCATGACAGCAGACGACGCGGGCACCGTTCCTGAAGCGGGTTCCGGCCCGACACTGGCGGTGCCCGCGCCGAACCAGCGGCCTGTACGCCGGCGGCGGTTTCGGGCCTGGCGGCGCAGCCGTCCCTTCTGGGGCGGGCTGCTGCTCCTTCTGGCCGGCATTGAGCTGATCCTTATCCCACTGAGCGGCGTCCTCTTCCATGGTGCGATCAAGCTTGTCATCTACATTGGCATCGGCGGTGTCTTCGGCGTGGTGATCGGCGCGCTGCTGATCGTGGCCGGGCTCGTGACCTGGTTCAACCCTGCCCATCGAACCTTCTACAGCATCGCTGGGATCGTGCTCGGCCTCGCGTCCTTCCCCGCGTCCAACCTGGGCGGCTTTCTTCTCGGCATGCTCCTTGCCCTCATCGGCGGGTCGCTCGCGTTCGCTTGGACGCCGCTTCAGCCGGCGCTGCTGGCCTCGGACGTGCCCCCGGAGGAAGTCAGCCTGCCGGATGCCGCTGGCGACGAGGTTGTACCTATCGCCGATCTGCTGACGCCGGACAGCGAGATCCAGGCGGGTGAGACGGACAACGAGGACGCGATGCAGGCAGACGAGGCGGGCGGCCAGCAGGACTCGCCATCAGCAGGCGCAGAAAGCGAGGCAGCGTCGTCATGAGGCGACTGGCCGTACTGGCCGCTTTGCCGCTCCTCCTGATGGCCGCCTTGATCGGGCTTGCCGGAGGTCCAGCATCCGCCGAGCCGCAGGGGACGAGTCAGCCGGCGTCCGGCCAGACGTGCATCCTGATCATCATCTGCTTCGGTTCGCCAGCCGCTAGCTCGAGTCCGGCGCCGTCGGACTCGCCGTCGGCCTCATCGTCGGCACCTGCCCCGTCCCCGTCGGCGAGCACCGATCCGTCGGCGACGCCGAGCGCGTCGCCGAGCCCTAGTCCGTCTGTTACCCCCGCGCCGACGCAGAGTCCGTCCCCCTCGGATACCAGCACGCCCGCACCGGGCGGGCCGTCAGATACCGCGTCGCCGTCGGGTACCGCGTCACCGTCGGGCAGCGCGTCGCCGACCGGCAGCCCGTCAACCCCGGGCAGCCAGACTCCGTCGGGCAGCGCGTCGCCGTCGGCCAGCGCGTCGCCGTCGCCAAGCGCGACTCCGTCCAACGGATCAGTCGGCTCGGGCTTCGTGGCGTCCGCCGCGACATGGACGATGACCGCCAGCTCGGCGACGATGACCGATTTCACGTACCAGGGCAATGTCACCATGCCCGTGGCAGGCGGCGGAACCGTGGAGATGATGGAGTTCACCGCGAGTTCGGCTGACTTCGAAGGCGTGACCACGTCAGTGACGGAAGGCGGGAGCACGGCAACGGAGACCGACGGGTCGTTCACCACCGGCAGCGTGACGCTGTACGCGACGGAGCTGTCCGGCTCGCTTCTCGGGATCCCGCTCCCGCCGTTCACGCCGTCGTCCGCCAGCACGGTGCTGCTGGACATCACGAACGCGATCAGCGGCGTGGCGCCTTCGGTCCCCATCACCCTGACCGGCGTCACCGCCGACCAGACGATCATCATCGCCGGACAGGCGACGAAGACCACGGTGGCCGCCTCTGCCTGAGCCCGCAGCCCTTCAGGAGCGGGCGGAGTTGTCGAACGGGACTAGCAGGGTTCGCAGCAGCCTGGCCAGCGCGCCGCGGTCGCCGTCACCCAGGCCGGCCAGCAGCGATTGCTCGCGCTCGAGGAGGTCGGTGAAGGCAGCGTCGACCACTTCCTTACCGCGCTCGGAGAGAGTGACCAGGACGCCGCGCCGGTCACGCGGGTCGGGTTCGCGGTAGACGAGCCCGGCCTCGGCGAGCCGGTCGATCCGGTTGGTCATCGTGCCGGAGGTGACCAGCGTGGCGCGCAGCAGTGCACCCGGGGTGAGCTGGTACGGCGGTCCGGATCTGCGGAGCGCGGACAGCACGTCGAATTCCCACGACTCGAGACCGTGGGCGGCGAACGCGCCGCGTCGCGCGATGTCCAGGTGCCTGGCCAGCCGGGAAACCCGGCTGAGCACCGCGAGCGGCTCGACATCGAGATCCGGCCGCTCCTCCCGCCAGGCCGCGATCAGGTCGTCTACCTCGTCCCGCATTCCCCCAGCATATCTCTTGACGTCAAGAAGCTTGATCGGCTATTAATATCTTGATGTCGAGATTCTGTGCTTCGGACTAGTGCTAGGAGCGATGGCATGTGGGACGCAGGACAGTACTTGCGGTTCGGCGGCGAGCGGTCCCGCCCGTTCTTCGATCTGGTCGCCCAGATCGGCGCGACCGCCCCGGGCTACGTGGCCGACCTCGGCTGCGGGCCCGGCAACCTCACGGAGGTGCTCGCGGAGCGCTGGACGGGCGCGCGAGTGACCGGCGTGGACAACTCGCCCGAGATGGTCGCCGCCGCGCAGGCCACGCCCGCGGCCCGCGCGGGCCGCGTCTCGTTCGCGCTCGGCGATGTCTGGGACTGGCAGCCCGAGTTCCCGCTTGACGTGCTCGTCTGCAACGCGGTCCTGCAATGGGTGCCCGGTCATGATGACCTGCTGCTCCGCTGGGCGGACCTGCTCGCACCCGGCGGCTGGCTCGCCTTCCAGCTGCCAGGCAACTTCGACCAGCCAAGCCACGCCCTTGTCAGCGAACTCGCGCAGACCCCGAGGTGGCGCGCGCTGCTCACCAACGTTCGGCTGAACCGGCAGGCGGGCGACCCGGCGGACTATGTCGGCCTGCTGGCGCGGCCTGGCTACCAGGTGTCGGCGTGGGAAACCACCTATCTGCATATCCTGCCGGGCGATGACCCGGTGCTTGAGTGGACCAAGGGCACCACGCTGCGGCCCGTGCTGGCGGCTCTTGAAGAGGCCCAGGCCGCGGCGTTCACCGCCGAATACGCAGCGCGGTTGCGGGAGGTGTATCACCCACGTTCGTTCGGGACAATGTTTCCCTTCCGCCGCGTGTTCGCCGTCGTCCACCGGCAGCCGAGCTGACCTAACGGGCAGGCTACTTCAACTCGCGACATAGTCGAGATATACTCGGTGCTGAGTGATCGACTATGAGTAATAACCGCGAACCCAGCCGCCCACGTCCGCTACCGCGGACGCCCGTCGCGCTGTCCGTGCTCAACCTGCTGAACGAACGGGCAATGCATCCCTACGAGATGCGCTCCCTGATGCGTGAGCGCGGGCACGACCGTGCGTTCAAGATCAGGGAGTCCTCGGTATACGACACGGTCGCCCGGCTGGCCGACCGGGGATTCATCGAGCCGGTCGAGGTCAACCGGGAAGGGCGCCGGCCCGAGCGGACCGTCTACGCGATCACCGAGGCGGGCCGGGACGAGCTGCTTGTCTGGCTGTGGGACCTCGCCACCGAGCCCGCTGCGGAGTTCCCGCCGTTCGCCGCACCGCTGATGTTCATCTACTCGCTCGGCCGGGACCGCACGATCGACGCGTTCAAGCAGCGCGCCGCCCGGCTGGAGGCCCAGATCTCTGCCTCCGACGCCTACCGGCAGGCGTACGCCGCCGAACTGCCTGACTTCCCGCGGCTTTTCGCGATCGAGGAGGAGTACGCACAGGCGATGCGGAGGGCGGAGCTCGCCTGGGTGCGTGCCACGGTCGCAGAGCTACGGGACGGCACGCTGGCGTGGCCAACCATCGACGAGATGAAGGAAAGAGGCTTCATGAGCTAACCCCGGCGAAGGACGGTCTCCGGGGCGGCAACCCCGGAGACCGCAGGAATCCATGAGCGCACGTCAAGGCGGCACCCTGGACTCGGCAACATCGAGGATATGCCGGCTGGCCGTGCGTGACGCTATCCACGTTCTGGCGAACGGAGTTTCCGGCATGCCCGTACCACCACCACCAGCAGCACTATCCGCGGTCGATATCAGCGGGCTGTGGAAGTCCTTTCAGCTGAAGGGCAAGACCGTCGAAGCGGTCAGCGGTATTGACCTGACCGTCGCCGAGGGGGAGATCTTCGGCTTGCTCGGACCGAACGGCGCTGGGAAGACCACGACCCTGCGTATCCTCACCACCCTGCTCCCCGCGGACGCGGGCACCGCTTATGTCGCGGGCGCGGACGTCCGGCGTGACCCCGCGCTTGTGCGACGGCGAATCGGCTACGTCGGCCAGCTCGGCGGGGCGGACGCGTCGGCCACCGGGCGAGAGAACCTGCTGCTCGCGGGGCGGCTGTACGGGCTGAGCGCCGGTGCGGCCAGGCGGCGCTGCGACGAGCTTACGGATGTGCTCGGCCTCAGCGAGCTCGCCGGACGGGCGGTCCGCAGCTACTCAGGCGGCCAGCGACGTCGGCTCGAGGTCGCGCTCGGCATCATGCACAAGCCTCGGGTGCTCTTCCTCGACGAGCCCACTACCGGCCTCGACCCGCAGAACCGTGCCAACTTGTGGGCCCAGCTGAGGTCGCTGCGGGACCGAGGCACCACGGTGTTCCTCACCACCCACTACCTGGACGAGGCTGACCAGCTCAGCGACCGGGTGGCAATCGTCGACCACGGCCGCGTCATCGCACTCGGCACCCCTGAGGAGCTGAAGCGCAGGTACTCGGCCGACACGATCTCGGTCATCCCGGACGTCGGCGCGCCCGGCCTGCCGGAGCTGTCTCGGGTCCTGTCGGAGGCGGCTTCGGCCACGGAGGCGACGATCGAGCACGGGGCCATCAGGCTGACGGTCGCGGATACGAAGCGTGCGATGACGGCGCTGCTCGGAGCGCTCGCCGCCCGCGAGATTGACCTGCTCGCCGCGTCGGTGGGGCGGCCGTCGCTAGACGACGTGTTCTTGCGGGAGACCGGCAGGTCGCTGCGCGACGCGGGCGCTGCTGGCGGTCCGCCGGCTGCCGAGTCCGCTGATGCGGGGACGGCTGAGGTCGCGGCATGAACTTCGCGGTGCAAACCGGCCTGTTCTTCCGCCGCAAGCTGCTCGAGACCCTCCGCCAGCCGGTCTGGATCATCACCGGGCTCACCACGCCGGTGCTGTACCTGGCA
>Ga0123356_10000862_pt1 | contig 33705 bp, 36 predicted proteins | sample TergutEmb28metaG_2_FD_92546 | JGI IMG/M metagenome (GOLD analysis project Ga0123356, IMG submission 92546) | Embiratermes neotenicus P3 segment gut microbial communities from Petit-Saut dam, French Guiana - Emb289 P3 | ecosystem: Host-associated > Arthropoda: Insects > Digestive system > Gut ...
AAAGTGCGCCGATGCCGAGGGCGTATCGCAAAACACGCCGGTGGATTCCAAAATGTACTTCGCGCCGCATTTACGCCACGGGATGAGCTTGGGGTCGCGCTCGGCGTAGAAAATGATTTTCTTGCCGTTGACCACCAATGCGTTGCCGTCTACCTCGACGGTCCCCTCGAACTTGCCGTGAACCGTGTCGTACATCAACATATACTTCGCGTAATCCACGCTGATAAACGGGTCGTTGACGCCGACGACTTGTACGTCGCTCCGGCCGACGCTGGCACGGAACACCAAGCGCCCGATGCGCCCGAACCCGTTGATACCTACTTTTACTTTTGCCATTTTTTTAACTCCTGGAATTATAAAATTTATTCTTTTATTCGAACCCGTTCATGATACCACAGCCTGTAAAATATTGCAAGCGAATGAGGGGGTGATTAGATACGGAATATTTAAATATGGAATAAGCGTAGCTTATCCTTTAAACGGTCGGAATCAAAGCGTATCGATTCCCCGTAGGGCGGGGGCTTGCTCCCGCCGTCTCGATGCCGTTATACGGTTTCGGCGGGGGCAAGCCCCCGCCCTACGGTTGCAAAGTTCGGAAAATGAAACCGATTTCGTTTAACCTGACAACACTGCGTTACCGCCATACCCGTCCCCGGGCAGTGCCGTAACCATTTAGGGCGAGGCGCGCCTCGCCCCTACTTGAATTTCGCGCCTAGACGCGCCTTTAGCATCGCCCTAAAATCATCCGCCGTGCCCGGGGCGCTAAAGCCGGACTTTTCCACAATGAACGCGGCGCTTGTTGCCAAGAACAAGAAAAAGTATTCCTTCTTTTCGACGGCTTTAACGACCCTCGCCCACGCGTACGTATTCGTTTTGCCGTGCGAGACGTCGGATGTCTCGCAAACCGTAATAAAGTCTGCAAACGTAAAATGCTGCACCGTATTATACAGCACCTGAAACGATTTGGAACCGGTTTTTTGAACCAGCAAAAAGGTGAAGATAAACGCCACGGGCGGAACCAATATCCCGACGATAATCAAAACGATACCCACAAACATCGCGTCCGGTATGCCGAGCAAAACGAACACGCCGACGCCTGCAAGAATCGCCATCATGGCGCCGTACAACACGTACAGGGCCTTGTTGGATAAAATGACCTGCCGGGAAAGCGCCTCCACGGCCTTTTGATCGATCCGGCTCGTCGCCTCGACGGGCGGCCCGTCGTACCCGGCCGGTAAAGCGGCGCTTGCCCCGGCGGACGATACATCAGCCGCTTCCGTTTCCGGGGCGGCATCGCCGCCCGGGATATCGCCCTGCGCGGTGTCGTCCTGCGGGGGTTCGGCGATTGCGACGCCTTCGTCTTGAAGTGTTTCTTTGAGTTCTTCGCTCATGTGTAAGCTCCTGTTTTTTCTAATAACTTTTGTCGCGCACCTTCGGCGCGCAAATCTTTTTTCGCCCTATCCCCGAGCTGCGCGTTCGCTTGCTCGGGGTTACCCACGTTTAGCGCCTTCGGCGCATGAGGGGATGTTATTTTAAATGCTCCGGGTTCAGCCCTTCCAGCTCTTTTGCCATAAACCGGCCGTCCTTGCGGATGTTATTTTAAATGCTCCGGGTTCAGCCCTTGCAGTTCCTTAATCACAAACCGGCCGTCCTTGCGGATGAGTTTGCCGTCAAACCATATCTCTCCGCCGCCGTACTCAGGCGTCTGAATTAAAACCAAATCCCAGTGAATCGCGGACTTATTGCCGTTGTCGGCGTCGTCGTAGCACGCGCCCGGCGTAAAATGAATCGACCCCGCAATCTTCTCGTCGAACAGGATATCGCCCATCGGCGCCGTGATGTAGGGGTTGACGCCGATTGCGAACTCTCCAACATACCGCGCTCCCTCATCGGTATCGAACACGGCCTTTAGTTTTTCGGTGTGGTTTGCGCTTTCCTCCACAATCTTTCCGTCCTTAAACTCAAGGCGCACATCCTCAAACTTGACGCCCCGGTGAATCGACGGCGCGTTGTAGGTTATAACGCCGTTCACGCTGTCTTTAACCGGCGCGGAATACACCTCGCCGTCCGGAATGTTGCAATGCCCGCTGCATTTTTTTGAACCGATTCCTTGGATGGAAAACGACAGGTCGGTGTTTTTTGCGATTATGCGCACCTTGTCGGTTTTATCCATCAAAACCTTTAGCGCGTCCATCGCCTTATCCATTTTGGAGTAATCGAGGTTGCAAACGTTAAAGTAAAACTCCTCGAACCTTTCGGTGCTCATGCCGGCCAGTTGGCTCATCGATTCGTTTGGGTAGCGCAGTATCACCCAGCGCGATTTTAATACCCGCTCGTTGTGGTGGACGGGCAACGAATAGAACTTGGCGTACAGTTCCAACTTGCCGGCGCTAACGTCGCTCGTCTCGTACGAATTTTTGCCGCCGCGAATACCGATGTAGCAGTCCATCTCGCTCATGCGGGCGACCGAGTAGCGCGCCCAATCCTTAACGTGCGCCTCGGTCAATCCGTTCAAAAGTGCGCATTGAACCTTCGCGTCGAACAGCTCGACAAACGGGCACGCGCCGACACCGTAAAGCTCCTTAACGAGTTCGGTGATCAGCGGCGTATCGATTTCATGCGCCTCGATTAAAACCCTGTCGCCTTTCCTTGCGGCAATCGAATAATTTACGAGGTTTTTGGCTAAGACGGTGATGCGAGGGTCGGTCATGATTAATAGTATAATCATTTTTTAAAAAATGTCAACGGGATTTTGACGTAAAAAGTAATAAGTGATGAGTGATAAGTGATAAGTGATAAGTTTCAGATAAACATTGATTTGAATAATTATCATTGATTCTAAAACAAAAATTAAATAAAATCCATAACTTATCAATAACTTATCACTTATCGCTCATCACTTATCACTAAAAAAGCTTGCCATCCGTAAAAAAAAGTAGTATAGTGTACGAGTACAAAATTTTTTCATAGGAGTATAAAGTTATGCCATTAGTTAACACCAAGGACATGTTCAAAAAAGCGTACGCAGGCGGTTATGCCATCGGCGCGTTTAACGTGAACAACATGGAACTCATCCAAGGAATCGTAGGCGCCGCAATTGAGGAAAACGCGCCGCTGATTTTGCAGGTATCGTCGGGCGCGCGCAAGTACGCAAACCCTATTTACCTGCGTAAACTAGTCGAAGCGGCGGTAGAACAATCCGGGCTTCCTATTGCGCTGCACTTAGACCACGGCGATACCTACGAGCTGTGCAAATCCGCCATCGAGGACGGCTTTACGTCCGTTATGATCGATGCGTCGCACCACTCGTTCGAGGAAAACATTAAAATCACCCGTGAAGTCGTAAGATTAGCGCACGACAAAGGCGTAGACGTAGAAGCGGAGCTCGGCCGATTGGCCGGTATCGAGGACGACGTGAACGTCTCGGCTGCGGACGCAAGCTACACCAACCCCGCCCAAGTAGAGGAGTTCGTCTCCAAGACAGGCGTTGACAGCTTGGCGATTGCCATCGGTACCTCGCACGGCGCATTCAAATTCAAGGGCGAAGCAAAGCTACGGTTTGACATCTTAGATGAAGTTTCAAAAAGGCTACCGGGCTTCCCCATCGTACTGCACGGGGCGTCCAGCGTATTGCCCGAGTACGTAAAAATTATCAACGATAACGGCGGCTCAATGGCGGGCGCGAAGGGCGTGCCCGAGGATATGTTGCGTAGAGCCGCGTCGATGGCAGTGTGTAAAATCAACATCGATTCGGATTTAAGGATGGCGTGCACGGCGGCAATTAGAAAGCACTTTAACGAAAACCCCGCGCACTTTGACCCCCGCCAATATTTAGGACCGGCTCGCGAACTAATCAAGCAATGCGTCAAGCATAAGCTTGTCAACGTGCTCGGCTGCAACGGGAAAGCGTAAACCTAAAATTAAAATTTCCCCGTGAAAGTTTTCGCGGGGAAATTTTAATTTTAGTGATCAGTGGCCAGTGGCCAGTGGTCAGTTTTTGAGGATAAGAACAATTTCCGAAAAAATTGTACGGTTACGGCTCTGTCGGGGACGGCGGGTCGCAGAGGACTGCGACCCCTACGGGAAATCGGTTCACCTCGGTTGCGACTTTGCCGGGGATGGAGCCTCGGATAAAAAATAGTTGGAATTCACGTCGAAAAGGTTGAAAGTCAGCATAAAGCTAGGACGGCCCGGGGACGGGTTTACGGCGACACGAGCGCGCAGCGCGAAGTGCCCGGAGGGCGCGCCCCACAGGCGCGTCGACGTCCCCGTCCCCCCGACACCTCCCCCCGGCAGTGCAGGTTGTCAACAACTACGTCCCCGTGACACGTGACACGTGACAACATGCAAAAAAAATCCGTAACTCCGGACAAAAGAGTTCTCCCGATTGTTATAGTATAAATACCGCAAACCGAGGTGCTAAAAATGGAATTAAAACCCGTCGCCCATACTCAAAAGCCGAAGTATCCGCATAAGTATGAAATTGACGTTAATAAGGTGTTGCTAGAAAACCGCCCGAAGGCTTGGTTTGCAAAGCCGATTGTAGGTCTGGCGCTTTCGGCCGTCATGGCGGCGGGGTTGGCCGGATGGGATTGTAGCGGAGACAGCGGCATAACCGGAGGAATAGATGAGTGGGTCCCCGTCTATGTTTCCGACGCCGACGCCCTAACCATCATCGCAGACGAATTGTCTAAATCCGGGTTTGGATTTGTGTCGGGCGCCGGTGAAAGTGACGCCGAAGATAACGATTTCGACTTTGACGGATATTTTTTAAACGGCGAAAACAAAATTGACGTCGAATATGTCTCGCAAGAAGATTGCGAGGCGCAAAAGTATCCGGTCTTAACTTATCAGAATTATTGTTACCCGCAAAACACCGCAACGCAATTAAAAGAGCTTTATCCGGACGCCGCCGTTTTTTACGACCCGGTGACGGAATGGCAAGAGGGCTCCGAAGAACACATCCGCAACCAGGTGCTCGACTTTATCGAATGGCTGCTGGGTATGGAGTAAAATATTTTTTCTTTCCGGTGAAAATTTTTTGATATTTTTACGTCTATATTGTTAGAGCCTTTTAAAAGCCACAAAACACGAGGTATCCGCACATGGGACTAAAGCCCGTCGCATTTTCTAAAATGCCGAAATATCCGGCGCAACACGAAGTCGAACTCGACAAAACGCTGCTCGAAAACCGCCCGAAGGCTTGGCTGGCTAAACCAATTGTCGGGTTGGCGCTTTCGGCTATCATGGCGGCGGGGCTTGTCGGTTGCATTCCGGCAAGCGAGCGCGCGGGAAGAACCGGGAACGGCGACGGCGCAACGAAGACCGAGCAAAGCACCGACAACGATAACAATAATGGCAATACCGATGGGACCGGAAACAATAACGGAAGCAACGGGAATACCGGCAACAACGACAACTGGGAAGACTGGGGGGTCACCGGCGGCATACCGATGCTCTCTTACGTCCATCTTGCCGACCGCGATGCCCTAACGATTATCGCGGATGAATTAAGTAAGTCCGGATTTAGTTTTGTGCAAAATCTCGCCGAACAAAGCGACAAAAATTCCAGCTTTGCTTTTGACGGCTATTTCTTAAACGGTGAAAACAAAATCGACCTTGAATACGTGTCCAAGGAAGATGCCGAAAATCAAAAATATCCGGGGCTAGCATATCAGGGCGAGGGCTATTTCGAGTTTTACGACGCACGTTCCGTCTCGATGGAGTTAAAAAAAGCCTACCCCGATGCCGCCGTGTTTTTTGACCCTGTGACGGATTGGCAACCAACTTCCGAAGAACTCCTCCGCGCCCAAGTGCTGGATTTTATCGAGTGGCTGATGAGCGTGGGAGAGTAAACAAATTCGTACCGAATTCGGCATGTCGAACGCGGGTCATTGCTCCCGCCGAAGCGAAATCCAACGTTACGGCGGGAGCAAGCCCCCGCCCTACATTGTAAACACAAAACACGAGGTGACTCATTATGGAACTTAAACCCGTACCCTTTTCCAAAAAACCGAAATATCCGGCGCAACACGAAGTCGAACTGGATAAAACGCTCTTAGAGCACCGCCCGAGGGCTTGGTTTGCAAAGCCGATTGTCGGCCTCGCGCTCTCCGCCGTTATGGCGGCGGGGCTGATTGCTTGCGTTCCGGCAACCGGGCGCCCGGGAAAAACCGGCGACAGCGGCAACGGCGCAACAAAGACCGAGCAAGGAAACGGGAACGGGAGCGGAAACACTAACGGGAATACCGGCAACACCGATGCCAACACCGAAGACGATAACGGCTGGGACGTCGGGTTACCTCAAGGCGATATGGCGCCTCCCCCCTACGTCCGCCTTTCCGACAAGGACGCACTCATCATTATCGCGGACGAATTGTCAAAGGCGGGCTTTCGCGTTATAGAAGGGAGCCCTTTATCATCCGTCCGCATTGACGGAACCGTTGTGGTCGATGAGTCCGCCGGAAAAACGGTGCTGCTTGAATACGTTTCCGTGGACGACTATATCGCGCAAAAATACCCATTTTCGGAGCTTACCTATCTACCGGAAGATTACTACGGCGACTATTATGAAACAGGCAAGCTTGCGAACGAGTTAAAGGACATCTACAAGGGCGCCGCCATATTTTACGACCCGATGCGCTTCGACGAGGCGTCCGCCGAAGAACAGCTCCGCGCCCAAGTCCTCGACTTTATCGAGTGGCTTTTGGCGGTGGGGAGCGAATAACGGAACAGATAAAAAACCGTAGGGGTCGCACTTCCCGAGCGACCCGCACCTTATTAACCGTGCTGTCACGGGGTCAGGCTTACTGACAGCAGACTGTTCTTTTGACATGTATTTCGGATCTCTCAAATTATCTGCGATACTGCCGCTGTCAGTAAGCCTGACCCCGTGACAGCAACCCTTCGCATTGCGACCAAAGGGAGCTCTCATGCATTACACCTTACACCTTACCGCCGACTGTAATTTAAAATGTGATTACTGCTACGTTAAACGCGGAGAAGTCGGCATGAAAAAGGAGGTCGCGTTGTGCGTAATCGACAACGCGATTGCCGCGGGTCAAAAAAAGACGGGCGTCGCGTTTTTCGGCGGCGAGCCGCTGCTGCATAAGGATTTAATCCGCGATACCGTCGCATACGCCCGTAAGGCATCCGAGGGTACGGAATGCAAGTTTTTCTTTAAACTCACCACCAACGGGGTGCTGCTGGACGAGGAGTTTATACGGTTTTGTAAACGGGAAAACATCTTTACCGCCATCTCGCTTGACGGCCACGAGGCGGCGCACAACGCGCACCGGAAAGATTTGGGAGGCAAAGGGAGCTATGAACGCGTCGCCGCGCACGCAAAGCTTCTCTTAAAGCGTATGCCCAATTCCCCCGTCATGATGACGGTGAATCCCGACACCGTAAAATACTATGCCGAGTCCGTCGAACATCTGCACAATCTAGGTTTTTTCTATATCCTGTGCGGCATCAACTACGCCGCGAAATGGCGCGAGGCCGATTTAAAGGAGCTTGCCCGCCAATACAAAAAACTCGCCGAATTTTACTACGCGGCTATGATGGCGGAGAAAAAGCTGTACCTCTCCCCCTTTGAGATGAAAATTTACAGCCACGTCCACAACCGCACCTACTGCGGGGAACGCTGCGAATTAAGCAAGAACCAAATCTCGGTAGGTCCAGACGGTTCTGTCTACCCCTGCATCGAATTTGTCGGCGACCCCGTATATAAAATCGGCGATATACATAGCGGCGTAGACCCGGCCGCGCAACAAAAATTGTTTTTAGAAAACCGCAAAGAAAAAACGGCGTGCGAGGCTTGCGCCATCCGCATCCGCTGCAACCATTACTGCGCGTGCCAAAACAAACGCGCCACCGGCTCCATCGACGAAGTCTCCCCCGTTTTGTGCCGCCATGAGCAAATCCTCTTGCCGATTGCCGACAAACTCGCGGAGCGCCTTTATAAAAAGCGCAGCGCGTTGTTTATCCAAAAACACTACAACGATTATTACCCGATATTGGCGATGATGGAAGAAAAAGCTTAGCTTGGGGCGTCTGCTTTTCCCGTAGGGGTCGCAAGTCCACTGTGCGGCTCGCCGGTATAGACGTTGTTTGTAAGGTGCGGGTCGCACGGAAGTGCGACCCGCACGCAATAATTCAAAAAAAACGAAGCCTGTATCCCGAGACAAAAAACATCCGAACTTCTTACTTTTTCCCTTTTACTTTTTACTTATAATGCGCTATACTGTCGGTATGGCGCATTTAAAACGTTCCGCAGGGATACTCCTACCTATATTTTCTCTCCCCTCCCACCAAGGAATCGGGACTTTCGGAGAGGAGGCTTATAAGTTTGTCGACTTTTTGCGCGATGCCGGCCAAAGCTATTGGCAGGTTTTGCCGCTTACCCCGACAAGCTACGGGGACAGCCCGTATTCGGGTCCGTCGGCGTTTGCGGGCAACCCGTATTTTATTGATGTTGTGAATTGTGGATTGCAGATGAATAGGGGTCAGAGGCCAGAGGTCATGGGTCAATTATTGGATGATGAATCACCCGTAGGGGCGGATGGCAATCCGCCCGCAGTCCATGCGTTTTCCTTGCATTCGGGCGGATTACCATCCGCCCCTACGGAAAATATAGACTATGGCCTATTATATCGTGCCCGTCATACCGCCCTCAATGCAACGTTCGCGCATTTTTCCGGAGGGAAGGAGTTTGAAGCTTTCAAGGCGGAAAACGCGGAATGGCTGGTCGATTACTGCTTGTTCGCCGCGTTAAAGGATGAAAATCCCGAACGGGTTTGGCAGGCTTGGGACGAGCCGATTAAGCGCCGCGACCCGGCAATGCTTGCTTCCTTGCGAAAAGTTTTCGCGCGGGAAATCGAATACCATGCGTTTGTGCAGTTTGAGTTTCAGCGCCAATGGGACGCATTAAAAGCGTACGCAAACAATAACGGCGTCCGCATCATCGGCGACATCCCGATTTACGTTGCCGCAGACAGCGCGGACGTTTGGGCAAATCCCGAATTGTTTGAGCTCGATGCCAATTACATGCCGACGCGCGTCGCGGGCTGTCCCCCCGATGAATTTTGCGCGGACGGACAGGTTTGGGGCAACCCGCTATATCAATGGGACGCGCACAAAAAAACGGGTTATAAATGGTGGATTTCGCGTATGGCGCGCAGTTTAAAATTGTTCGACGTCGTGCGCATCGACCATTTCCGCGGATTCGAAAGCTTTTTTGCCATCCCGGCCCACGCGAAAACTGCGAAAAACGGCGTTTGGGAAAAAGGACCGGGTAAAGCGTTTATTAAAGTCATCAACGAGTGGTTCAACTCTCCGCCCGTTATCGCAGAAAACCTCGGGTTTTTGACGCCCGCCGTCGAGGAGCTGCTAAAGTTTTCGGGCTTCCCCGGGATGCGTGTGCTGCAATTCGGGTTTTCAAAACCCGACGGCTCCTCCGAGCACCTGCCGCACAATTATGAGCGGCACCTTGTCGCCTATACGGGCACGCACGACAACGACACCTCGCCGGGCTATTTTAAAGCCGCCCCGGCAGCGGAACGGCAAACGGCAAAAGCATATTTAGGGATAGCGGGCGGAAAGGATACGGGCATCGCCTTTGCGCGCGCCGTGCTAAACAGCGGGTCAGATTTGGCGATAATCCCCATGCAGGATTATTTGAATTTAGGTTCAAAAGCGCGTCTGAACATTCCCTCGACGCTGGGCGGGAATAATTGGCGCTGGAGAGTGAATGGAGACGACTTGTCGGATGAACTGGCTAAAAAAATACGCAAGGTGACGGCGTTGGCCGGGAGAGCCCCGACGCACCGGTCAACGTAGGGCGGGGGCTTTCGGGACGGATGTCAAAAACACAACGACCAACGTAGGGCGGGGGTTCAATGTTGTCAGGTTAGGCGCACGTTTATCGTAGGGCGGGGACTTGCCCCCGCCGAAAACGCAAATATTGACGGCACGGCGGGGGTTAGCTCCAATGTTGACTAATAACAAATCCTCTCATCTAAAAGTCGTAAACGTTTACGCTTGTCACCGTCGCTTTGACGGGCAAGCCCGTCGCAATCGCAATCATCCGGTTCGTCTCGACAAATTGCCAGCTTTCATCGGGCGCTAAATTTTTATGATTAAAAGGAATCGTCGAAAGCGCGGTTCCGTTTTCGTCAAATAAGGTGACGGAAATAAAAATCGACTTCATCTCTTTTTTAAACGTGTTTTTTACGGTACCGGCGATGCTAAAATACCGGTAATTCCCTTGCGTGCGCGTAAGCGTCAGCACCGGTTCCTCCGTTATTACCAAATCCTTTGCCATGGGTTTATCCTGCGGAACCGTAATCTCACAGGCTGCCCTAACGGCTGAATTGACCGAGGATGTCGCGGTAATCGTCGCCGTGCCGGTTTTCTTTGCCGTTACCACGCCGCTTGCATCGACCGAAGCCACAAAGATATCCGAGGAAGACCACTTTACCTTCCGGTTATTATCGGTATCCGGGCTTACGGTAACCGTCGCACTCAAAACCGCAATGTCGCCCACTTCCAACGTCACATCGGTGCGGTTCAGCGCGACGCTATCTACCGCCGCCTTGCCCGAGGACGAGCCCCCGAACGGGTTATCCGTATAGTCGCCTAAGTCGTCAAAAAGGGACGACATGCCGTTCATCACCCAAACAATCGGCAAAACGACCGAAAGCACGATCACCGCAAACGCGACGCACGAAACAATAATCGTCGCCTTTTTATGATTTTTAAAAAAATCGGAGATATGTAGGTTGAAAAAAGAAAATGAATTCTGTTGCGGAGGAGGAGGCGCGGGAGAAGGGGGTGGCGGAGGAGGCGCCGTCACCTTTTCTTCGGGCAATACCCCGCCGCAAAATTCGCATGTCCTGGCGCCCTCTTTAATCGAGGCGCCGCAATTGGTACATTTAATCATGAAAAACTCCTGTTTTTAGTGATAAGTGATGAGTGGTAAGAGATAAGTCCCGGACTGATTATGTTGTGGGAATCATTTTTTGGTCTTCTAAAATTTCATCCATAACTTATCACTCATCACTTATCACTAACCAATATCTCCCACAGCTTATCCGCCAAAATATCCGGGCCGTCGCAGCGGCGCTCGGACGCGCAAGCCGCTACATAGGGTGCCATAAGCTCCGGGCTTTGCGCCCAACGCTCGGCCAATTGTACGGCTTTTTTTACGTTGGTGATTTTAATCGCGCTTTTTACAAAGTCGGTGTAGTGCGCGCCGATCCATTTTTCAATCGGCGTCGCGGTAAACGTGATGATGGCGGGCGCGCCAAAGTACGCGGGCTCAGCCAAATTCGACGCCCCTGCCTTGCCGATAAACAGGTCGCACGCGGCGGACAGGGTAAGCATTTTGTCGGTAAACCCGTAGGGCTTAAAGGTGATGTTGCCGGGCGGTGTGAGTTTTTGAAACTCCTCGTACAGCTTTTCGTTTTTGCCGCACACGGCGATAACGTTTAGCGGCAATTTTGACTTTAGCAGTTGCCGGACGGTTTCGCCCAGTCGCCCCGCTCCGTACGCGCCGTCTGCCAACAAAATCGTGAATTTGTCCTCGGGAACGTCGATCTCGCGGCGGTAAAAAGCCCGGCTTTCGGTGTAGGAGGCGACGGCTTTGCGGATTAAAAACGGTACCTGTACTACGCTGGTATTTTTAAAGCCGCGCTTTTTTTCGGCGGCCACTTTGCCGGCGGCGGACGAGAGCGCGAATACGTCGGCGCGGCGGTCCCACTGCTGGCCAATAATAGGGTCTGGACAGTATACAACGATTTTGGAGTCGATGAGCCCCCGCTTTTTGGCGGCGCACGCATAATACAGCGTCGCAAAATGCGTGTTAAAGATAAGGTCGGCGTTTAATTCCTGCATAAGTGCCAGCGAGGGCTTAAAACCGCGCTTCCACCATGTTCCGTACAAAAACTTTAGGCTGATTTTTTGCCCCACAAGGCGCATCATCGAAAACTGGAACAGCCCGAAAATCTTGTATTTGTTGTGGTTTTTTACCTCTTTGATTAACGTGTCCTCGACATATTTTAAGTCGGGATCCTGTTTGTCCTGAAAAAATTTGGTGCGGACAATCTCGCAACGGTCGCCGTACTTTTCCTCAAACGCGTCGCAAACGGCGGTCATAGGCATAATATGCCCAAGTCCCGCCTCCACAAAAGGAAACACCACACGGTATTTTTTTGTTCGCTCTCCTTCCACCCCTATATTGTACTACAGCCATTAAAAATTGTCAACCCCGCATGAATTAAAATTTGGTTAGAATTTTTGGTTCAAAAACGCCAAAAACCGTTCCCAATCATAAAGCTTAACCGCATGGCGCCCGCTCCGCAGGTGGTAGCCAACTTGTCGGGGGGACGGACTCATCGACAAGCCGGTACTTGTTCTTGCATTATTTGCGGGCGACGCAGTTACATTTGCTTCCAACTTATCGATGAGTCCGTCCCCCCGACAAGTTTCATATAATGCATAGGCCTCACCGCATAATTGCACCGACAATAATTCCGCGTCCGGATCCGCCCAGCGGTCTTTTGAAGCACTTGCGATATAGAGCGGGCGCGGGGCGATGAGTGATAAAAGCTGATGCTGGTCGACGGGCAAATCGTTTTCGCGCCCGGAAAATTCGGCGTAGCGCGGGCAAAACCAATACGGGAAGCGTTTTGTGATGTCGGCGATTCGCTCCCCCGCCTTGCCTCGCGCGAGGGCGGCGCCGGAACAGCCGGAATTGTTGGAAATTACCGCGCCGACCCGTGTGTCCTGCGCACCGCACCACAATGCGGTTTTCCCGGCGCGCGAATGCCCGCACACCGCGATACGTGCGGGGTCAACGTCGCCGCGCGTCAACAGGTAATCGATGAAGCGGCTTACGCAGAAGGCCCATGCGCCGATCGCGCCCCATCGGGAATTAGGAGTGAGGAATGAGGAATGAGGAATTGCGGATTTATTTTTTTCAGATTGCTTGCCGCTCCCCATTGACCGCCGGCTATTATCTATCCTACATTCCTCATTCCTCATTTCTAATTCCTCACTCTTCCCATCGTACAATCCAAGCAGCCCCCTCCTACCCGGCTTATCGGGACACGCCTCGTCTACGCGGGCACGGATTGCGATAAAGCCCGCGTTTGTAATGACATCCGGCGGGCAGTACTCATAAACGGCTTTCCGGCTCCTAAAAAAGCGGCTCGAAAACGGGTCAATCATGATGATGACGGGCAACTTAGAGGATAGAGAATAGAGGATAGGGGATAGGGGTTTAGGCCGGTAAATGTCGGAGCGGAAGGCACACGCTTTGCCGCCTAGCTTCATGGTCAAGGTTAAAACCGAATGTTCGATATCCGGATAGCGGCTTTTGCCCGGCGTTAATTCGTGCGAAACTTCGGGAAGCTGCGAGGGCGTCCGTCCGTAAACGTAATCGGAAAATAAGCCCAAGAGCTCCGGGCGGCGAAAATTTTCCCACTCCGAAACGGTTGCGGGCTTGTCGGGCAAAAATATAGGCGGCAAGTTATTTTCCGGCATTGTCTTCTCCCAATGCGTGTCCCGTGACCCGGTCACCGTGCACGGGGTATTATTCGCTTTTGACACTAAGCGCTCATCCAAAAAGGCCAAAAATAGGCGATGAGTACCACAAGCGTAGCGCCCGCGACAAAAATTGCCGCCATTTCTAAAGCTACCGCAATGTACGCGCCTTTATTATCTCCCTCCGCAATCCGCCCGGCATAAACGGGAAGCACCCCGAACACCGCGATCATTTCGGTTACAAACATGCCGAGAAAAAGAAAAAAACACCAAGCATTATACACACCGAGGTAACCGACAAACCACGCTTGTACGGCGATGAAAAGCATGATGGCCGCGCCCGCCGCAATCGTAAAAAGCTCGGATACAAATACGACGTATTCTAATTTCGTTTTTTTAGTTGTATTTGTTTTTTTCAAGCGGAAGCCTCGCTCTGTCCAAAGTCAAAATGATTAAGCAAATCGTTGCTTAAACGGGTCGATGAGGGCATCGACCCCTACTGGATGGAGTTCTCTGTTAGGATGTGTCCGTTCCGGCGGGTCGCAAAGGACTGCGACCCCTACGGGAATGAGCGTAACCACTAATTACTAACTCCCAAAAAATCCGACATTCCTCACTCCTAATTCCTAATTCCTAATTCCTAATTCTCTGTCCCCTACCCCGCTTTTTCAAAAATCCTCAAAAACAGCCGCGCCGTCGCCAAAGCGTCGTCTAAGGCGCGGTGGGCGTTGGTTAGTTCTATTTTAAGTTGCTCTGTTAAAAACCCGAGGTTATAGTGCGGCAGGCCGGGGAAAGTTTTGCGCGCAAGCGTCACCGTGTCGTGCTTTGGGTGGTCAAAGAAGATGCCGAGCGACTTGCCCTTGTCCGCGATAAAACCGAGGTCGAACGGGATGTTGTGCGCCACGAGCTCCGCACCGTCGACAAATTTATAAAAATCCGGCAGCACCTGCTCTATTTTAGGCTTTCCCTCAACATCCGCGTCTTTGATGCCGTTAATTTTGGATGCGGCCTCGGGGATCGGGGTTTCGGGGTCGATGAGCGAAGAAAAAGTCTCCGTGATGCGCCCGTTGACGATTTTGACCGCGCCGATTTCGATGATGCAGTCATTTTGCGCGCTTAAGCCGGTCGTCTCTAAATCAAACACCACCAGCGTTTTGCCCAAAAGCGCGGCAGGGACGCCTATGCTTGCGGCTGCGCCGTCGAACAGCGAGCCTTGAGAAAAAACCTCATAGGGCTTAGGGAATACCGCTTGGTAACGGGGGCTGACGCTTCTTATCAGGCGGTTTGGCACCAAATCATCGGGCAGCGTGCAATACGATATATCTTTTATCACCATCATGAGCTTCCCGGCGTTTTTTTTGTCCGGCTCTAAAGAGCCGCGCACCGCCACTTGCTTACCCTGCTTTAAAAGCCCGATTTTGTTTGCGGTGTACTTGTTAGGAAAATATATCCCCTCGATAGTTCCGGTAAAATCGGCCAAACTTAACTTATAAAAATTCTTTTCGCTTCCGTCTTTTGCGCGGTAAGCGAACTGCGAAAATTCCGTTAACGTGCCGCAAACGGTCAGTGATTCGCGCGGGTTTTTGGCGTCCTCTATGTACGCGGCACGCTCGTAAATCGGCGCGCCGATGAGAGCGTCCACGTTTTGAGGCACGATAAACCTTCCGCCCGGTTTTTCCGGCGCTAAGGCGGGTCCTTCCGGGTCCGCCTCCGGTTCCGGCGCTCTCACACCCGCATCGCCTTTTTTGACAAACGAAAACGCTACGGGCTCACAATAACTGCGCCCCAAAAATTTTTGAACCTCCGCCGCCGTGCCCGCGCCCTCGCAATATTCAAAAATGACCGGGTCTACTGATATGCGCGCAAACGCGCCGCCCGAATTTACCCCCGCCTCTATGGATTCCGCCGTTACGGTCGTCGCCAGCGGCGGGATTTTTTTAAAAAACTCTACCATCCGCGCGGTAAAATCTTCCGCGTCAAAATGGCTTTTTACGAGTTTTACCATTACATTTGCCGGACTGTTTAACACTTTTTGCGCGGCCGACGCAATCGCCCCGCGATCTTCCTCCGAAACGGAGGAATAAGATTCCGGGTACAATAAAACCAACTCGATTTGCCTTTTGCGCACCGAGATATTAACTTCCCTCAGCTTAATATAGCTGAATCGGTCATTAGTTTCGGAATTGAATTTCTCAAGAAAGGTTTTCAATCAATCGCCTTTACGGATTCAAACCCATTTCATCCGCATTTGTAATTTGTAATTTGTAATTTACTCGTGATGTAAAATTCCGACGGAATTTTACATCACGAGACTTGCCGCGCCGATTACACCCGCGTCGTTGCCAAGCTGCGCCGTTAAAATCACGGTGCGCAAGGAATCCTTTCCCCCGTAGCGGCGTTCATCCACGTATTTTTGCAATTGGTCGGTTAAATATTCGCGCTCGCCCGAAACTCCACCGCCCAAAATGACCGCCTGGCTCCGAAATACTGCGACGACGTTTAAAATCCCTTCGGCCAACGAGCGTATGTAAGCGTCCACCACCTTTAGCGCGGAGGCGTCGTTTTTGCGGGCGCACGCGAACGCCGTCCTACCGTCTACCTTGTTTAAATCCTTGCCGCAATGATCCCACATCATGCTGTTTTTATCGGTCTGCATCGCAAACAGCGTCTCGCGAATTAAAGCCGTGGCGGAAGTGTAAACCTCCATGCACCCCTTGCGCCCGCACGAGCACTGCACGCCGTTTTCTTTGAGCACCGTGTGGCCGATCTCTGTGCCCATGGATTTATAGCCCTCGAACAATTTACCGTTCACAACAAAGCCGCCCCCAAGCCCCGTGCCCAAGGTTAAAAGCGCCGTGTCTGAGAAGCTTTTGCCCGCGCCGAACTTAGTCTCCCCCAGCGCCGCGACGTTCGCGTCGTTGGAGATTTTGACGGGCTTTCCCGTCCTCTCGGAAATGCCTTTTGCGAGCGCGACGTTCTTCCAATACAGATTGGGCGAGTACTCGACGATTCCCGCCTCCGAATCAATCGCGCCCGGGCAGCCGACGCCGATTGCCTCGTACTCGAACCCCTGCGTCAGCTCGATGACTCCGTCCGCGATGTCGCCGATGACGTGTATGGCGTCGCGGGTGCTTTTGGTCTTAAGACTCGCCTTTTTGACGATTTGGCCCTTTTCGTTGACGAGCGCGATTTTAACGTTCGTGCCGCCGACATCGATTCCTACATAGTTCATGATAAAAACTCCCGTTTTTATTGGTGGAAATATCGCATTCATTATACGCGTACATACGCATTCTGTCAACTGCTTTCTGTTCAAAAACAAAATATGCTTGCATTTTGCGCGAGCGTACGTTTTTATGGACACATCTCATAAAGGGATTTTCTCTTGACAAGCAAGTAAATCCGTGCTATCCTAAATTTATCATACAAACCACCGATCTCACGGAGGCGTCTTTTTTATGAAAAATTTCCAAAAAATCCTGCTCCTGCCGCTGGCCGCACTGTTGTGCGCGGCGTGTTTTTCAGCGTGCGAAATGACGGACGGGGGCTTGGAATTTGCCCTGAGCGAAGACGGTGCGACATACGCCGTCGTACGGTGCGCGACCAAGCGGGTCGGCGAGGTCGTAATTCCCGCCGTATATAACGATAAACCGGTAACGCGCATCGACAATGTCGCGTTTTACAAATGTGCCTCTCTTACGGGCATTACGATTCCCGATTCGGTAACAAGCATCGGGGATTTCGCGTTCGAGGGTTGCGCCGCGCTTAGAAGCGTTACGATCCCCGCCTCTGTGTCCAGTGTCGGCGGCGCTGTGTTCAGGGGCTGCCCTTCCGTTGTAATAACATGGCATTACAACCCGGCTATCAGGGCAGACCTACTCGACGGCGCGTTGGACGTCATTATTCCGGAGGGAATTGAAAGTATCCGCTTTGCCGCGTTCCAGCTCCACACCGGACTTAGGAGCGTCGTAATCCCCGATCCTGTGACAAGCATCGATCTTTTTGCGTTTATAGGCTGCACCGGGCTTTTGGACATCACCATCCCCTCCGGCGTGACAAGCATCGCCGCCAGTGCGTTTGAGCACTCCGGCCTATGGAACAGCACTGAGGATAACAGCGTAGTGTACGCGGATAAATGGGCGGTCGGTTACAAAGGAAACTCTATCGGGAAGCCGGCGTTGAGAGCCGGCACCGTAGGCATCGGCAACGAAGCGTTCCGCGATTGCGCCTCGCTTACGGGTATCACCATCCCGGACTCTGTGACAAGCATCGGCATAGCGGCGTTCTACGACTGCGCAAGACTTACAAGCATCACAATTCCGTCCGGCATGACGGACATCGGCAGTTCTGCATTCGCCAACGCGACCGGTCTTACAAGCATCGTAATCCCTGACAATGTTGTCGGCATCGGCGATGCTGCATTTGCAGGCTGCACCGCCCTTACTAGCATCACCATCCCCGATTCGGTAACAAGCATCGGCGGTGACGCATTTCACGGCTGCACCTCTCTTACGAGTATCGTCATCCCGGAAAGCGTAACGAGCATCGGCGGCAGCGCGTTCGCCTTATGCGCCTCTCTCTCGAGTATCACAATTCCTTCCGGTGTGACAAGTATCAGCGGCGACTTGTTCGGTGGTTGTACCGCTCTTACAAGTTTCTCAATTCCTTCCGGAGTGACAAGCATTGAAAATTTTGCGTTCTACTTTTGCACCTCATTGTCAAGCATCACAATTCCGTCCGGCGTGACGCACATCGGTTCCTTTGTGTTTCAGTATTGGACAAGCGAACAAACCATACGCGTTCAAGGCCATTCGAACGCGCCGGCCGGGTGGAGCAACCTTTGGGATACCGGATGCGGCGCCGTCGTCGAGTGGGACGCGCCGTAAAGCACAACAGTGTCTTGCATTTTATGTGGAAGAACGCTATTTAATAACTTTTTATCGGCATTTTTTTATCTCCTTGCGCCGCCGTGAAACCGCCGCGAATGATAATAATGCGGCGAACGCTAATATAGGTATTATCAGCCCGCCCGGGTCGGCAAGGTTTGAGACTGAGCCGCAGCCGGCGGGAGCGGGGTCGCCCTTTTCTCCCTTTTCTCCTTTCTCGCCAGTGTCCCCTTTGTCACCCTTATCGCCCTTTGCGCCGGAATCTCCCTTATCGCCCGTTTCTCCCTTGTCGCCTTTCTCGCCCGGCTCGCCTTTTTCGCCCTTTAGCGATTCAAGCCACTCTTCTAAAGTGCCCTCAAAGCCCGCCTCTACGGCTAAATCATAGGCCGATTTGCCCACGCCCCCGGGCGCGGGCTCGTTCACAAACACGCCGAACTGCGTCGAAATGCCCTCATACGTTACCGTGACCATTTTTACGCCGGAGCTTGATAATTCAGGGGTGCTTACTAAAAAGCCCGTGGCGGGTTCGACGGAGCCGTCGTTCATAAAGGCTTTTACGGCCAATCCGGCCGCCGTAAACGTCTCGCCTGCCTCGTAAACGGTTTTTGCGGGCAGCGCCTCTACGGCGATACCGACCGCCGTCACCTCGCTCCTTTTAATAATCGCGTGCGTATCAAAGGGGTAGTCGTCATCACCCGCCTCAAAGGCCGCTATGGAGAGCATATGAGGCGTAACCTCAATCGAAACGTACATCGGAACCAATACCGGGTCGCTCTCCGTCCCGACGTTTCCGCCCCTTTTAAACGCGGTATAGGCATAGGTCGAACTACCCGACGCGACGTTCTGCTTATTGGCCGCGCCCGCAACCGTCAGGTACAACGTGCCCTGCGGGTTTACGCTGTACCAATTCCAATCGTCGTCGTATTCAAAATTCTCGTACACCTGCTGATCGCCCCTCATCGCAAGCGAACGCATATAGGAATGCACGTGGCCTTGCAGCACCAAGTCGATTTCCAGCCCGTCAATTACGGGCAACAAAATTTCCCGCAGCGCGGTCGCTTCGGAAGCACTGCCGCCCGCCCGGTATATAGGGCGGTGCATCATGACGATTTTCCAAGCCTTATCCGAATTTTGAACCGTATCAGTTAAAAATTCGGCCTGCTTAGCCAGATTTTCGCCGCTCATCGCTTCGGTATTGAGCGCGACAAACAACGCGTCGCCGTATTCAAACGCATACACCGAACCCCTCGGCTCAATCCCGAGCCCCGCGTCCGGCAAATTAAAATGCTGCGCGTATTCGTCCGCTACGTCGTGATTGCCCGCGACCGGCATAATCGGCAGGCTAAAAAAGGTTTCCTGCGGGCTGAAAAAATACCCGTATTGCGTTTCGCTGTTCGCCGTATCGACCTGGTCGCCGCAATGCGCCAAAAAAGCCGCGCCCGGAATCTTTGCGTGCGCCTTTTGCAGCGTGTTTTGCCAAACGATCGCATCTGCTTGCGAGGCGGTTTGCGCGTCGGAGGCATACAAAAAGCTAAATCCCCCGCCGCTGCCTGTGGTAAAGATGCCGGTTTCACTCCAAACGCCGTCACCGTTTTGCAACCGATAGGCGTATTCCGTATTGCGGCGCAGACCCATGACGCTTACCTTATGGGAATATTCGCCCGTCGATACCTTTTCGGCCGTACCGGCAACGGTGGGCGCCGACACGGGGAATTGAGCGCCGTTCATCTCGGATTTGCGCGCCACCTGCACGATGCTCCGGTTTAAGGCTGTTGTGCCGGGCGAATACCAATTAAAACCCATGGCGGTTTCGGTCGCGCCGCGGCTCATCGAAAAACAGGAGTACTCAAAACTCCCGGCCGCTTTTGCCGTGCGCACCACCGAAAATCCGCCCCATGCCGCAAGCCACAGCACGCCGCACAATAGCAAAACGGGAACCGTCTTAAAAATCTTTTTGAAGTGCTTTGTTAGCATCGTTTTATACCGCCTGTTCCTTACTATGCCCTATTATAAATCGAACAAACCTATTTGTCAACAAGGAAATACAAAAAGGGCTGCCTCGCGTTTTTCTTCGTGAGACAGCCCTCTTATCTTTCATTACTGCATTATTGCATTATCGCATTGTCGGTTACACCAACTCAATCAGCGCCTCTTCGGCCGCGTCGCCGCGCCGAAAGCCCATTTTAAGGACGCGGGTATAGCCACCGCCTTTGCCGACTTCTTGGATGCGGCGGGCGTACTTGGGGGCGTAATCGTTAAAAATCTTCTCTAACAGCGGATGGTAAATGTGCTCGGTCCGGCCACGGAACGCGGCTTTGGTTTCACCCTTAGCGCGCTGCTCCTGCTGGTCATAGACGACCGCCATAATCTTACGGCGTGCCGCCAGCTTTTTGGGCCCGTCGTTAACAATAGCAACCTTGATTTCCTTTTGCGTCCGCTTGCCCTTTTTGTCCGTCTCGGTCTTAATGCGCGTCTCGACCTTTTCCACCGTATCGGTGTACGAGTCAATCGCAAGCGTCAACAGCTTTTCGGCAATGCGCGATACTTCTTTTGCGCGCGCCGCTGTCGTTTGTATTTTTCCGTGCCACAAAAGCGCGGTTACCTGATTGCGTAACAGCGCGTCCCTTTGGTCTGTGGGCCTGCCTAGTTTTCGTTGTTCCATAATGATTTACTCCTCGGACCTTTTCATTGCCAGTCCGTAACTCAATAACTTATTCATAACCTCGTCGAGCGATTTTCTGCCTAAATTGCGTACTTTTAACATATCGTCCTCGGAACGGCGGGTCAAATCCTCTACCGTGTGGATTCCGGCGCGCTTTAAGCAGTTGTACGAGCGAACCGACAAATCCATATCCTCAATCGTCATCTCTAAAACCTTTTGCTGCTTATCTTCCTCGCGCGAGATTAGGATGTCCATACCGGAAATGGATTCGGAGAGCCCTACAAACATGCGGATGTGGTCCTCAATCGCCTTTGCCGCCAAGCTTATCGCGTCGCGGGCGGAGATGGAGCCGTCGGTGGCAACGTCAACCGTCAACTTGTCGTAATCGATGTTGTGGCCGACGCGGGTTGCCTCCACGCTGTAGCTCGCGGCCTTGACGGGGGTGAAAATCGAGTCGATGGCAATATAACCGATGGGCTGAGCATCATCCTTTTGAGCCTCGGCGACTACGTATCCGCGCCCACGCCCCACGTAGAGTTCCGCCGAAAACCGGCCGCCCTCGTCCAACGTACAAATATACAGCTCGGGATTTAAAATCTCTACCTCGGGATCAATCTGAATATCGCCCGCCGTCACAACGCCCGACGACGAACGCTCGATCCTTAATATCTTTTTAATGCTTTTGTCGGGATAATTTGCCCGCAAATTGAGGTTTTTGAGGTTAAGTATGATCTCGGCGACATCCTCTTTTACGCCCTTTACGGTCATAAATTCGTGGTTGACACTCTCGATGCGCACGCCGACCACCGCCGACCCGGGCAACGCGGACAGCAAAACCCGCCTTAGCGCGTTTCCAAGCGTAATACCGTAGCCGCGCTCCAGCGGTTCGATGACAAATTTGCCCTCGCGCAAATCCGCGCTTTCCTCTACCGCAATCCGCGGTTTTTCTATTTCCATCATGGCTTTAAAATCTCCTTGGACGGACTTTATATGCCGACCTTTTGATAGTGGGTGTTCCGAGATAAAAGATAAAAGATAACAGATAACAAAAAATGGAAGGATTTAAAATAGGAAACCGTTCGTTACTCGCAATAAAAAATATCCGATTTCTTTTATCTTTTATTTTTTATCTTTTATCTGTGTACCCCTTAACTTTTGCATTTGCCGCTTAACACTGCCCATCGCTTACTTCGAATAAAGCTCTACAATCAACTGCTCTTTGATGTTCATATCGACGTCCGCGCGCTCGGGGGTTTGCAAAATCTTGCCCACAAACGATTCGGTGTCGAACTCCACCCATTTCGGCATCACGATTTTTGCGCCCTTGAGCTCTTTAAACATTTCGTTGTCGCGTTTTGACTCTTTAACGGAAATGATGTCGCCGGGCTTTACGCAAAATGAGGGGATATTGACGGATTTACCGTTGACCGTAATGTGGCCGTGATTGACGATTTGACGGCTTTGCGCGCGCGAAGAGCCGATGCCCATGCGGTAGACGACGTTATCGAGCCGCTTTTCTAACAGAAAAAGCATCGTCTCGCCGGTAACACCCTTTGAGCGCGCGGCCTCGTCGTAATACGAACGGAACTGCTTTTCGAGTAACCCGTACGTCTTTTTAACCTTTTGCTTTTCGCGCAGCTGAATGCTGTACTCGCTGGCCTTTTTGCGGCTGGGCGTAGGCCCGTGCTGCCCGGGAACTCCGGAGGTCGCGCGGCGCTCGACCGAGCACTTTTTAGAGGTGCAGCGCTCGCCCTTTAAAAACAATTTTTGTCCTTCGCGCCTGCACTGACGGCAGTCCGCGTCTGTATATTTTGCCATTATGTTATACCCTCCTCCGTTTGGGCGGCCTACAGCCGTTGTGCGGAATCGGGGAAACGTCGGTAATCGACGTAACCTCTAAGCCCGCAACCTCTAAGGCGCGGATCGCCGATTCTCTGCCGGCACCCGGGCCTTTTATGAACACCTCGACCGTGCGCAGCCCCATCGCTTTGGCGGTGACCGCGGCCTTTTCGCTGGCCTGCTGCGCCGCGAACGGTGTGGACTTGCGACTGCCGCGGAATTTTAACGCCCCCGCGCTGGACGCCGTTAAGGCGTTGCCTTTTTCGTCGGTGATTGTGACGATTGTATTGTTAAAGGACGCCTGAATATGCGCCTGCCCGCGCGAAATATTGTGCGTGATTTTCTTTTTAGATACCGCTTTTTTGTTAACTTGTGCCGGCATTTTGTGTTGTACTCTCCTTTTTGTGTTCCTCTAATCAAAGACTGTCGGAAACTTAGATAAAAGATAATAGATAACAGATGACAGATAACAGAAAATGGACGGCTTGTAAAAGATGTATCAAACGCGCATTGCCTAAAAAACGATAAGTCCGCACTCTTTTATCTTTTATCTGTTATCTTTTATCTCGTAAAGTCAAATCGCTAATAAAGTGCTACCAAGCGATAGAGCCTACTTCTTTTTCGCCTTGGCCCTGCCTACCGTGCGCTTGGGACCCTTGCGGGTGCGCGCGTTCTGCTTGGTGGACTGGCCGCGCACGGGTAACCCCTTGCGGTGGCGCACCCCGCGGTAGCAACCGATTTCCATCAGCCGCTTTATCGAGAGCGAAACATCGCGGTGCAGGTCGCCCTCCGTCACGACGTTTTTTTCTATATAATTGCGAAGTTTTGACACCTCGTCCTCGGTTAAATCCTTTACGCGCGTGTCGGGGCTGATTCCGGTATCCGCCAGAATCTTGTCCGCCGTCGGGCGGCCGATTCCATAAATGTAGGTCAGCCCGATTTCTACCCGTTTTTCCTTCGGGAGGTCTATTCCTGATATACGTGCCATGCTATCTCCTTCTAGTGCAGTAGTGCAATAGTGCAGTAGTGCAGTAGTGAATATTGATGAGTTTCTTGATGGAACAGTAATCGACAATTTTGCAAATACAACAGCTTGTACAGATTGTTATCCGTCTTACTACTATTGCACTACTGCACTATCGCACTACCGCACTAATTTTCTAGCCTTGCCTCTGCTTGTGGCTGGCGTTTTTTGCGCAAATAACCATAATTTTACCGTGACGCTTGATAACCTTGCATTTATCGCACATCGGTTTAACGGATGTCCTGACTTTCATAATGTCTCCTTCTAGTGCAGTAGTGCAATAGTGCAATAGTGCGGTAGTGAATATTGATGATTTTTCAATTTAAGCTCAATAACTTATTATCCTTCACTATTGCACTACTGCACTATTGCACTACTGCACTTGTGAAAGCAAATCGTTCTCGGTTTACTTATTTCTGTATGTGATGCGCCCTTTGGTAATGTCGTAGGGCGACATTTCGATTTTCACACGGTCACCCTCTAAAATCCTAATGTAATGCATTCGGATTTTACCGGAAATCGTGCACATAACCATATGCCCGCTGGCAAGTTTTACCTTAAACGTCGTATTCCTGAGGCTTTCAACGACGACGCCCTCGGCTTCTATGTTGTCTTCTCTTGGCATGAAACTCCTTTTGGGGGAATGCAGTAATGCAGTAATTATTGTTGTGATTGGTTTGTTCTTTACATGCTATCATCCTTCATTACTTCATTACTGCATTATTGCATTACTGCATTTCAACAGATGTCTTTTGAGCTCGTTATCTTTTAGTGTTCCGTCGGCGATTTTCGCCAAAACGCCGCCCTCGACGGCTGCGTCGAACAAAATCTTTACGTGCTTTACTCTTTTTTTCTTCGGGGCTTTTATGCTGCGGTACTCGCCGTCGGCAACCGCCACGAATTCGTGGTCAATCACCTTTACGATGACGTATGCGCGGCCTTTATCGTGCCCGGCAAGGCTTACGGCGATACCGCCCAAGGTTGGGAGCTGAGGGTTCATGCACTCGATATCGGGGTTCGGGGTTCGGGGTTCGGAGTTCGAAAAATAGATTTATCCTTTTACGAATCCCGAATTCCGAACCCCAAACCCCGAAGGCCTCCGATATTGATTCGTTATTCGGTTAAAACTTCGGGTCCGCCGTTGGTAATAAGCACCGTGTTCTCGTAATGCGCCGACAGCTTTCCGTCTTTTGTGCGTACGGTCCATTTATCTACGGGGTCCACCGTCACCTCGAAGCCGCCCGCGTTTACCATCGGCTCGATGGCGAGCACAAAGCCGGCTTGCAAGCACGGCCCTTGCCCGGGTGCGCCGTAGTTGGGGATTTGAGGGTCTTCGTGCAGGTTTTTTCCGATGCCGTGGCCGCAAAAGGCGCGTACGACCGAGTATCCGTTTGCTTCGGCGCGGGCTTGGATTGCCCGGGAGATGTCGCCGACCCGCCTGCCCGCACGCGCTTGCTTTAGACCTTCATAAAAGCATTCGCGTGTGACGGCCATCAGCTTTGCGGCTTCTTTTGAAACGTTGCCGACCGGGTAGGTGCGCGCCGCGTCTCCGTGATAGCCGTCCTTAACGGCGCCGAAGTCCAGTGACACGATGTCACCCTCACGCAACGCGTACGCGTCCGGAATCCCGTGAATCACGACGTCGTTTACCGAAATACAGGTGGCCGCCGGGTAGCCGAAGTAGTTTTTAAAGTTTGGGTACGCCCCGCGCGAGAGGATATAGTCTTCCGCAATTTTATTGAGCCCGCCCGTCGTAACGCCCGGTTTAATAAACGCTTCCACGTGCTTTAAGGTGTCTGCGACAATGCGGCTTGCGGCGCGCATTTTTGTAATCTCTTTGTCAGTTTTTATAGGTATCATTTCTCTTCGCCGGTTCAGCGCTTGTTTGAGACTAGATAAAAGATAACAGATAAAAGATAAAAGAAAATGGAAGATTTGGTTTTTTGTATAAAAGAATATTGCCGGTCAACATAAATAAGTCAATTTTCTTTTATCTTTTATCTGTTATCCTTTATCTCGTTCCATACCTACATTTTGCTTTCCTCAAATGCCCGTAACACTCTAACCGCTTCCGGCGGGTTTTTTAAGCCGTCGACCGCTTTTAGGATACCTTTTGCCGCATAATAATTCACCAGCGGCGCGGTTTGGGCATCGTACACGGCAAGACGGGCCAGAAAAACTTCCTCGCGGTCGTCGTCGCGCTGGACGACGGAGCCGCCGCATTTACCGCACACGCTTCCGCCGTACGTTTCGACGTGATAGCTGGCGCCGCACGCCGCATTGGCGCAGACGCGCCGTCCGGAAATGCGCTTAGCGAGCAGATCTGCGTCCGCAACCACGTCGATGACAACGTCGATATGCGTGATTTTATCTAATGCCTCGGCTTGCGGGAGCGTCCGGGGAAATCCGTCTAAAAGGTAGCCGTTTTTGCAATCCTCTTTTATAAGCCGGCTTTGCACCAACTCGATGACAACCTCGTCGGGAACCAATTTGCCTTGATCCATGTACGCCTTTGCCTTTAGGCCGACGGACGTGCCTTCCTTGATGTTTTGACGAAAGATATCGCCCGTTGATATGTGCGGAATCTGATATTCCGCCGCGATGAGTGCGGCTCTGGTGCCTTTTCCGGCGCCCGGAGCGCCTAATAGAATGAGGTTCATATGATTTTGCGCTTACTCCTATCAATTCGCTAACCTAGTGCAGTAGTGCAATAGTGCAATAGTTATTGATGTTTCTTGATTATACGTGAAACGGCTTTGTTTGCAAGCTCACTTTCATCCTTCACTACTGCACTACTGCACTACTTCAAAAAGCCTTTGTACTGTTTCATCATCAGTTGGCTCTGCAGTTGCTTTTCAAATTCGAGCGCAACGGAAACGACAATCAACATACCGGTCGCGCTGAACCCGTTCAAGAGAGGCGAACCCTGCCCGAACGCAATCGCGAATATCAGCGACGGCACAATGGCAATAAACGCGAGGAACAACGCGCCCCAGAACGTAATGCGCCGCGTCACCTTGGTCAGGTACTCTTGCGTGGGGCGTCCCGGCCTTATGCCGGGTATAAACCCTCCGTACTGCTGGATATTGCGCGCCACCTCGTCGGGTTTAAACTGAATCTGCGCGTAAAAGTAGCTAAAAAACAGGATGAGTAAGCCCACAACCACGCAGTATACCGGTGCGCCGACGCCCATCCATCGCTGCCACCATCCGTAAAACGCGGTCCCGGCAACGGTTGGAATCATCGACATGATAAGCTGCGGGAACGAAATTAATGCGTTGGCAAAGATGATGGGCAACACGCCCGCGGCGTTGATTTTTATGGGGATAAAGGTGCTTTGGCCGCCGTACTGCTTTCGGCCTTTTACCTGCTTTGCGTATTGTATGGGGATGCGCCGCTCGGACGAGTCGATGAATACGATAAATGCGAATATGGCGATAACCAACAAGAAGAATCCGACAATCTGCCAAACTACCTCGCTCGAGGTATCGGGGGTCGCGGCCGCAACCAGCGAGATAATCGCAAGGCCTGCCGAGGAAAGGATACCGACGAAAATTAAGAGCGAGATGCCGTTTCCGATGCCCATTTCCGTGATGCGTTCGCCGATCCACATCGTCAGCATCGCGCCGGCCACCATAACAAGCGCCACAAACATCGAGACCAGCCAGGTAAGGTTGCCGACGCCGAAAATCTCGTAAATGGCGCCGTTCATCGACCAGTTGACGACGATACCTATGGCCTGCGCAATGGCCAAAACCAGGGTTAAAATGCGCGTAGTGATATTGATCTTTCGCTTGCCCTCGTCGCCCTGCTTAGACCACTGTTCTAGTTTTGGAATCGCGACGGTTAAAAGCTGGATGATAATGGAGGAGTTGATGTAGGGGGATATTCCGATGGCGAACAACGCGCCGTTGGCCAGCGCGCCGCCCGAAAGCGAGCTAAGCAGCATGAGCATGGTGTTTTGGTCTTGGTCGCCGGTGCCGTGCGCAATATCGTAAACGTCCAAGCTGATACCGGGGATCGGTATGTAACAGCCGATCCGGTAGATAAACAATAATCCGATGGTGATTAAAATCTTCTTTCGGATATCCTTATTTTTAAATGCGTTTACTATGGTTTGGAGCATTGATAACCTCCGGTTATTTGAAATATAAATTATAAATTATAAATTATAAATTGCGGATAAATTTTGAATATGGATTTTTGAACCGATTCGCAATAAACCTTAATTTATATTTTATATTTTATATTTTATATTTTTTCTCTAACTAACGTTGTGTAGTACGGACTACGGTGCGTCTCCCAGCACTTCTACCGTGCAGCCGGCTTTTTCTAACTTTTCTTTGGCGGCACCCGAAAACTTGGCCGCGCGAACCGTCAACTTTTTAGCTATGTCGCCGCCCGCCAAAACCTTTACGCCGTACTGCTCTATTTTAGAGAGCACGCCTTTTTCTAACAGCGTTTGGGCCGAAACGGTTTCACCGTCCTCAAACTTTTCTAAATCGGCAAGATTGACGATAGAATAAACTTTAGACCAATTGTTGGTAAAGCCGGTTTTGGGGATACGGCGTGCCAAGGGCTTTTGACCGCCCTCGAACCCAATCCTGACGCCTCCGCCGGAACGCGCCCATTGGCCTTTGTGGCCCTTACAGCAGGTTTTGCCGTGCCCCGAGCCGATTCCGCGCCCCAGCCTTTTTACGGTCTTTTTAGAATTGGGGGCAGGCTGTAATTCATGTGGTTTCATATATTGCTCCTTCGTCGCAATATTAGTGCAGTAGTGCAGTAGTGCAATAGTGCAACAGTTATTGCTTTTCTAGTGCAGTAGTGCAATAGTGCAATAGTGCAAAAGTTGTTGATTAATTATTAACTACACGTTCTTGGGGGGACGATTCCCCATCCATCACTACTGCACTACTGCACTATTGCACTACTGCACTCGTGTGAACTCGGCTCGTCCGGCATAAGCCTCTACCCGTCGACTTCCTCAACCGCTACCAGGTGTTTTACGACAAAAATCATGCCGCGTACCACCTGCGTATCGTTGTGCACCTTACTTTGGCGGATTTTTTTGAGCCCCAACGCTTCCACCGTGCGCTTTTGCTTTTCTAAAGCTCCGATGGTGCTTTTGACGAGGGTCACTTTTATTTGTTTGGCTTGTTCCGATGCGTTTTTCGCTTTCATAATCGATATTCCTTTTCTAGTGCAATAGTGCAATAGTGCAGTAGTGCAGTAGTTATTGATAATTTTTCTATCACGTGACGTAGTTTGGTTGCCAATTGCCATTCATCCTTCACTACTGCACTATTGCACTACTGCACTACTGCGCTCATGAACGCACTGCCACACTTTTCACTTAACCAAGTATTTCTTCTACCGTTTTGCCGCGCAGCGCCGCCACTTTTTCCGGCGAGCGCAAGTTATATAAGCCGTCAATCGCCGCTTTTACCGTGTTGACGGCGTTGCGCGACCCGTAGCTTTTGGTCGTGATATTTTTAATGCCGGCAAGCTCTACGACCGCGCGGACGCTGCCGCCCGCGATAACGCCGGTACCTTCGGGCGCGGGGCGCAAATACACCTTGGAGGTGCCGAAAAGCCCGATGATGCCGTGCGGGATGGTGTGCTCCGCCAAAGGAATTTTTTCCATGGCTTTACGCGCCGCCTGCTCGGCTTTGCGGATGGCCTCAGGAACCTCGGCGGCCTTGCCCATGCCGTATCCGACCGAGCCCACCCCGTCGCCTGCAACCACCAAAGCGGAAAAACGCATATTGCGCCCGCCCTTAACGGTTTTTGAGACGCGGTTTACGGCGACTAACTTACTTTTAATGCCGTCGTCTTGCTTGAATTCGTCGCGCTCACGCCTTCCGCGCGGCGCACCGCCCCTGCCTCCGGCGCCGCCGGAGCCTCTGGGCTCCCTGGGCTCTCTTGCCGATTCTCTGTTCTCTTCCATTAGAATTCTAAGCCTCCCTCTCTCGCGCCGTCCGCCAACGCCTTAACGCGGCCCGTATAAAGATATCCGCCGCGGTCAAAAACTACGCTTGCGACATTCGCCTCTTTGGCGCGCGCGGCTAAACTGATTCCCACCGCCTTGGCGGCTTCCGTTTTACTAAGCCCTGCCACATCGACGCCCTTGGCGATACTCGAGCTAGACGCCAACGTCTTGCCCTCCGTATCGACAATCAACTGCGCGTAAATGTGCGTCGTGCTTTTATACACGCTAAGGCGAGGCCGTTCCGGCGTACCGAATACACCCGCCCGGACGCGCTTATGCCTTTTTTGGCGCGATAGGTTTTTATTTTCTTTGATAATCATGAAAAACTCCTGTTTTTAATGATAAATGATAACTGATAAATGATAAATTTCGGATTTTTTAACTTTAATGTCAAAGTTCTTCCTTTTGCTCCTACAAAACAATTCATCAATAATTTATCATTTATAATTTATAATTTATCATTATTTCTTGCCTGAGGTCTTGCCCTCTTTCTTGACTACAACCTCGGTCGAATACCTTAGCCCGTAATTGTGGTACGGCTCGACGGGCTTTTTGCCGCGGATGGTCGCCGCGACCTGGCCGACTAATTCCTTAGATATCCCGGTAACCGTGACGGTATTTAAGTCCGGGCACGCAAGGGTAATCCCCTCGGGCGCGACGAACTCGACGGGGTGCGAAAAGCCGATGTTCATCACCAATTTGTTATTGGCAACCGACGCCTTGTAACCGACGCCTTTGATGAGAATCGTTTTGACAAACGGGGTGACGACGCCCGCCACCATGTTGGCAACCAGCATCCGGTAAAGTCCGTGCATGGATTTTGCCTCTTTGGACTCGTTGCTCCGGTTCACCGAAATAACGCCGGCCGATTGCTCGACGGTGACGGCCGGGCTTGCGATTAATTGCGTCAGAGTCCCTTTGGGACCCTTAACGGTGACCGTTTGTCCGTCTACAGTGACGGTGACGCCCGCCGGGACGGGTATTTGCTTTCTTCCGATACGCGACATATTGCTCCCCTCCTTACCAAACGTAGGCGAGCACTTCGCCGCCGACTCCCGCGGCCCGCGCGGTTTTGTCCGTCATAACGCCCTTGGACGTCGAAATTATCGCCGTACCGAGGCCGTTTAAAACCTTGGGCAGATCCGCAGCGCCGCAATAAATCCGAAGCCCGGGCTTCGAGATGCGCTTTAGATTGGTCAACACTCTTTCGTTTTTATAGCCGTACTTAAGCGTAATCAAAATGCCCGGATGCCCGTCGGGCTTTACAAGCTCGACCGCACGCACATAGCCCTCCTCGGACAAAATGTCGGCGATGGCTTTTTTGATACGCGAATATGGAACGAACACGGTCTCGTGACGGGCGGTGAGCGCGTTACGGATCCTTGTTAATAAATCTGCGATAGGGTCTGTGGTTACCATAGGGTTGTCTCCTTGAATGGAATACGGATAGTGATAAGTGATAAGTGATGAGTGATAAGTTGCGGTTGGTTACATCGTGAATAATCCAAAACTTATCACTTATAACTTATAACTTATCACTGAATTCAACTTCGTTGAATTCCTACCAGCTTGATTTTTTGACGCCGGGGATTTCGCCCTTGTAGGCGAGCTCTCTAAAACAAATCCTGCACACGCCGAACTTGCGAAGCACCGCGTGAGGACGCCCGCACAGAGTACAGCGCGTATAAAAGCGCGTAGAGTATTTTGCGGGCCTCTTTTGCTTGTTGACCATTGCTTTTTTAGCCATGATAGATGTGTACTCCTTTCAATACGTGTTGAATGGCGAGGGGTAGTGGGTTACGAGATAAAAGATAACAGATATAAGATAAAAGAAATCGGATATATTAAGTTTGAGAACATACGTTTCTGACATTAACAGAAAAACAAGAACCGCTATTCTTTTATCTGTTATCTTTTATCTTTTTTCTCGGAACGTCAGTTCCGGAATGGCATTCCGAGTTTTGTCAATAAAGCCTTAGCTTCGGCGTCGGTCTTGGCACTGGTTACGATACAAATATCGAAGCCGCGCACTTTTTCGACCGTCTCGTAAGAAATTTCCGGAAAAATGATTTGCTCTTTTACGCCGGTCGCGTAATTGCCCCTGCCGTCAAAAGACTTAGCTGAGACGCCCCTAAAGTCCCGAACCCTCGGCAACGCGACCGCCACGAGTTTATCGAAGAACTCGTACATGCGGGCGCCGCGCATCGTAACCTTAATGCCAATCGACTGATTTTCGCGCAGTTTAAAGTTTGCGACGGACTTTTTGGCTTTTACGATGACCGAACGCTGACCCGCAATCGCGTCTAATTCCTTTTGCGCGAGCTGAACGGACTTTGCGTTGTCTTTGATGTCCCCGAGCCGCATATTCAATACGATTTTATGCAAAGCGGGAACCTCGTTGACGTTTGTATAGCCCTTTTCCTTCATGAGCGCGGGCACAATTTCCGTCACATACCGCGCTTTTAATCTGCCGCGGACGCTGCCGTCGGTGATGAGTGTCGCCGGAATCGCTTCGGACTTACCGGAGGGCTTATCGGCTTTCGGCGTTTTTTTCTTATCGGTTGCGCCTTGTTGCGGAACCTGATCTTTTTTAGCTGCCATGTTTACCTCAAGTGCAATAGTGCAGTAGTTACTGATAATTTTCTGTCGGGTACTGTGGCTTGATTGCCGATACATTCGTCCTTCACTACTGCACTACTGCACTATTGCACTGTTGCACTCGTGAAGGCACTGTTTCATTAGCACGTCTAAACCACCGCTCCGTCGGCGTTGCGGCCCATCTTATCAAGCTTTTCGGGCTTGTCGTCGGGCTTGTCTGCTTTGGGGGTCTTATCTTTTTTGGCCTTCTTTTCTTCTTTTACGTCTTCTTTCTTCTTTTTCTTGTCTTTTTTGTCGGCTTTGACGGATTTAACGTCCAAAGATGCCCCGCATTTTTTGCAAGCGCGGAAACGCTTGATTTTGCCTTTTGCGTCCGTTTTTTCGGAGTGGCCGACCCGCGTCATTTTACCGCATTCGGGACAAACCACCTGCACGTTCGAAGCGTCGATGCTGCCCGCGATTTTTTCGATTCCGCCGCGGCTTCCGCTGCCGCGCGACTTAGCCTTAACAGGCTTTAAGTGCTTGATGATAATATTTTTGCCCTCGACAATGACCCTCCCGTCCACGGGGTCTACGGCGGAAACCTTGCCGACGCTGCCCTTGTCCTTTCCGGTCAGGATTTTAACCTTGTCGCCTTTTTTTACGTGTATGCTCATTGTTACATGACCTCCGGCGCGAGCGATATGATTTTCATATAGTCTTTTTCGCGCAGCTCTCTGGCAATCGGCCCAAAAATTCGGGTACCTTTGGGCTGCTTTTGATTGTCGATAATCACGGCTGCGTTATCGTCAAAGCGGATATGCGAGCCGTCGGGGCGCGAAATCCCTTTGTGCGTGCGCACGATGACGGCTTTGACGACGTCGCCTTTTTTAACGACGCCGCCGACGTTGGCCGATTTTACGGATGCGATAATGACGTCGCCGATGTTGCCGACGCGCCGAAACGACCCGCCTAAAACGCGGATGCACATAATTTCTTTGGCACCGCTGTTGTCGGCGACTTTTAGGTATGTTTGGGGCTGGATCATAGGTTCTCCTTTCTCGAGAGGACACCCTAACGGTTTCCTCTCGACGCGAACTTCGTTCGCTACTCTCCTTCCGCACTTCGCGTACGCTCCGTGGAGGACTCGCGCCTCAAAGCGGTTCTTCGGCGCGAGGATTTG
>Ga0123356_10000863_pt1 | contig 33672 bp, 34 predicted proteins | sample TergutEmb28metaG_2_FD_92546 | JGI IMG/M metagenome (GOLD analysis project Ga0123356, IMG submission 92546) | Embiratermes neotenicus P3 segment gut microbial communities from Petit-Saut dam, French Guiana - Emb289 P3 | ecosystem: Host-associated > Arthropoda: Insects > Digestive system > Gut ...
CCGAGAGGCAACCACTGATGATGTGGCCCGTGTCTATATGATGGCCTACCAGGAAGGTCTGAAGGGTATTACTATTTATCGTGATGGCAGCCGGGCGGGGCAGCCATTGGCTTATGGTGGTGCTGGGGCGCGACTGCTCACACGCTATCTGAGTAATTCAGAAAGTTGAAAAACCTTTCAAGGGAGTAATCCGAGCTAAATTATTCTTACTTGGATTGTTAATGGGTGTGTTAACGAATAGGTGAAAAATGCGCACTAATATCTATCACATATCTTACACCCCGGCCAACAAAGAGGTTTCCCTGTTTTTTTGGGGTTGTAATTTCCGTTGTTTGGGATGCTTGTGTTTAAAGAAAAATCAAAACTTTCTTTTGTCTGAAAACTTACACTTACCATTTGAAGAACCCAGAGGGATAGATCCTGCCCCAACAGTATTTCTGTCTTTGTCTGAACTAATGGATATATTAGGCAAACTTGATTTTGAAAGGGTTCTTTTGGAAGGCCAGGAAGCGGCGCTAGATCCTGTTTATGGCACCATCACTGAAAAACTACACGCAGAGTATAGATGCAGAAATATACTATGCACTAATTTGTATTATCTTCCTGATTTGAGCCATACCGATGCTATTGTGGCCAGCATTAAGGTAATGGATAAGGACAGGCACAAAGAATACACTGGGGGATCTGTGGAGCAGGTTAAAAATAATTTTGAGGAAGTATACAAGCGGGGTGTGCCAGTCTCTGTGACGACGGTGTATATTCCGGGATACATTGACTTAGATGAAATTGAGGATACTGCTACCTATATTGCATCGGTAGAAAAAAACACACTACTCAACATCGTGCCATACTTTAAAGCCGGTCAAAACCATTGGCGACACCCTACGCCTGAGGAGATGTACGCGGCAAGCGAGGTTGCCAAGAAGCATTTGCTACGCGTTTTTTGCTGGACGGGGTATGAGAAAATGAACTGCGAGGTTATTAAAATCTACTAATGAATAAAATACCGACAGGCGTTTACCACATCTATTATACCCCTGAAGCTAAAGAAGTCTCGCTGATGTTTTGGGGTTGTAATATGTTTTGCAAGGGGTGCTACTGTCAACGTCGCATATACAGCCCTATGCTCAAGGATTTCGTTGGCGAGCATTTGCGGGATAATTATTCGCAGGCCGGAGTGCCGTATACATTCATGACTACCGATCAGATTTTTAGAACCCTTGACGAGTTAGAAATTAAAGACGTGTTTTTGGAAGGGCAGGAGGCATCGCTGGATCCGTGTTTTTCCGAGATCGCTCATCTCTTGCATGAAAGGTATAATTCTAACAATATTCTGCTAACCAATCTTTATCAAATGCCGGACTTAACGCATATTGATAAAGTTGCCTTTGGTATCAAAACTGTCAGCCCCGGGTTACACAAAGACTATACCGGCGTGAGTAATGCGGGCATAATGAAAAACTTTGAGGTTATTGTAAAAAACGGAAAGCCAGTAGTTGTTGAATCTGTTTTTATTCCTGAATACATTGACCTAGACGAGACAGAAAAAATTGCGCGATTTGTCTCTGCAATAGACAAGGATATTATGCTCGTCCTCTTGCCATATTTTAAGGCTGGTTGTAACCCTTGGCGCCGTCCAACACCTGAGGAGATGCAAGAAGCCGCCAATAGTGCTAAAAAGTATTTAAATCGCGTTTTCCATTTTAGGGGGGATGAACAGAATTTGCGTGACGTTTTCTCAGTGTTTCCGGACGAACGCTTGATTAGCTGTATCACAACGTGAACTCAGTGACAGGTAATTTGATGTTGATATCAGTTAATGGCACAAGGGCACGCGATATGAACAAAAACTACTTGTCTTTTTCCAAAAATAAACAGGTGGCGGTTTTTGGATAGATTACTTTTTCGTGCAGCGAATGACACAATGGGCTGTTTGACAATGTGACCTCGGGAATTGACATACGGGACAATAATAGAGTATATAATTGTTAGTTACCAAAGCGGATTCCATTTTTCTGTTGAGAATGACAAGAATGAATAAATGGTTGCTAGTCATATCCGTCTTGTTGCTGGTGGCATCGCTGGCCGGTGACGTGTTCTTTGTCCATCATCACCTGAGCAGTTTTTCGGTAGAATCCGAGCACGTCCCTCCGCAACATTCTGTTAGTTATCTCAACAATCTCGTTGGTGGTTTGAGTACAAGTGGCTTGCCGCTCGGTTATCCCTCGTATTGGTCTAGTGGCGGGGCTGATGGTGTTCTCGGTTACTTTTGTGGTTGGCACAACTCTGCTTATTTGGAGGGGATGGCGTTCCCTGATTAGCGTTATTTAGACCTGTGGGCACAATTGCCCTCAGGTCTGATTGTTAATATGGTAATAATTTAGGAGGTGCCATGATGGGTAAATACCACTCGACTATTAGTCGCCGAGAGTTTCTTAAGGCGCTGGGTCTTGGCGGAGCGGGTGTGACCGCAGCCGCCGTTGCTCCCCCGGTCTTTCGCGATCTTGATGAAGTGATGGCGTCACCGATGTCGGTAATGAAGCGTCCCGCTTGGGTTAAGGATGCTGCTAAGCCAACAATTGAGATCGACTGGAGTATAATGGAGCGCTTCTCTGACTACAAGGTGATGTGGGCTGGCGGTTATGTCGATGCAGTGGGACCGGCCCATGCCAGCCAAATGGTCACAGCCTCGTCCCTTAACACTACTAAATGGCGAAAAGAGAAGAAGCCGGGTTATACCCTCCCTGACTCAGCTTTAGCTCAAAGCCAATATGGTGCCCCGCTCAGCTTTTTGGGCCCGCGTACCTCACCAACCCCGGAAGCATTGGGAGTGCCGCGCTGGGAAGGCACCCCTGAGGAAAACGCCCGCTTGGTCATATCATATTTGCGTATGCACGGGGCATTTCATGTAACCTTTGCCGAGCTGGATACTGACACCACTGAAAGAATGATCAATCTTTATGATGCTGGCAAAGACCGCAGTGCCCTTGGTCCGCGCATAGACATTCTGGATGTTGATCAGCCTGAGGATCATCCAGAGGATCCAGTGAATGGTTGTGGTGGTTATCGGGTAATGCCCAAGAAGGCACGCTCAGTTATTGTCTATTCTTTGCTAATGTCACCGGAACTCATTCATCGAGCACCGGGTTACATTTCAAATCGTGAACATAGCTATATGTACGACCTGCGTTCGCTGTTGCAGGGACAACTCCAAAACTTCATGCGTACCTTAGGGTACTGGTGTTTTGGTGATACCCTGAAGGCGGCGGCTTTTGGACAGGGGACGGGTTTTGCGGTCGTGTCTGGTATGGGTGAGACCTGCCGGGCGATGCACACCATTACCCCGGAATATGGCCTAATGCAACGCATTTTTGTATGTGTTACCGATATGCCGCTTCCGCCTGGTAAACCGGTGGATTTTGGGGTAGTGAATTTCTGTAAGACGTGCAAGAAGTGTGCTGAAATGTGCCCAGCTGGGGCCATTCCTATGGATACCGAACCAAGCTGGGATATTAGGGGCCCCTATAATCGTCGTGGTGTGAAGCATTGGTACCGGAATGAGCCTGCTTGTCGGTCGTATCTCTACGCATCGGGGGCGTGCGCTATTTGTTTTGCCGTTTGTCCTTATTCTAAAACGCACCAAGCAAGCTATACTAATATTTGGCAATCGACGGTTGCCAAGACCACGATCTTTAACCGCGCTATTCGCAAAATGGATGATTTTATGGGTTATGGCCCGCGGACAGGTAAGGACATCGAAAAGTTCTGGGAACTCGATCTGCCGCCATTCGGCTGGACTTAAGGAGGCGTGATATGTGGTTACTTATGGGTCTTGCCCTAGGTACAGGTCTTATATTTCTTATTATCTGGTTGCGCTCGCGCGGTGTAAATCTCGCATGGTATGAGTTGTTAACGGGGTTGCTTGGGATAGCCCTTCTTCTCTTTGCCTATCAAAACTATCAGGCATCGGTGGCAGAGTTTGAGCCTACTGCCCCGGGTATGTTCTTGCTAGTATTTGGTCTTCCGGGGCTCATCCTGTTATTACTCTCTGTGTTTTTGGTTTGGTTCCGCAACTTCCGAGCTGCATGCTTAGCTTGGTTCCGCAACCGTCGCGCCCCCAAAGATGGGAGGGGTTCTACAAAGACGGCAAAGGCGTAGAGCGGAAAGAGCAAAAAACACTTTTGCCCAGCAGTTAACAACCTGTCGGGTGTGTTTGGGCTGGGCAGAGAGTCATTGCCTGTGATCGCACTAAACTGCAGTAGATGTTGCTATCTTTAGGTAGAACAGTATTAGTCATTACCACTTAGGTGGTAAATTAGGATGTAGGTTGTTAATTGTGCCTAGTACCGGTTAGTGGTACTAGGCACAATTGTTATCTGGATAAATTGACCCGTATTGTGTTTCCTGCCATACTGGGTGGTCTATGAGTACAAAAACCCCACTGGTGTCAGTGGTGCTTCTGGCTGCTGGTAAATCCGAACGCATGGGACGTAATAAACTTCTCATGCCTTTGGGTAGGGGTACTATTATTGAGCGCACTCTGGATAATCTTTTGGCTACGCGCGTGAACGACATAATAGTCGTCCTTGGTGGGTGTGCTCAGGAGGTTTGTGCGGCTATTGGTAAAAGGCCTGTAGCATCAGTGCTTAATCCAGACTATGCGCGGGGTATGAGTACCTCACTCTTGGCTGGACTCCAAATGATAACCAAGAAAGCACAGTACGTAATGGTTGCCCTTGGTGACCAGCCCTTTATTACCCAGTCAACCTACGATAAGCTCGTTGAGGCGGCTTTAGGCACGAATAAAGGCATCGTGGTACCCACATTTAATGGCCAGCGTGGAAACCCTATCACGTTCCACACAAACTTTATTCCCGAAGTTATGTGCTTTACAGGCGATGTGGGTGGACGGGAACTTCTGGTGCGGTATCCCAACGACGTGTTGGAGGTGACAGTGCCAGATGAAGGCATTATCATCAACGTCAACACGCCGGGGGAATACGAGAAGCGAATTGGTTCTGCTGGTAGTATTGGTGGCTTAACGGTTTAGTGCTTGAGGCTAACCGGAGGGTAGTTACTACGACGACTAACAGGGCGTGACTCTTGTTTACGTAGCGGGTGGACTGTTTGCCGTACTGGTGCAGGCTTCCCATAATCAAAGCCTTCCATAGTACGCCGCTCAATTGAAGTACCAAGTAGTTTTTCTATATCGCGCACCATAAGGGTGTCCTCGGGTGTGACAAAGGTAAAAGCCTCTCCCTTGTTCTCGATGCGCCCAGTGCGCCCGATGCGATGGGTATAGGTATCGGTTGAGTCAGGCATGTCGTAGTTAACAACGTGGGAGATGCGTAGGATATCTAACCCACGGGCGGCGATGTCGGTAGCTACCAAGACCTTGGCTTTACCAGCACGGAAGCTGTCCATCGCTCGTTCGCGTTGTCCTTGAGAAAGGTTCCCCTGCAATGAGGCTACCCGGAAGCCCTCGCGGGCCAGTTGGTCGGCCACGCGCTCAGTACTCCTCTTGGTGCGGGTAAATACTAACACCGACTCGGTTGGGGTTTCTTTCAAGAGCCTGATCAGTAGCGGTGTTTTAAGGTGTTTGGGTACCGGGTACAGGCAATGGGCAACAGTGCTAGCCGGGCGCGTTTGACCAATCTGCACTGTAATGGGTTCGCGTAATACCTCCATCACGAGCTTGCGGATGTCAGGTGGCATCGTTGCCGAGAATAGAAGAGTCTGGCGGACGGCTGGCAGGCATTGTACGATTTTACGGATATCGGGCAGGAAACCCATATCAAACATGCGATCGGTCTCATCAATTACCAGCACTTCTATATTGTCAAGATTGATAGTGCCGCGCCAGATGTGATCAAGTAAGCGGCCAGGGCAGGCCACCACGATCTCGTAGCCATCTCTAAGCTTGCTTATCTGTGGCTCCATACCCACCCCGCCATAGATAGCAGTGCAACGTAGTCCGGTGCTACGGCCTAGGCTGCAAAATGAGTCGTAAGTTTGCTCGGCAAGCTCCCTAGTAGGGGAAATAATCAAGGCGCGCACTCGACCACGCGGACCGGGCAGGAGGCGGTGGAGAATTGGCAAGGCAAAGGCTGCTGTTTTGCCGGTACCGGTTTGGGCTAGACCAATAACGTCATGTCCTTGCATTATGGACGGAATGGCGCGCACTTGAATAGGGGTAGGCTCGCTGTAGCGAGCACCGCGTACTCCAGCCATGACCTTTGGATGTAACTCAAACTGACCGAAACCTTCGGACATAACAGGGGTTGTCTCTGCCGAAGTTCTTTGATGTTGACGGTCATAACCGTCGGATGGAAAAGTGTCCTGAATGTTCATGAATAACCCTCTTAATAAGCATTAGGCGCAGTTCGGGACATCCTGTGCCTATATGAATCTGAGAGGGGATTCACTGCAGAATGTATTACCAAAACTAAGACCTTGTACCTTATTATAGCGCATAAGGCGGTTTAGGCGCAAAAAATGTAACTCCGATAGTTGTGCCCCAGCCTTGACAGCCATCTGGTAGGCTCCTTATTATGTAACTGACAGGAGTTGCTTTCAGTTTATGTTTGATCTAAGACCGGTGATTGTTGACTATGGTGCGGGTAATTTGCGCAGTGTAGTCAATGCCTTACGTTTTATCGGGGCCGAGCCCCTTGTAAGCAGTGATGCCTCTGATATTTCCCGGGCATCGGCAGTTATCCTGCCAGGGGTCGGGGCAGCTGCATGTATTATGGATGGCTTAGGTCAACGTGGCCTGAAAGATGCTTTACTGAGCTATATTGCCCACAACAAACCCTTCTTGGGCATTTGCCTTGGGCTGCAGGCGCTCTTTGAAGCAACCGACGAGGGTGGTGGCTGTGTGTGTTTGGGGGTAGTAGCGGGAAGGGTAAGAAGGTTTTCTCCTGAGATGAAGGTTCCTCATATGGGTTGGAATCAAGTCAAACAGCGCCAGTTGCACCCTGTCTTTGAAGGTATTTCCGATGGGTCTGATTTCTACTTTGTACACAGCTACTATTGTGTGCCTGATGACCCAACGTTGGTGGTTGGCGAGACTGACTATGGTGGTGGCTTTTGCAGTGCCATAGCTCGGGGTAATCTAGTGGCAACTCAGTTCCATCCCGAGAAGAGTGGCTCCGATGGCCTAAAGGTTTATATCAATTTTCTTAAGATGGCAGGTGAGGTATGCTGACACGGCGCATCATTCCATGTCTTGATGTCAAAGATGGGCGGGTAGTCAAAGGCATAAGCTTTGTTCAGCTTAGAGATGCGGGTGACCCGGTAGAACTCGCGGACTACTACTGTCAGGCTGGTGCGGACGAGCTAGTCTTTCTTGACATAACAGCAACACCCGAGGGTCGCGATACTATGGTAGATGTAGTAGAACGTATCTCAGGCAAGATATTTATGCCCCTCACGGTAGGCGGTGGACTACGTACGCTGGCGGATGTTCAGCGTATGCTTCGGGCGGGGGCGGATAAGGTTTCCCTCAATACTGCCGCCGTGCGTCGTCCGGAGCTTATCTCAGAGGGCGCGGCTGTTTTTGGAAGCCAGTGCATAGTTGTTGCCGTTGATGTCAGGCGTGATAATACCAGTCCCTCTGGCTGGCGCGTCTATGTTACTGGTGGGCAGGAGCCGACGGAACTTGATGCCGTGGCTTGGGTGCAAGAGGTGGTAAGGCTTGGGGCAGGGGAGATACTGCTTACGAGTATGGATGCCGATGGGCATTGCGCGGGTTATGACGTGGAACTTATCCGTATAGTATCCGAGGCTGTAAAAGTGCCGGTCATTGCCTCGGGTGGGGCAGGTAGTCTCGAGGTTCTTTACCGGGCGCTAGCCGATGGCAGGGCCGATGCCGTACTTGCGGCGAGCATTTTTCACTATGGTGTGCATACCGTAACTGAAGCCAAACAATATCTTCGGGACAGAGGTATACCGGTTAGGCTATAAATTACATACGAACGCCGGGTAACCGCAAATACCATTGGGTTATCCCCGGTCGTTATTACCAAAAATATGGTATAATTTGGCAAAGTAGGTGTAGGTATTATGGCTAATACCAAGATGGATGCAAGCGCCGACAAAGAAAGAGCTCTTGAGCTGGCAATCGACCAAATTGAGAAGCAGTTTGGCAAGGGCGCCATTATGAAAATGTCCGAGGAGGCTGGCCAGCAGCAGGTTGCCGTTATTCCCACCGGTTCAGTTGCCTTAGATATTGCCTTAGGGGTGGGGGGGCTACCGCGCGGACGGGTGGCCGAAATCTACGGGCCGGAGGGTTCCGGGAAGACGACCCTAGGGCAGCACATCATTGCTCAGGCGCAGAAAATGGGTGGCCGGGCGGCATATATTGATGTTGAACATGCTTTAGATCCAGCATATGCCCGCACCTGCGGGGTGAACTTGGATGATCTATACGTTGCCCAGCCTGATACAGGGGAAGAGGCGCTAGAGATTGCCGAGACCCTTGTCAGGAGCGGGGCTATTGATGTCATTGTTGTAGATAGCGTGGCGGCGCTCGTGCCGCGTGCTGAGATAGAAGGCGATATGGGTGATGCCCATGTAGGGGCACAGGCTCGCCTAATGTCGCAAGCGCTACGTAAGCTTACTGGGGCAATCGGGCGTTCGGGTACCGTTGTCATCTTTATCAATCAGCTTCGGGAAAAGGTTGGTGTCGTCTTTGGTAACCCCGAGATTACCCCAGGTGGACGGGCGCTTAAATTCTATAGCTCAGTACGTCTTGATCTGCGGCGCATCGAGACCATTAAGCAGGGTGATCAAGCTATTGGTACCCGTGTCAAAGCCAAGGTAGTTAAGAACAAGGTGGCACCGCCTTTCCGCGTTGCGGAGTTTGATATCATGTTTAGCTCCGGCATTAGTCGCGAGGGCGATCTGATTGATCTTGGCGTCAAGCTAGAAGTAATAAAGAAGTCTGGGGCTTTTTTCTCCTACGGTGATATTCGTTTAGGGCAGGGCCGGGAGAGCGCGAAAGGCTATCTGCAACAACACCCTGATTTGGCTCAGGAGATTGAACAGAATGTGCGCACTGCATCTGGCGCTGCTGGCGATCATGGGTTTTCCGGCATTGAATAATATCCAGCCGCTACATTATGTAGCGGCTATTATTTTTGGAGGGTGATCAAGCTGGGGCACGGCCTCAGCTTGTTTTTTGGACATTTAGTATGCCGATCATTACAAGGCTTGATAAAATCCAGGGGATGCACCCGTGCGTGCGCATTTACCTTGATGGACACTTTGCTTTCAGCTTGGAGCCAGAGACAGCAACTTGCTTAGAGAAAGATCAGTTTATAAGCGATGCTGAGCTGGAAAACTTGGTGCGTGCCAGCGAAAGCGAGCATGCCTTGGCTACCGCCCTGCGCTTATTGGAGAGACGCCCGCACTCACGCTTGGAGATGGAACAGAAGCTAATCCGCAGGCAATTTAGTGAGGTGGCGGTGGCTCGTACCATCGACCATCTTACTGCGCGTAGGTTGTTGGATGACGGGGAATTTGCCCGTGCTTGGTGCGAAAACCGCGATGCTTTCCGGCCACGTAGCCGGTCTTTTATAAAGGCAGAGCTCCGAGAAAAAGGGGTTGCCCCTGAGGATATTCAGGTTGCCACTATGGGTATGGATGATGAGGCCAGCGCCTTACAGGCAGGGGAGAAAAGGGTCAGAGTTCTTGCTCATGTGGATTATAATACGTTTTATCGCCGCTTGGGTGACTATTTAAGACGGCGCGGTTATAATTACGAGGTCATAAAAATAACAGTCAATAAACTGTGGCAAGCAAGGGAATAAGCAAGTTCTTGGTTGTCGGCCTTGGGTTACTTGGTGCATCTAAGCACGGGTAACCGGTAGTCGAGAACCAATTACTAATATATACAAGCCGTTCCTCACGCATCCCCGGGGGGACGGTAAAGAAGGGGATTTAAATAATATGAGTGCAGCAATTACAGCTGTCTCCCTGGCGATGGCGTTTATCATTGGCGCCGTCTTGGGCGGCATGATCGTCTTCATGTCGCGTGGTTTTGCCGCCAGTCGGCAGATTCGGGCTGCTCAGAAGCGCGCTGTGCGCATTGTGGCTGAGGCCCGCAACCAAAGTAAGGAAACAGTCAACGAAGCTAAGGTGGAGATAGACCGGGCCCGGGCCTCCGCTGAAAGCGAAGCCCGTGAGCGTCGAATGGAGTTCCAGCGCATGGAAAATCGCTTGGCGCAGAAGGAAAGCCATCTTGACCACCGGATTGAAGAGGCTGAGACCCACGAGCGTCAAATGGCTGCCAAAGAGAAAGAAATTGAGGTTATTAAGAGTCACCTCGTCGAACTGAAAGAAAAAGAGCTGAAAGAGCTGGAAGCAGTTGCCCGTTTAAGCTCCGACGATGCCAAGGAAATCCTCTTGGCTCAAATGGAGAACGAACTCAAGCAAGAAGAGACGCGGCGTCTGCGCGAGTGGGAGATAAAGCTTCGTGATGAGGCCGAGGAACGGGCACGGGGCATATTGGCACACGTCATTCAGCGTAATGTCTCGGAGGTTGTGGCGGAAACCACTTCCTCAACTGTGCCACTACCCACTGATGAAATGAAGGGGCGCCTTATTGGGCGCGAGGGGCGCAACATCCGTGCCTTGGAACAGGCAACGGGGGTTGATCTTATCATTGACGATACCCCGGAGGCCGTAACTATCTCAAGTTTTGATCCGGTTCGGCGCGAGATTGCCAAACAGGCCCTGAATAAGCTTATTCTGGATGGGCGCATCCATCCCTCCCGCATTGAGGAATTGGTTGCCAAGGCGCGGGAGGAAGTGGAGGCTACCATCTTTTCCACAGGTGAACAGGCGGCATATCAGGTAGGGGTGCATGGGTTGCACCATGAACTCATAAAGCTTTTGGGACGGCTCAAATACCGCACGAGTTATGGCCAGAACGTTCTGGCGCACTCGCTCGAGGTGGCCAGCCTTTCCGGGATGATTGCCTCCGAGCTGGGGGCTAATGTCAACATTGCTAAGAAATCTGGTCTACTTCACGACATCGGCAAGGCGGTGGATCGAGAGGTTGAGGGAACCCATGCCGCCATTGGTGCTGACCTCGTAAAACAGTGGGATAAGAGCAAGGACGTAGTAAAAGGTGTTGCCGAGCATCACCTAGATACCACTGACGTTAGCTTCTGGGGCTTTATCGTTTCGGCGGCTGATGCTATTTCCTCTGCCCGTCCCGGTGCTAGGCGAGAGTCCTTGGAGAGCTATCTGAAGAGGCTCAAGAGCCTAGAGGAGATTGCCGACAGCTTTACTGGGGTAGATAAGAGCTATGCCATCCAAGCTGGGCGAGAGATTCGCATCTTAGTTAAGCCTGAGCAGATAGACGATCTGGCCTCAATGAGGCTGGCACGGGATATTGTAAAGAAAATTGAGGATAATTTGGAGTACCCTGGTCAGATTAAGGTAACTGTCATCCGCGAGACACGGGCAACAGACTTCGCGAAATAGACAAATCGTTCTGAGGAATAAGGGGCACCCGAATACCAATTAACAAGGCCGTCCTTTCGCTTAGAAGGGGCGGCCTTTCCACAACAGTTTCGAGAACCAAACGGAAGTATTGGCTGAGCAATGATGAAGCGTTGCCCCTTTCCCTTTGGCATGGCATAATAAGCCCGTATGAAAACCCTTGCTATCGGCGATATCATTGGCCGCCCGGGGAGGGATGCTGTTAAGGCCCTATTGCCTGATCTCCGTAAGACTTATGGCATTGACTTCGTGGTAGCCAATGGCGAGAATACTGCTGGTGGCATCGGTATTACCCCGGCCTCAGCAGATGAGCTTTTTGCCTGCGGGGTGGACGTTATTACCTCTGGTAACCACATCTGGGCACAGAGGGATATTTACGATTATCTTAACGGCCCTCGGCCTATCATCCGTCCTTTGAACTATCCATCAGGCGTGCCGGGTCGGGGTTATGTGGTGCGGAACGGAATAGCTGTAATTAATCTTATTGGACGCACCTATATGAATGCCTACGATTGTCCTTTCCAAGCGGTGAACCGGATCTTGGGGGAACTACCGCATGATATTAAGGCTATTGTCGTTGATTTTCATGCCGAGGCTACCTCAGAAAAGGTGGCCCTGGGGCGTTATTTAGACGGACGAGTCTCAGCAGTATGGGGCACCCATACCCACGTCGCAACTGCTGACACCCAAATATTCCCCGGAGGAACTGCCTATGTGACGGATATAGGCATGGTGGGCCCCAAGAACTCGGTGATTGGGGACGACGTACAAGGGGTCATTGAACGTTTTCTTACCCAGATCCCTCGCCGCCTCGCTGTATCTGACGATAAGCGCGTTATTTTCAATTCAGTATTGATGGATATTGATCAGGAGACGGGTAAGGCGAGGGGGATAGAGCGGGTGTACCAAGAAGTCGTTGTTTGAGGAGAATGGCGCGGGCAGATGATTGGCGAAACCAGAATCAAATTGGTGCCGGGGAAATAATAATATGAAGATAGATCTACACGTTCATACAAATGTTTCGGATGGTCGACTATCCCCGGCGGAGCTCATGGCCCTTGCCGCTTCTCGTGGCGTTGATGTGTTGGCCATTGCTGACCACGATGCAGTTGCTGGTATTGCCCCGGCTATGGAAGCTGGGCGTCAATACCCATTGCTGTGTCTTATCCCTGCCATTGAGCTTTCCAGTCATGCCCCGGGCAATGAGGTGCATGTGCTTGGCTATTTTATCCGATACGATGACCCGGAGTTGGGGCAGGAGCTAAAGATACTCCAGGATTCGCGTGGGGAGCGTGCTCGGGCAATTGTGGCCAAGCTCTGCGGACTGGGAATGGCAATAAGTTTGGCGCGGGTACAGGAGATTGCTGGGGCGGGAAGTATTGGACGACCGCACATTGCCCAAGCCCTTATGGAAAAGGGTTATGTGAGCAATTTTCGCGAGGTATTTGATAAATACCTCGGCCAAGGTGGTCCGGCCTATGTAGAGCGCCATAAGCTTACCCCGGCGCAGGCTGTTGAGCTGATATTGCGTTTTGGGGGTATTCCAGTCCTGGCCCATCCTACAACCCTTGATCTCAAGGCACTATTACCAACCCTGCTCTCAGCCGGGCTAATGGGTCTCGAGGTTCATTACAAGGACTTTGCCCCCGCAACGCGGCAGGAAATGACAGAACTGGCCAGGCGCCATAACCTGATAGCAACAGGTGGTACTGATTATCATGGCATTGAATCAACAGAGGTAATGCTTGGCGAGGCAGGGGTACCCGACGCTGTGGTCGATAACCTCTTTGCCTTGGCGCGGAAGAAAGGGATAGAGGTCTAGGAGGGTAGAAAATGAACGACTGGCTGGTTTTTGGCCTTGTGTTGATTGGTGCTTATCTCCTGGGCTCGGTGCCGTCAGCATACCTTGCGGCACGCTGGTTTGGCGGTGTTGATCTTCGCAAGGTCGGTACCCGCAACGTGGGTTCTTCAAACGTATTACGTACAGTCTCCAAATGGGTAGCCATCCCGGTCTTGCTATTTGATGTCGGCAAGGGGGCCTTGGTCGTAATAATTGCTCGGCTCATAGGATTAGAGGTGGCTTCACAGGCGGCGGTTGGTATTGCCGCTATTGTGGGCCATAACTGGCCTGTCTTCCTGCGCTTCCAAGGCGGACGGGGTATTGCCACCAGTTTGGGGGTCGTTATGGCTTTATCGTGGCCAGTGGGGCTGATTATCCTAGTGGGGTCTTACCTATTTGCACCCTTCAAACAGCATGGCCTTGGGGTATTTATTGTTGTATTCTTGTTGCCTTTCCTAGGCTGGTTTTGCGCCGGGCCGTTTGGTATTGAAGAAAAACTGCCGGTAACGATGGGTTTTATAGCCATCACCATTATTGCCTTTGCCCGCCGCATAATTCACCGTCGCTGTGAGCTTAGCCGCACAACCCCTGTTGCTGCGCTTGTTATTAATCGCCTCCTCTTTGATCGCGACATCCGCGATCGTGAGTTGTGGATACGCCGGGAGCAGTCCGGCTAACTGCAGGCCTATTGTTTCTTAGGGCATAACCCCTCAAGACAACACAGGTCGCATCGTGGCGTGGAACGGCAGGTTTCCTTACCCAGATGCACCAACAGGGCGTGGTATTCATTATAGACGATCTCATCGGCAGGTAGGTTGTCTGTGCAGAGCAACTGGAGGGAATTATAGCCCTCGACACCAGATACAAGTCCCAAACGGCGAAGTACGCGGCGCGTATAAGCGTCGATAACGAAGACGGGTCGATTGGCGGCGTAGAGCAGAATGGAATCAGCGGTCTCGGGCCCAATGCCGTATATGGTGAGGAGTTCTTGCCTTAGCACTGTTGTGTCCTTGTCAAAGGCTTTATCAAGGTCATCATTGGCCTTGCCAAGCCATTCAACCAATGCCTTGAGTTTGCTGGCCTTGGCATTGTAGTAGCCTGAAGGGTGGATGAGTTCGGCGAGGGCACTCATAGGCATGTTGCGGATGGCTTGGGGCGAGAGCGCCCCGGCGCGTTTTAGGTTGGCTATGGCCTTTTCTACGTTGGTCCAGGATGTGGATTGGGTGAGGATGGCCCCTATCATGACCTCAAAAGAAGTTTCGCCCGGCCACCAGTGCTGCGGTCCGTAGGTTGCCAAGAGGAGATCGTAAACCCGGCGCAGGGTGGACGTTAACTCTCCCATAACGGTGCAGTGGCGCCCTCCGGGGAGTCGTAATGAGGGATAAAGGGCTTAATATCAAGTACCGGGGTGCCATCAAGGGCATCCAGTCCCTCAACCTTTAGGGTGTTGCCTCGTATTTCCAGTAGCCGGGCAACTTTGTGCCCTAGTGGGTTGGGGCGGTAAGGTGAGCGCGAGGCAAAGACGCCTACCATGGGGAGCTTGGGGTTGCCTTTGTAGCGGACTGATAGCGCCATATCGGTTGGGTTAGTGGCTAAGTGGGCCCAGTAAGTGACAATTATGTGGGAGTATCTCTCTAGACCCGCGAGGCCGGGGGCGAGTGAGTGGTCGATGACGATTTCAGACACAATGCCTTGCCAATTGTACTCAGGTTGTGGGGTGCTTATTATGGGGCACCGCACGTGTCCGACGGGCTTGAGTTCTAGGCCGTCAGAGGTATTCATAGCATTGATTCATGGGTTGTTTTTGGGACACTCATAACACTCCATCAGCGTTGCCACCCATTTCCCCGGCGGGACTTCCCGGCACTTGGAAAATACAACTTCTCTAGCTTGGATTGTGTCTCGTGGGAGTTTCATATGCCCACATTATATACCAGTAAATAGGGATTTGGGCAAAATATTATGCCAAGCCCGCTCTACGTTGAGGTCAGTGGTGATAGTAGGGCTTGGCAAATAGGGATAATGTCGTAGTCACAGGGAACTGAAGTAAATGTTGGTTGCTCAGTTGTAACGTGAAACCGCCACTTGTTTTTTAGCTTTTGATATTGAAACTAGAAATTGTGAAAAACAGAGAATTTCTGAGATACTATCTTAGTTGAGTATTTAGTGTGGCTGATTGGGGATTATAGTTGCGACAGTGCGTCTGTGTGAGTGGGGAATCTCAATATTTGTTGAGACTCATCGGTGATATTGGAAATTAGCAGTGGGTATGGTTGTAACCAATCCAAAATGAAACAGGAGAAATAATATGGTGGAAATGACATATAAACTGATCAAGCAAGACGATGACAGCGAGGTATACGTATGTGATGATGGTAGTGGTCGGGCAGTCAAGATCGCATGGGGAGATGTGTCATGGGGCCTGTACTATTCGCACCTTGATAGTTTGCACGTTGCTGATGCTGATGCCATTGCGCGATACGGCTCTCTCAACGAGGTAGGGGAGTTTGTTGCAGCTGAGTACGACGATGATACCAAGCTGTGGTCTGCCCCTGATGGTAGCGCATTTTGGGACGAGGTTTGGTTGATTAGTTATACTGCGTGGGTCACCTCTTTGGGTTGCAGCAAATAAATTGTTTCCATTGCTTGGCCGAGACATGCTAGGCACCTTTGAAACCCATGGAGTTGATTCGGTTATTAATGCCTTGCGAAAAACCGGCTATCCCAACACACCAGTTATTTCTGCCTGATAAGTCTAGTTGGTATGAAAAAACGTCTTCTGAAAACCCTAGGGGTTGTTGTCCTTATAATACCGCTGCTTGGAATGGTTCTTGCCTGTGAGCAGGCAGCCAATTTCTTTGCTCCAAGTCCCCCACGTCCAGAAATAACCTATGGCGAATTCCCTTTCCGGGTAGAGTATGAGAAAAATGGGGAGAGGATTGTTGTTGAAGACACCATCATCTGTAGGTTTGATGGCTTTGTGGTCAGCCGGGGTGGCAGCGGCAAAATGCGAAGATGGAAATCCTCTTTCGCCAGTGGGAGGGCAATATTTATAGAGATGGGTCTAATGGTTGATGACACCAATCAGATATTTCTATATATTGGAGAAGCGAGGAATTATATGGGTGATGGTGGTGGTGGAGAAAGTCCTCCTAAGTGTAGAGCATATAAGTATCTGGACAGTCTTGTAGGAGGGCATTCACTTGGAAGAATTGATTCCGATGAATTGTTTAGCACATATGGCATCAAAGTAATCAGCCATGAGTTCTCCCATCCAATTGTAAACATTTTTAAGTAGTACTGATGTACAAAGACTTGTGAAAGACTCAAACCATACCCCCCTCCATGGTAGTGCCCGCGGCACTGCACCGGTGGCAGGACGAGCACCTTGCGCTAGGCAATTGTCAGAAAGTTCAAGGTATCATGTTTCCCGTACTGCACTCCAGATAAGTGACACATTGCGTGACAAAAAGACCCCTGTAAAGGTATCATAATGGTTGTTGGTTATGGATGTCGCTGAAAAGTGTATTAACTATATATAGTTATTGAAAAAACATCGCCTTTCAAAATCTCAGGAATTAGGCATAAAATTGAGCCTTGCCCCTGTAGCTCAGATGGATAGAGCAGCGGTTTCCTAAACCGCGTGTCGGGCGTTCGAATCGCCCCAGGGGTACCACTTTTCACGGCTAAATCTCCAAAAATCTCTGTCTTTTTACTTTACCATAACTAAAATCGTCAATAATCGTCAATAAATCGTCAATGCACGTGGCGAACCGAGGTAACATCAAGCGGCATTTAGTGGGGTTACTTGGGGGCGAACTTATCAAAGAGATTAGCCGCCTCTTCTTGCATACCGGGAAGGACATGGGTATAAAGCCCCAGTGTCGTTTCAATTGTCATCGCCGATGTACAGCATCATCGGCGATGACTGAAAAACACTTATAAATCGAAATCGAAGTCGAAATCCCCCCAATCAAAGCCACCGAAGAGGGTTTCAAGGAGTACGCTGGGGTCAAGGGGTTCATAGTCAGATGGGATATTAAAAACACTATCTGGCACATTTTTATCAAAGGCGGTAATGATGACGTCGGAAGTCTCGCCATTTATGATTGATCGTACACCAACAAAAGTATTGCCATCAACGTAGTAAAAGTATCGCCCGCCATCACTGTCGACGTACTCGTCGAATTTGCATGTCTTGCCGTTGAAGAACCCCGACCCTTCGCCCACAAATGTCAAATCTGAGGTGTTGTCGATGAAATCTATCTCATCGCTGGAGATGATATCGTCTTCCACGATCATCTTTAGCTCGTCGAAGATTGTATAGCTTTTGTTATCCTTGACAATAACGCGCATATCCATACCAAAAATGCCACCCATCAACACTGCAGACATATTACCTTTGGCATAGATCTCCATTTCCACAGTTTCGTCATCAATGGACATCATCATCTTAACATGGTAGGTGTCACCCTGCATTATTTGGAAGATGTTATCGGTTAGTTTGCCAGTTGCACCGGTGGTTGGTGTCGTGGTCGTAACAGACTCATTGTTGGATAATGCGGAGGTTGTAGAAGCGGGTGTTGAACTCGTTGTCTGCTGCTGGGTTGCAGTTACTGACGTTGTAAGCGAAATCGTAAAGTCCGGGCTTGTTGTCGGCGATGAGCAGCCACACAGCAAGACAGCACTCGCGACTAAAACATAGACAATTGTTAGAAAACCTTTCATTCGTTCCTCCTTAAACCCTTTCGGTAAACGCCGGAGAGTATATCATCCTGCTATAGTCTCCACAAACGGCAGGGCACTGCTTTATTTGCTCAGCAGTCCTTCGGCTTTTTCATCATCGCTGGTTTTCAGCACGATACGGGCAGTTCCGGATTTTTGCTCAAGGAAAGCGTAAAAATAGTCCACATTGACCCCACCCGCCGCCAGTGGCTGTACTACGGCCTTGAGCATACCGCTCGGTACGTCTGGTATTTCAGCGGTGAGCAGGGTGTCGATGCGTCCTGTGAAACCGGCTTGCTTTAGAGCGGCAGTGCCTTTTTCGGGATCATCCATAATCATACGCACGATACCGAAATCGGCATTTTCGCTTACGGAAATGGCCCGAAGGCTGACTTGAACGCCCTCCAGTGCTTCCAGAATGGCCAACAAGCGACCACTTTCGTTTTCGGCGAAGACTGACACCTGTTTGATTTTCATCATTGCCCCCCACTCGAAGTTATATCTGTCAGTTCGGAACGGTCCACGACGCGCTTGGCCTTACCATCTGTTCGGGCAAGTCGTCGTGGTTCCACAAGTTTTATGCGGGCTTTGATGCCCAGCACGCTGTCAAGCTCGCGTTGTAACCTAGCTTGCAGGGCTACCATTTGGGTCATTTTGTCCGAGAAGATGTCCTCGGAAACCTCAACCCACACCTCAAGCTCACCTGACGCGAAAGCATTCTGGCGGTCCACTACAATCAGGTATTGAGGCTCAACGCCCTCGACGGTAAGCAAGACACTTTCTATCTGTGAGGGGAAAACGGAGACACCACGTACGCGGATCATATCGTCAGTGCGTCCGGTAATGCGTGACATGCGTACCATAGTGCGTCCGCATTCACAAACATCGCTGTTTAGGCTAGTAATATCCTTGGTGCGGAAGCGTAATACCGGCTGGGCTTCTTTGGTCAGGGTTGTAAGGACTAACTCCCCTTGCTCGCCGTAAGGCAAGGGTTGGTTGGTTGTCGGGTCAATGATTTCTGCCAGAAAGTGATCTTCCCATATATGCATACCAGCCTTATGCGGGCACTCCATAGATACCCCGGGGCCGACAATTTCGGTAAGCCCGTAAATGCCGAGGGCAGTTATGCCAAGCTTGTGTTCAATATCGGAGCGCATGTTTTCACTCCATGGCTCAGCCCCCAGAACACCCAGTCGCAAGTGACTCTCATGCAGATTAATACCCATTTCCTGTGCCGTTTCGTATAAAGTGATAGCGTATGAAGGTGTACAGGAGATGGCAGTTGTTCCTAAATCCTGTATCAGCATTAGTTGACGTTTGGTGTTTCCTGTGGATGCCGGTACAACGGTTGCCCCCAGCCGCTCCGCGCCGTAGTGTAAACCTATCCCACCGGTAAACAAGCCGTATCCATAGGCGTTTTGCAGGACGTCCTCGCAGGTCATACCAGCGCATGCCAGTGAACGTGCCACAAGATCTGCCCAAGTGTCGATATCCTTCTGTGTGTAGGGGGCGATAACTGGCTTGCCGGTAGTACCAGATGAGGAATGTACGCGGACGATCTCGTCGCGTGGTACGCATGTTAGTCCGAAAGGATACTGGTCCCGGAAATCAAGCTTACTAGTGAAAGGCAAATGTGCAACGTCGGATAACGTCCGAATATCCTCGGGTTTTACCCCGAGTTTTTGCATGCCGTCGCGATAAAACGGCACGCGCTCGTAAACGTAATCAACAATTCTTTTTAGCCGTACCAGCTGTAGTTCTTCCAGCTCTGGACGGGACATAGTTTCAAAATGTGGATGGCGAATCATGGTTCTCTTCTTTCCTGAACGACTGGGCAAAGCCCGAAATAATGATCCTTAGAGTGGAACCATTCTAGCGTTTTACAGGGCGATAAGCAATCGGATTAATGGCATACGAGAGGTTGGGAGGGGGGGGGTGGTATCAACAGCAGGGCATCGTCTTTTGTGATTTTTGACCCCCAGTTTCCTATCTATCTTGACGGGTACCCCCAGCTCTGTTATATTTTTGAGTTTAAAGGAGACCGTCCATGACTAATCCCAATTATCGCGAGCTTAGGCAAGCCTACGGTTTTGATGAGGTTGCTATTGTTCCCGGTGACGTAACAATCAACCCCGAGCAGACTGACGTTAGCTTCAAAATAGGTGACATCGAGTTTCCGATCCCCATTATTGCTTCGGCAATGGATGGGGTGACTGATCCGTCGTTCGCTGTTGCCATGAGCCGTCATGGTGGTCTGGCTGTTATGAACTTAGAGGGTGTGCAGTGTCGCTATGACCGGCCGGATGAGATTTTGGCTGAGATTGCTCGCACCCCTGCCGATGAAGTCACGGCCCTTATGCAGAGAGTCTATGCCCAACCCATCCGAGATGAGCTTGTGGCCGAGCGCATTCAGGCTATCAAAAAGGAAGGTGCTGTGGCAGCGGTATCTGTTACCCCGGCTAATACCAAGCGTTTGATCTCGACTATTGTGAGCGCCGGGGCGGACATATTAGTGGTGGCCTCGACGGTCACATCTGCTCGGCATATTTCCCGGAGTGCCAAGGGACTCATCTTCGAAGAACTTGTAGAGCAGGTTCCCATTCCTGTGGTTGTGGGCAACTGCGTAAGCTATTCGGCATGTCTAGGTCTTATGCGCACAGGTGTTGCCGGGATACTGGTCGGCGTTGGGCCTGGGGCGGCTTGTACCTCACGTGAGGTATTGGGTATCGGCGTACCACAGATTACAGCCACTATGGATTGCGCTTTGGCGCGTGATGACTACTTCAAAGAATCCAATCGCTATGTTCCCGTCATCACCGATGGCGGCTTTCGTAAAGGGGGCGACGTCTGTAAGGCTATTGCTTCTGGGGCTGATGCTGTAATGATTGGCTCAATTTTTGCCCAAGCTGAGGGATCACCCGGTCATGGTTATCACTGGGGCATGGCTACCCCACATACTGCCTTACCACGCGGAACCCGGATTAAGGTTGGTACCACTGGCACCTTGGAGCAAATTCTCTTTGGTCCTACCTCGTCTACCCATGGGAACCAAAATCTAGTAGGGGCGCTCCGTACGTCTATGGGGGTTTGCGGTGCGGCAACTATAAAAGAAATGCACCAAGCGGAGATGGTTATCGCTCCTGCCATTGTGACCGAAGGAAAATATTGGCAGCTTGGTGGTAAATAATCGGGATAAAAGGGCTTGTCTTTTGCACGAAATGGCAACGGCTTGCTTTGATGGCTAAGCCCATCATTCCTTGAATTATTTCCAATGCTACATAATCGGCGATGTTTTTGTTGTGGCTGAGTTGGGTTTAGTGACCCGCTTAAACACTCGCAATAGATAATCACCATCATTGCGATGGTGATTATCGTAAAGCTGAACGTACTGATTGGTTATCTGCTCATGCGAAAGGCCCAGACCTATCCCATTAGTACCTACTTGATAGGGAATGGGATATAAAATAGGCCGGGATTATAATCTACATCGGTTATCTCGCAGTCTATTTGTATGTCGTTGACGAATACCCTTAGAGTGGCATAATTGCTTGTGAAATAGCCTGAGTGAAAGAAATGGGTATAGAGCAACTCATATGTCAGCGGGGATGGGCCGGGACTTTCACGAAACTTAACATCAAGATAGGCGCTAAACAGACCTGAATCATCTGCAGTATCTATGGAATCAAAGCCGCTATCCGTCGGTCTGTAGACTAGGTAGTGCGTCTCTTTTAGATCACCATTCTTAGTTTGGTATCGGAGGGCGTATGTTTTAGATGTATCCTCGTTGCATTTGTTGAGCCAAGCGTTTACCTCCGGACGTTCCTGGTAGTCTGAAATGCTTAAGTATTGCGAGCCTGCGCCAGAAGACGACGACAGTGTTGGGCTAATAATTCCCAAAAGCATTATTAGAGCAGGAATTATGGCCGCAAGTGCTAAGATTTTAACTAGGGTGGTATCTTTTTTCCTTATTGGGGCGACAATATCGTTAAACTGCTCGGGCAAAGGGGAGGTGCAGTGGGGGCAAGCCATCCAGCCAGTCTCTGCTGCATACCCACAGCTTGAACAAGCAGCCCTTATCTTCGTGTCACACTTAGGGCAAACAACATACTGCTTCGACACAGGGGCAAAGCAAGTTGGGCACTGCCAATCCGTGTATTTTCGGCGCTCCAATAGATAAATAGTAAAACCAGCAAATGAGAGAAACAATACCATCAAAGTCCACAGTGCTGCATTCATTCCGCGCCGTGAGGCATCGTGGTATACATATACCCCAATTAAAATCGGTATAGTAAGGAGAATAACCGAGCCTACTATGATAAGAATAAGGGCAAATACAGCCATTTAGGTTACCTTCCTGTTTTTAGCATTGATGTTTGGGGTGATGGAATATAGTCCACATCGGTGATTTCGCAGAATACAATTTCATCATTTACAAAAACCCATAGGTCAGCAAAGTAATTGTAGTCGTAGCAGTAAATGTAGACTAAACCATCAAGAAGTGCCGGACCGGGGTTTTCACCGAATTTTGCATCTAGAATTGTACGCGAAGAACTGCTCGCGTTATCGGAAGCAGTCATTAAATGTATGGAATTCTCCGTCGGTTTGTATACCAGATAGTGTGTCTCTTTAAGTCTTCCATTCTCCGCTTGGTATCGGAGGGCATATGCTCTAGATTTGTCCTCGTTGCATTTGCTTAGCCATGTGTTTACTTCAGGGTGTTCTTGAAAATCAGACACCCTTAGGAATTGCGTGTCCATTACGCCGGCCCTTGTAAAAAGAGTGGCTTGAGAACTCATTATTCCAAATAACCCAGCTAGCACAACACATAAGATTGGAGCTACGATCGCAAGCATCAATATTCTAACCAAGGCAGTGTCTTTCTTCTTCGTCGGGGTAACAAAACCATTATTCTGTTCTGACAAAGGGGAGGTACAATGGGGGCAAGCCATCCAGTCGGCCTTGGCTGCACATCCGCAGTTAGAACATGATGCCCTCAGCTTGGTGTTGCACTTAGGGCAAACAACATACTGCTTCGTCACGGGGGCAGAACATACTGGGCACTGCCAATCTGCGTAATTCTGGCGCTCCAGAAGGTAAATAATCAAGCCAATAAAAGAGAGAAATACTACAATAAGAGTCCACAACGCAGCATTCATACCGCGTTGTGAGGCATCGCGATAAATAAAAACCCCAAGCAAAATTGGAATTGCAAGGACAAATACCAAACACACCAGATTTATTATTGCTACGAATGATGCCATGTCAGTACCTCCTTTTTGTTAGTGGCAAAAACCGTTGCAATTGCAATGCTACCGCACATTGTGGCCACAACATACAAAACGCAAGCTGTGGAGAAGAAGGTGTTAATAGGATAAAGCACAAATGCTGCGATAATTAGACATATGTTGAGTAGTATACCAAACAGCGCCAGAAGTACTACTTGTCGCAGTGTTTTGCGCCGTGCAAGCTCATCAATAAGTGTCATTTCGTTTAAATCTGGTGGCGATTCACAATCAAAACGGTAAATCTGGTTCATTTTTCAGCATCTCCTTAAGCAATTTCTTTGCCTTATTAAGTCTTGATTTAACTGTTCCGGTAGGAATGTTTAGTACCTGGGCTGTTGAGATGAGATCCATATCCTGAAAGTAGAACAAGACAATAGTAATTCTGTACTTTTCAGGCAAGTTCTTGATGGCTTCGTGTAATGTACTGTAATCAACTGGCGTGGTAGCAGGAATAGAGTTGATAAAGAAATCCTTTGCTTCGCTACTCGAAAACCCATTCCAAATTGGGCTTCTAACCAGTCGTCTCAAGGTATTCCGAAACGTATTGACACAAATTCGTGTTAGCCATGGCTCAAACCCTCTGGCAGGATCATATTTAGAAATATTCTCAACAACTTTTAGCCAAGTATCCTGATACAGATCATCCGCCTCTATTGAGTTGGCGCATAGAGTTCTGCAAAGTCCGTACAGGCGCCTGCCGTATTGAGCTATGTAGTTGTTGATCAATCTCAACGCACCCCTTACTTACATATACAACTCAGACCATCAAAAGGTTCATAATTACGTCGGCACTTAAATCTTGCAAGAAATACGCATTCAGGACATACGTGGAACACCATGCAAAATTGCATTGTATTGCTTCCGACGTAATATTGTGGCAGAGTGGTTGATATCGCAGGGAACTATGCGAACAAAGTGCTACCTGCAACTGCGGTCCCCGTAGTCGTTGTAAAGCATTAGGTGTTGGATGCGAAAACAATAGGGTGTTCCGGGGACTTGGCGAATGCTGTTCATGTTGCTGAAAGCCTTGTCTGCCGCGAGCGGTCCCGGACTTATATTTCGAAACTTAAGTGTGATACTATTCCTCTTCTTCCCCCTCGTCATCTTCATCGCAATGGGCAGGTGATGGCGCACTGGCCATCAGTGGGACCAAAGGACGCGCCCGAAGGCCTTTCCTTCGCCCTGACAGGTCAAGGGTGTCCATCTTCTTGCGTAAATCGAGTAGCGTACACCCTGCTGTGGCAACGACAACTAACCCATCTACCCCAGCCTCCCACAGGGCTTTTAGATGCGTTGGTGGTGTGTCCGAGGCTACTGGCACAAGGAGGGGTTTGGTGGTAATAGTGGCCAATCGGCGGCATTGCAATAGATCTAGCCAAGTCAGGTCATCCTGTGGCGCTCGTTTAAGAATAACTGCATCAGCCGGAAGCTCGCTGATACCATGCAGTATGTTATTGTCGCATAAGGGCTCAATGGCGATGATTTTGCCGAGGTTTTCGTTGGAAATAAGGTTCAATCCTGCTTTTTCTGGCTCGAATATAACAAAGTCAGCGGCAGCGTTTTCTTGTGCAGTTGTGATTATCCAGATTCCCCAAGGCACGGAAAGTGTTTTAGTCAGGGTTTTAAGCCCTCGGGGTTTGATGTCAGTGCTGATGATAATAGCATCGGCTCCTTGTATCTGGGTGTTCATTTCACTTAGGGCTTCATTTATGGCAGCAATCAATACCATACGGGGCTTGGTTGGGGCGGCTGGACGGAAACCCATAGCGGGAACGGTGGCAGGTGAGGCTTTGCGTAATATATCCTTTAAATGGCTCATATTTTCCTCCTTGGGGTTTTTGTTAAGTTAGCTTTAGATACTGACTAATTCTATCATACGGGGGGTGTATTCGGCACCGAGACTTATGGCTTGGTCGCTTCGTTATGATTTGTTATACTTTCCCTGGTTTTGGGGTTGAGGTCGTGCGTGTTACTATTGGTCAATTTACGTTTTATTCCGATGCGGGTCTAATACCTCGCAGCTCGCTGCGTCGTTCTAGGGCGAGCGAAGCGAGCATGGGTTGATACCTCGCAGCTTGCTGCGGGGAGACCTTCATTGGTTGTTTCGAGTATTCAAATTGGTGAGATATGCCCAACCTTGATTTAGATGGATTGCACACGACTTATGAGATTGTCCGCAGTGCGCGCCGAACAATAGGAGTTATTGTTGGCTCAAATGGCAAGGTGGTGATTAGGGTCCCGCATAATGCCAGTATGGCCCGAATCATTGATTCTGTGGAGCGTTCCAAGCCTTGGATATTGAAGCACGTAATACGCCACCGGCAGGCCTGCCCGACTCGTAGTTTTGTTTCTGGTGAAAACCTACTATATCTTGGCAAGGGGTATAGACTAATGGTTATAGAGGGTGGCGCAGAGACCTTGCCTGTGTTAGAGGGCGATGACCTCAAGGTTTGGGTGGTGCATGGCCTTGATAAGACAACCAGATGCGAAGCGGTAAAACGGGCCTTGGTAGGATGGTATGAGGCGCAGGCGCAGCAGATTTTGCCAGAGCGACTGGATGCCCTTGCCCTTCGAGTTGGTAGGCGCCCAACGGCGGTTAAAGTGAAGTACCAGCAACGCCGTTGGGGAACATGTTCAGCGAAAGGGGTAATCAACTTAAACTGGCAGCTGATAATGACCCCCCTTGAGGTAATTGATTATGTGATTGTTCACGAGTTGTGTCACCTCATGATACACAATCATCAGCGGGAGTTTTGGAATTGCGTTGCACGATATGTGCCGGATTATGGAGAGCATAGGGAATGGTTACGAGTGAACAGCCGGGCACTTAACTTTTTATCTGTCTGAGTTTTTCCGGCAGCATTGCAACGAGGCTGTGCCCAACACGGCTTTGGTGCATCTGGGTCCATACGACGGCTTGTTGCTAGGGCAAGTCTTGCTTCATAGCAGGGGAAACCCTAAAATAGCGATGTTCAGTTCCCCATTTCCTCAGTTGAACAAAGTTTGTCATCTAAGGAGACTCATAATGTCCAAAGTTCGTCTGCAACTATCGTTGGTGGCTATTGCACTAGTTGGGCTACTTCTTGTCACGTCATGTTTTTCCCAGGGATCGGCCGATACTTTCTATGATGCCGGGGCGAAAAACCTTAATGTTAGTGGAGGGCAGATGGCTAAGTACGTCCTCTACCGTTTTGAGACATCAGAGGGAAGCCGCACATATAATTTGCCATCGGCTAAGGAAGTAATTAGCCAAATCAACTCACCGACTGTGGGACAACTGTTCATTATGGCGGTAACGGTGGAGGGGGATAACCCGGTAATGGTTACGGGTGGTGAGGGGATGATAATCAAGCCAAGTGCGAAGGAAGTGGCTGGCAATTCCACTAAGAATCTTTACTTTGTTGTGACGAATACCAGCTCTGGCACTCAATCTATCACCGTGTATTGAGACGTATTAGAAGATAGCGCCGTATCGTTGGAAGAGGGCTTGGGTTGTAATGGCACAGGTATGGCGTTAATTCATAGCTAGATATTTTGATGTTTTGTTTAAAACGTTTGTCGTAAAGCGGTTCATCTCAAAACAAAGGTGTTTGTCCTCAAAAATGGAGCCAGCGAAGAGATTCGAACTCTTGACCTGCGGTTTACGAAACCGCTGCTCTACCAACTGAGCTACGCTGGCAAGTTCCGATTTTGTGTCTATTTCCTGATATTGTGAAGTGTGAAAACTTCACATAAACTATATCTGACAACGGATTATCAACGGACATTATACTGGCCGTCGACAAAGCCGTCAAAAAGGCCGCTGGTATTTGGAATAGCCTTTTGCAATGGCTGTGATGGGCAGGGGATGGATGATGACCGATGATAACCACAAGGGTCATTCACTGCCGATGTGCTACGAGTCTCAGTAGATGGTTTCTGCAAGCTACTAATGATTATTAACTGCGATGAAAATGCGAGCTGGTCTAAATCAACTGGAAATTGATACCAGTCTGTAAGCAGAATGAATGGGCATAAGAATCACTAGGGCAGATTATTGTAAGGTTGCAGCAACCCCAGAAAGCATCCCCGGGGATAGATATTACACTACTTGGTATCGTGATACTGGTCAGGTTAGTGCAATTCCTGAAAGCCATATTATGGATATCTATTACGCCATCCGGTATGGTATAAGAGGATCCCTCTTTGCTCGCAGGATAGCTAATGAGTGACGCGTCGTATTTTGTAAACAGTACCCCGTCTACGTCTTTGTAATAGTCATTTGACTCATCAACTATTATTTCTGCAAGACTAGTGCAGCTCCAGAAATCCTCCTCGTCGATAGACATAACGTATCTCGGTATTGTGATACTGGTAAGACCAGTGCAGTTCTTGAAGGCCAAACGGCCGATCCATCCTACATCATCCGGTATGACATAGGGACCTGTTCTTCCCGCTGGGTAAATACACATAAAGCTGTATCCTGACGGGTAAACACACATAAAGCCATATTCCGAAAACAGTACCCCGCCTATGTCCTTGTAAACAGGGTTAGGCGCATCAACTCTTATTTCGGTGAGGCTAGTGCAACCAGAAAAAGTACTTTCACCGATAGAAATTGCGTGTATTGGTATTGTGACTCTGGTAAGGTTGAGGCAACCGGAAAAAGCCCCATCCCTAATACCTGTAACGCTTCTTGGTATAGCATAAGAAGAGCCAGTTTTGCCAGCTGGATAACAGACGAGTTCTTTGCCGAGTTTTGTAAACAGTACCCCGTCAATGTCTTTGAAATAAACATTTAGTGGGTTAACTTTAATTTTGACAAGGTTGGTGCAACCATAAAAAGCATTGTCGCCAATAGTTTCTACTCCGAAAGAGATCATGATGCCAGTAAGGCCGGTGCAACCATAGAAAGCATTGCGAGCGATGCCTTGTACGGTGTTTGGTATAGTATAAGAACCCGTTTTTCCGGCGGGGCAACTAACAAGCAATGCGCTCTTCCACTGTTTTTCCTTTGTAATCAGTACTCCGCCTATATCTATGTAATGAGCATTAGCTGGATCAACCCTTATATCAGTTAGGTAAGTGCATCCAGAGAAAGCTGTATTGTTGACCCATATTACACTGCTTGGTATGGTGTAAGAAGAATCCGTTTTTCCGGGTGGATAGCAAACAATCTGTTTGCCGTTTTTTGAGTACAATACCCCATCAATATCCATAATAAAAGGATTAGACGCATCAACTTTAATTTCAGTAAGACTAGTGCAGCCAGAGAAAGCCCTTTCGCCAATCCATTCTATGCTGCTTGGTATCATAATACTGGTAATATTGGAGCAGTCTTTGAAAGCATACTCCCTGACATGTGTTACCTTTATGCCGTTAATGGTATCTGGTATGGCTATGTCGCCACCAGAACCAGTATATCCGGTAATTTCTGCGGTAGTAATTACTTCGAAATACTCTTCATAAGAATATTTACGTTCGAACACAAATACGAATTCGAAATCCTGGGGGTTGGAAACCACTGGCGTTGTCGTGGGTGATGTTATGGCTGATGTGGTCGGTGCAGGAGGGGTCGAATCGGTAATGGTTGTTGTTCCTCGATGCCAGTCGCAAGAAATCGAACTGGCCAACAAGCTCGCCATAAGCACAATGCTAATAAGTCCTTTAGTCTTCATCGCAGGGTTATCCAGCGAAAACACAGGATAAGACATTTTGTAGCCATGGTAAGAAATTGTCAACAATCACAAGGTGATGGCCAAAAACAACTCGCGGCAGACTCTTCGGAACCCAAAACATCTCCGCCTAGCAATAGGTACATGGCGAGTACTACCCGAGCCCATTCTGGTCACGTAGCAACTTTTTAACAACTATCCCCTCACCAAATTAATGGTGCACTTTGAGGGGATTATCATAGCAAACGATTGAAGCAAGGCGAATGATAAGACGGGATTGTTGTTTTTTTGTTGTAATAGATTGTTTGAACAATCGGGATAAGCTATGTTAGTATTGTGATCCCAAAAGAGAGGCAATATGTCTGAAACAGGTACTTGGAAACTTAAGGTTGGTTTAGCTCAGATGCTTAAGGGTGGCGTGATTATGGATGTTGTCACGCCTGAACAGGCCAAGATTGCCGAAGAGGCTGGGGCCTGTGCCGTTATGGCGCTGGAACGCGTGCCCTCGGATATCCGCGCGGCCGGTGGTGTGGCTCGTATGGCTGACCTCTCTGTTATTGAGAATATTATGAAGGCAGTCACCATTCCCGTAATGGCTAAATGCCGTATCGGGCATTTTGTTGAAGCGCAGGTGTTAGAATCCCTCGGGGTAGACTATATTGACGAGTCCGAGGTTCTTACACCGGCAGATGAAGCCCATCACGTGTGGAAGGGTAGCTTCAAGGTGCCCTTTGTCTGCGGTTGCCGCAACTTGGGTGAGGCCCTACGTCGCATTGGCGAGGGTGCTGCCATGATGCGTACCAAAGGAGAGGCTGGTACGGGCAATGTAGTGGAAGCAGTACGTCATATGCGCTCAGTCATGGGCGACATCCGCCGGGTGCAGAATATGACCACGGAAGAACTGCCAGCCTTTGCCAAAGAGATAGCAGCCCCTCTTGATTTGGTAATCCAAGTTCACGAGAGTGGGAAACTGCCGGTTGTAAACTTTGCTGCAGGTGGTATAGCCACCCCGGCAGATGCTGCCCTCATGATGTATCTTGGGGCAGAAGGGGTCTTTGTTGGCTCAGGTATCTTTAAGTCAGCAAATCCCCAGCTTATGGCGCGGGCTATTGTGCGAGCCACAACACACTACCAGGATCCGGCTGTTATTGCAGAGGTTTCAAAGGACTTAGGACAGGCCATGCCGGGGCTGGAAATTGGAAAAATCCCACCTGAGCAGCTTTTAGCCGGGCGGGGATGGTAATATTTTTCGGTTGCCCAGAATTTTCTGTGGTGTTGTTCTCAAAACTGTAGCAATAAATATTGTAACTGCCGACCGGGTTCTTTATAATAACGGGGTGATCTGGGGGAATTGGGGACGGATTTCGTAGGTTAGAGTTGTAACTGATTGGTTTTGCATGATATCTGCCGTTGAAGTAAGTCTCAAACCCGGCTTGCCTGACCCGCGTGGTGAAGGGGTATCCCGCGGCGTCAGAGACTTAGGCATAGATAAAGATATCTCGGTATGTACCCGCGATGTCTACTGGCTTGATGGTGATATAACACCAGATGATCTTGAGCGAATTGCCCGTCGCCTTCTAACTGACCCCATTGTACAGAACTTCAGTTTAAATCCCCTCTCCGAGCCGGATACTGCTACTTGCCACAGTCTTAACGTTACCTATAATCCTGGCGTTGCCGATCCTGTTGAGGATACGGTGATGAAGGCTATTGGTGATTTGGGCATAAGTGCCGTGAAGTCTGTAAAGACAGCGGTGCGCTATATCCTTACCGGTGCGCTGTCGGGTGATGAGGTGGCGACTATCGCCGGGCGCCTTTTAGTGAACCCGATTATCCAACGGACCATCATTGGTACCCCCGAGGCTTTCCCGGTAAGTCCCAGCTATGAGTTTCGAAAACTCCACGTCGACTTGCTCGGGGCATCCGAAGAAGAACTACATCGCTTGGGGCGCGACTACTCCATCAGCCCAGATGAGGTTAAGGCTGTGGCGACGTATTATCGCGGGTTGGGGCGTAATCCCACTGATGCTGAGCTGGAAACCCTGGCTCAGACTTGGAGCGAACACTGTGTTCACAAGACCTTTAAAGCGCGTCTCCGCTATGACGGGCAAGTGATTGACAACCTTCTTAAAAACACTGTTATGCAGGCCACCCAAGAGCTTAATAAAGATTGGTGCCTCTCGGTTTTTGAGGACAATGCCGGGGTAATTGAGTTTGATGATGAGTGGGCTGTGTGCTTTAAGGTGGAGACCCATAATCACCCTTCGGCTATTGAGCCCTATGGCGGAGCGGCCACGGGCATTGGTGGTGTTGTGCGGGATGTGATGGGTACAGGGCTATCTGCCAAGCCCGTCGCTAATACCGATGTTTTTGCTTTTGGCCCACCCGATCTTCCCTATTCTGTGCTGCCTGAAGGGACTTTGCATCCCCGGCGCGTCTTTAAAGGGGTAAGGGCGGGTGTCGCTGACTACGGCAATCGTTTAGGTATTCCAACCGTGAATGGGGCGATAGTGTTTGATGAGCGCTATACCGCCAACCCCTTGGTGTTTTGTGGCACAGTAGGGTTGTTGCCCAAGGCGCTTTCCCAGCGGGGCTGTCACCAACCAGGGGATCTGGTGGTTTTGGTGGGGGGGCGTACAGGAAGGGATGGTATACACGGCGTAACCTTTGCCTCTGAGCAACTAACACGGGCCTCGACTGAGCTTTCTTTCACTTCAGTGCAAATCGGCAACGCCATTGTCGAGAAGAAGGTAATAGACGCCCTTTTAGTATGTCGTGATAAAGGGCTTTTCTCGCGCATTACGGACTGCGGTGGGGGAGGGCTTTCCTCAGCTGTTGGCGAGATGGCTGAGGATACCGGGGTACGGGTCTATCTGGATCGGGTACCGCTGAAGTATGCCGGGCTGAGTTATAGTGAGATCTGGATTTCGGAGTCACAGGAGCGGATGATCCTTGCCGTGCCACCAGGAAATGTCGACGAACTTTTAGCTATTTTTGCCGCCGAGTCCTCCGAGGCTACCATCATTGGTGAGTTTACGGATGATAAAAGGCTAAGCTTGTATTATCAGGATAACCTTGTGGCCGACATGGAAATGGCCTTTTTACATAAGGGACGCCCGCCGCTTGAGTTGGAGGCAGTTTGGCAGCCAGTGGTGCGAGCTGAGCCCAATATCAAACCCACCGCTGATTTGAATGAGCCGTTACTAAAGATACTATCCGCTTGGAACGTTTGCTCTAAGGAGTGGGTCATTCGTCAATATGATCATGAGGTACAGGGCGGGAGTGTTCTCAAGCCATTAGTGGGTCATTCAAGCGATGGACCGGGGGATGCGGCCATTATCCGCCCAGTGCTTAACTCACCCAAGGGTTTGATAATCTCTTGTGGCTTAAACCCACGCTATGGGGACCTTGATTCGTATTGGATGGCGGCCTCGGCCATTGACGAGGCCCTCAGGCAGGTGATTGCGGTGGGTGGTAGTTTGGAACGCGTTGCCCTATTGGATAATTTCTGCTGGGGTAGTGTCCGGGATAAGGCGAGCCTCGGGGCCCTTGTGCGTGCTGCCCAGGCTTGCCACGATATGTCGCTTGCTTACGGTGCCCCTTTTGTGTCGGGTAAGGATAGTCTTAATAATGAGTATGAGTTTGCTGGGCGACGCATCTCCATCCCGCACACCCTGCTCGTCTCAGCCATGGCGGTAATGGCAGACAGTACGCGGGCTGTCTCCATGGACTTTAAGCATGTGGGTAGCTTGATTTATCTCGTCGGCAAAACTTACAACGAGCTTGGTGGCTCAGAGTATTATGCCTTGTATAATGAGATTGGCGCACATGTTCCTCAGGTTGATGCCCCGCGGGCAAAAGAACTGATGCTCAGACTTAGTCGTGCCACTGGGGCGGGCTTGGTGCGTGCTTGTCATGACCTCTCTGAGGGTGGGTTAGGGGTAGCTTTGGCTGAAATGGCCTTTGCTGGTGGGTTGGGGACGGAGGTTAGTCTGGCCGAGGTGGCCCGCGACAATGTCGAAAGGGATGACCTAATTGTATTCTCGGAGTCCAACACCCGCTTTTTGGTTGAGGTCGCGCCTGAGAACAAGGCGGCTTTTGAAGAGGCTTTGGCAGGATGCGCCTACGGTCTTATTGGTCGGGTAACTGATAAGACAGATCTTAGAATTATTGGTCTGAGCGGGGACGTTGTTGCAAATGTCCCACTTGCTGATTTGAAGGAGGCCTGGCAGCACCCGCTGCGCTGGTAAATGGTATGGCAACTGTCAGAACGCTTATTGTTCGTGCCCCTGGCACTAACCGTGACGAAGAGACGGCTTTCGCTTTTCGTCAAGCCGGAGCGGTAACCGAAACCACCCATGTTACTGAGTTGGTTGCGGGTACCAAGAGGTTTGCCGACTTCCAGATCCTGGTCTTCCCCGGAGGCTTCTCCTACGGTGATGACTTAGGGGCGGGTAGGGTTCAGGCTAATGAGCTTACGATGAAACTTGCACATGAAGTTGCCCCATATGTTGAGGGGGGCGGGTTAATTATGGGTATCTGCAACGGCTTTCAAATGCTGGTTAAGGCTGGCATACTGCCTGGGCCATCGGGGGTAGGCCAGACAGCAACGCTTACCAATAACGATGTGGGGCGTTTTGAGTGCCGCTGGGTTTAC
>Ga0123356_10000864_pt1 | contig 33648 bp, 40 predicted proteins | sample TergutEmb28metaG_2_FD_92546 | JGI IMG/M metagenome (GOLD analysis project Ga0123356, IMG submission 92546) | Embiratermes neotenicus P3 segment gut microbial communities from Petit-Saut dam, French Guiana - Emb289 P3 | ecosystem: Host-associated > Arthropoda: Insects > Digestive system > Gut ...
GGGGGGGGTATACCGAGCCCTTCAAATTTCATCACGCTATCATGATATCATGCTATCACGATAGCGTATTAGCATATTAATATGGTAAAACGCAATATTCACAAAGAAAATCCCCGGCTCGACCGGGGTAATCCAGTGAAGGATATAACCCAAATCTATACCTATGGACAGCTCGAGGAACGAGAGCTAGGTTCCATAGGTATAGATTTCAAGCTACGCCTTTAGGCGTCCCCTTTATATAACACATATAGATTCTACCTTTGAAGGCCAAGAGCAGTTGGCCTTCGTGCGGCGACCCGCCTTCGATAAATCTCCGGCGCGGGAATGACGCAAGTCGGGCGATGACACTCTAATTAAAAATCGAAATTAAGGTCGCCAAGTTCGAGCTGGTATTTCGCCTCTTCGGAGAGCATGGATAGATTCCATTCGGGCGTCCAGACCAAATTCACGATCACGCGCCCTACCCCGGGCACGCCCGCAGCAGCGTTCGCACAGCCGCCGATCATCATATCCGCGTGCGGGCACGTCGGCGAAGTCAGCGTCATCGCTATATCGACGTCGCCGCTATCCTTGATCTTTATATCATAAACCAAGCCCATGTTATAAATATCAAGATCGACGTCGGGGTCAAAGACAAGCTTGAGGGCTTTGATAATCTCTTCTTTATCGGCAATAGGTTTTACGCCCGGGGCAAGCGGCGAGCCGGCCTCGCGCACCATTTGGGGAAGTTCGATAATATTGCCGTCGAAGACGAGCCCCTCCCTCATCGAAGTTCCTTGAGAGCTTGTTTTATGGCGGCGACGGCAATATCCACGTCCGCCTTGTCATTATACGCGCCAAACGACATGCGGAGTGTGCCGCCGTTTTTATCAAGGCCAAGCTTGGCGTGTATAGGTTCGGCGCAGTGAAGACCGGCGCGCATGCACACGCCTTTCGCCCCCACCTTTACCGCTATGTCGAAGTTGGAAACGCCGTCGATTATGAAGGCGACAAGGCCGTTCGCCGTTTCCGGGCTTATGAATTTTATTCCGGGGACGGCGGCCAGCTTTTTGCGGGCGTATTTGGTGAGCCCGGTCTTGTCTATGTCGATCGAGCTTGCGAAATCAACGGCCGCGCCGAAGGCTATGGCTTGCGCTATGGGCGGTGTTCCGGCCTCGAACCGTTGAGGGCCGAAGGCGAACTCCGTCTTCTCGAAACTTACCGTGCGAATCATATCGCCGCCGGTCAGGAACGGCCTTAGCTTGTCCCTTAATTTCGCAGGCATATAAAGCGCGCCTATGCCGGTCGGGCCATAAAGTTTATGCGCCGAGAACGCTATGAAATCCACGCCCAACTTTTTAACATCTATGCGCGTATGGCAGACAAGTTGCGTAGCATCAAGCGCCACCAGCGCGCCGGCCTTATGCGCGATTTTCACCACGCCCGCTATATCGACAACCTTGCCGAAAACGTTGCTTTGCGCGGCAAACGACACGAGGCGCGTCTTCTTGGTAATATTTTTCGCAAGCCATTTAAGGTCGACCTCGCCGTCCGACGCGACCGGCATGATCCGAAGCGTCGCGGGCGTCTGCTGCCACGGAACGATATTGGCATGGTGCTCGGCCTCGGAGATTATGACCTCGTCGCCTTTTTTGAAATCAAGCGAATGCGCGAGCAGATTAAGCCCCATCGTCGCGCCCGAGGTAAATATAACCTCGCCCCACTGTGCCCCGATGAATTTCGCAACCTTTTCCCGCGCGCCCTGATACGCCAAATTCGTGCGTTTGGTCAGAGGATAAAGCCCCCTATGGATATTGCTGTAATCCCGGGCATAGAAATTCAGCTCGGCGTCGATAACCGACTGCGGCTTCTGTGCGGTTGCCGCGGAATCCAGATACACAAGCCCCGGATTGTTCGCAAATATTGGGAATAATTTCTTTAAGTCTTTTTTCATTGCCTTTTGTCCCCCAAGCAAATATAATGACTGGAAGAGAGTTTTACAAGGAGAAAATAAATATGGCACTAGTCAACCTTACACCCGAAAACTTCGACAAAGCCGTGTCCGGAGATAAACCCGCGTTCATAGATTTCTGGGCGCCGTGGTGCGGACCATGCAGGCAATTCCTCCCGATAATAGAGGAAGTGGAAAAGGAAATGGGCGCGAAGTTCGACTTCTATAAAGTCAATGTCGAGGAATATCCCGAGCTTGCAAACCGCTTCGGCATTTCCGGCATACCCACGTCCATGATCTTCAAAAAGGGCGTTCAGATCGCACAACACTCCGGCGCAATGGGCAAATCGCAATTCGCAGAGTATCTTAACCAATTCGCATAGAAGGAGCAGTCATGTCGATAAGAAAATCAAAAATTGCCGAGGAAATCGTGCTTGATCCCAAATACAAGCCCACGAAAAAAGAAGAGTATATGAATCCCATGATGTTGCAATACTTCAGGGAGAAATTGCTGCGCTGGAAAGCCGAGCTTGTCAAAGAATCCGAAGCGCTTCAACGCGAGATCATCGAGGAAACCGAAAGCACATACGGCACCGCAGGAGACGAGGTAGACCGCGCTAACGACGAGGCTATCAAGCAGTTGGAACTTCGCACCAAAGATCGCGAGCGCAAGCTTATCGCGCAGATCGACATGGCGCTTGACCGCGTGGAAAAGGGCACCTATGGCTATTCCGAAATCTCGGGCGAGCCCATCGGCCTTGTGCGCCTTGAAGCAAAACCCACTGCCAAATACACCATCGAAGAGCAGGAAGAGCACGAGAGCCAGGAAAAGCTTCGGAAGAAGTAGGCAATAGGCTATCCGTCCATCAATTCCGCAAAATCAGACCAGGTCGCGGCCGCGGATTTTATAGTCTTGGCTATGAAATACATTGTAGGGAGGCGGAGTTTGCCGGTCGCGTAATGCCGCTTTTGGTTCTTCACAGCCTTGGGATTGATGCGTTCAAGCGCGCTCCACAGTTTTTTGTGCTCTTGTTCCATTTTTTATCTCCTTTTCAATTTTCCCTGGATTCCGGCTTGGTGGCCGGAATGACAAGAGGGGGTTAAGAAAAAAACCGCCCAAAAAGAGCGGTCGGGAGAGTTCAAAAAATCACCTAGAGATGACCCCATCGTATTGATTATTCCGACGGCTCCCCGACCGAAGTCGGAGATGATCTCTAGGTAGGCTTTTTGAAGGCCCCGAATCCAAATCCCTTTGGGTTCAAGGACTATATTACTTTTTTATAATGGGAATTGCAAATGGATTTTTAAGCGAGCCTATGCAAGCCACCGCCTCAACAAGGCCAGCCACCTGGCGTTTTGGGGCAAATCAAACTTATAGATTTAGAATCGCGCGGGGCGCCTTCGGCGTAGCTTGAAATCTCTTCTTATGGGACCCGGCTGCGCCGCGGCCAAGGCCTAGCTTGCTTGCCCATAAGGTTAGATTTGGATTTTACGAAATATAATTCGCTGGAATTTCGGGCGAAAATGCTATATATTTTATAGTGAAAGAGGTAGCAATGGGAGATTGGTCTTCGGGAACATATATCGCAAGCCAGGTATTCGTAGCCATAAGCTATATACTATTGGCCGCGACATACTTTATACACCAGCGCACGAAACAACTTGCCACAAGCATCGCGAGCGCGACCACGGTCGGCATCAGCTGGATTTTTCTTGGCGCATGGAACGGCGTGGCGCTTGCCGTCATAGCTATTTGCCGCGATATAACAAGCAGCGTTATTTATGCCCGCCGGCCCCCCCCCGAACGAAATATCAACACGCGCCTCGACTGGTGGCTGCTAGCGCTTTGGCTTAGTTTATTTACTATTTCGGCCGTAGTTATATGGCAGGGCGTATGGTATCTTTTCGCATATTTCGCCACGATGACTTTCGCGATTTCTATATGGCAGAAGGACCCGCTTGTATACCGCGCGCTTGGTATCCTTGTCGGCATATTCTGGATCGTATACAACATAGCGATCAAAAGCGACGTGGGATTGTGGCTTGAATCCGTATTGCTCCTCTTCGTCATCGCAGGATTTTTTTCGTATTGGAAAAAGCATCGTAAGAAATAGCGACCAAGCAAGCGACGGAAGAAATAATTTAATCCCCTGGACTTTGCGGCGAGAGCGGTTAAAGTAATTCCCATGTTAATATGGATTTTTGTAATGGCCGTCATGTGGCTGGTCGGAGTATACATCTATTTCCGGTTCGCCGACATGTTTCAAAAGGCGGGGGCAAAGCGATGGGCGGCAGTGCTGCTTTCAATCGCAACCATAGCCGCGCTGTTCTGGCGAATGAAGCTTATCGGGCTTTTCGCATATATAGCGCTTTTTATAATCGCGGGCGACCTTATTACGCTGGCGGCAAAGAATAATAAACGATGGAAAAAATTCTGGCGCGGAGGTTTGACCGGCATAGGCCTTGCCATCGTTCTTGCCATATACGGATACTTCAACGCATACGATATCAAAACCAAACACTACTCGATCGCAATAGCAAAAGAAGCCGGGGATTTGGACGGCGTGCGTATCGTTCTTTTGGCCGACACGCATTTCGGAACCTCGATCGGAGAGCGGGAAATGACGGAGATAGCCGAGCGTATCAACGAATTACAACCGGATTTAGTTTTGCTTGGCGGCGACATATACGATGAATCCACGCCACCTCATATAGCCGCGGCCTCGCTTGACATGTGGCGGTCAATCGTTTCGACCTATGGAATTTATTTCGTTGGCGGCAACCATGAATACGGGCGCTATCACGGACGCGACGTTGTGCCGGTCGGCCTTTCGGCCTCGGGCGTCGTGATACTCGAGGACGAGGCGGTGTTGATCGACAACTCCTTCTGGCTTGTCGGACGGCGGGACATAGGCGGACATGGCGGCAAAAAATCCGGCCTGCCCCAACGCATGCAGGTATCCATGATCATGGAAGGCCTCGACACCTCGCGGCCGGTGATCGTGCTTGACCACCAACCGACCGAGCTTGATTTATTGGCGGCCGAGGGCGCAGACTTGCACCTTAGCGGCCATACACACGGCGGGCAGATTTGGCCGTTCGGGCAGATAAGCGTCCTGATGCGCGCTAACGAGGAGCTATACGGCCTTTACCGCCGCGGGCACATGCACGGCGTGGTAAGCTCCGGCACGGGCGTCTGGCGCTTCCCCATGCGCGTCGGCACAAACTCCGAGATCGTAGTGATCGACGTCGCCTTCGGCGGGTAATTAATCTCATAGACTTTGATCTGCGACACTTCTATATTATTTGCGAAGGAGTTAAAAATGATCATGAAAAAACTTTCAGTATTGACGCTTGTCGCACTTATCGCCGCCGGTTGTTCGCACCAGAGGCTTCAGATCAACGAGTCCAGCCCCACGCCCACTATCGCCAATTTCGAGGGAACCAACCACTTCATATTCTGGGGCATAGGACAGACCAAGACCGTCGATCCCAACGAAGTATGCGGGCCGCGGGGAGTGCACACTGTCCAGACAAGCCAGGGATTCCTTAACGGATTCCTTTATGTCATAACATACGGCATATACGCGCCAAGGACGTTCACCGTCTATTGCAATCCGATGCGGGCTGCGACGGTGGTGGTGATCGAGGAGTAAGCTTATCCGCGAGCTGCGCAAGCACGAGCGTCGCCTAGCGAAGGCTCCGGTGGAGAGCGTGAGCAGGCAAATTAAACCATTGATATAAGGCCCGCCCACGTAAAGCGCGTAATCATAAATCACCCGCAAAGGTGCCCCGTTTCGCCGCGACTTGCGCCTGGCTTAACCGCCTTTTGTGTTTGATTTGGGTTTATGGCCACAATGAGGAAAAAACATTTGCATTTGCCGAAAATTCCTTTATAATGCGGGACTGCGGGCGCCTAGCTCAGTTGGTAGAGCAAGTGACTTTTAATCACTGGGTCATAGGTTCGAGTCCTATGGCGCCCACCACCCTTCGTTAAAACTACAGGTGGCAAGCCATTCTTCGCCCAAGGTTTCATGAACAAAACAGATATCACCATAGACACCTACAACAACGTAATCGACGAATACGAGAGCTATTACAAATCCAAAGGCGACGAATGCAAAGTGCATTTCCGAAAAGAAATAGACTACGTCGTTTCTAAACTTGGGCGCGGCGCGCGCATTCTTGATGCCGGAACCGCAGCGGGATATTATCCGCAATACCTTACCAACCTTGCCGACAAGGAATTCGACGTCATCGGCATCGACGCTTCGGAAAAAATGCTTGAACGCGCGGCAAAAAACGCACCCAAGGCCACGTTCAAACTTATGGACCTTAGAAACATAGACTTTCCAGAAAAATCATTCGACGCAATCTTGTGTATGACCACCTTGCATCACCTAAACGACGAGGATTGCAAAAAAGTCTTGGACGCGTTCGACAGGATAATAAAACCGAACGGCTTTATCGCCATTACCGTAATGGAACATCTTGCCGGAGATAAGGAAATTTTCATCGACGAGCCGCTTAACACAAAATACAAACTGTATCTTAATCATTATTCAAAAAACTTCTTTGGGGATTACTTTGTTGAAAAAGGTTATAAAAATCCAGTCTTCTTCGATAATCCGATATTCAATGCGTCAAAACTTGGCGAAGAATATAAAAACTCAAACCAATTCTCAATAATAGTTCAGAAATAATCCTTGAAACCTCCGGCGTCCATTGCTAGACTTTGAAAAAAACACAGGAGAACATCATGGCCGTTTTAATCAACTTCAAAATATGCTCGAACGACTCGCCGTGCAACGTTCCGCCCGTATGCCCCACAGGAGCGGTATGGTGGGACGCGGCGGAAAAAACCCTTAAGATCGACAACTCCAAGTGCATCAGCTGCGGCGCTTGCATGCGCGTATGCCCCATCGCCGCCATACGCGTCGCGAAATCCAAGGCCGAAGCCGACAAGATACAAGCCGAGTTCGACGCCGATCCGCGCAAGACCGAAGACCTTAAGATCGACCGCTATGGCGCAGGAGTATTCTCCACTCCCGCATTGCAACCGGCCGAGGCTGTCGCATTTGCCGCCGCGAGCAAAGGGCTCCTTTGCCTTGAGCTGCAACTGGCGTTCGAAGACATGCCCTGCCACCTTCTATCTATACCCATGAGCGAGCTTTTGGATTTGAAAACGACTACCTATCGCGCGGTCGCGAACGGAGCGGAAGTGGCGGAAAAGTTCGGCGTGTCCGAAATTCCCGCGCTTGTCTTCTTCAAAGACGGCAAACAAATCGGCAAGGTCGAGGGATACTTCGGCGACAACGAAGAAGGCACCGGCGCGGAAAAAACCTTCCTTAGAAACAAAATAAAAGACGTATTGAAGAACGCATAAAATGCAGCGCGCTATAATATTGCACGGAGTTAGCAAGGACCGCGAGTTCGTAGCGGAGCATGCGCTGCCGGTTTCGACCTGGCACTGGCTGCCTTGGCTTCAACAAAAATATAATTTAGCCGGCGTGAACTGTCAAAATCCGCTTTTCCCGCATTCGTGGTTCCCGGAAAAAAATTACGAGGCCGACGAGGCGGTGCTTAGAAATTTCGTGATAGACTCCGACATGCGAATCGTCGCATGGAGCGTGGGCGCCGCCTCGATCCTTAAATACCTATGCCGAAACCCGGACATAAAAGCGCGGCATCTTGTCATGCTCTCGCCGGTCGTAAAACCCATGCCGCTTATCGGCAAAGAATATATCGACGGCCTTGAGATTTCCCCGGAATTGTTCAAACGTTTCGGCCGCGTCGACATGTTCTATTCCCTTGACGACCCGATACCCGCCGTATTGGAATCGGTCGAGATATTGAAGAAAGTTTATCCCGGTATGAATATCCATGAATTCAAAAACCACGGACACTTCCAAGAGGCCGCGATGGGAGGGCGCGAATTCCCCGAGCTTTGGGAAGTATGCAAATCGGAGATCGACAATGATATATCTTAGCATAGGTTCAAACTCGGGCGCAAGGCTCCACAACCTAAGGGAAGCCGCAAAACGCCTTGTTGAAAACGGCGTGGCCGTGCACAGGACTTCGCCAATATACGAAACCGCGGCGTTCCTTCCGTCAGAGGCGCCGGACGATTGGAACAAGCCGTATCTTAACGCCGCGATCGAGGTATCGGTGGGGGACAACGTATCGCCCGCGGACCTTCTACGCCTTGTCAAAAACATAGAGCGCGAAATGGGAGCGCCGCATACCGAACGATGGGCCCCGCGCATCATAGACATAGACATCGTATTCTGGAACGGCGAAACCGTCAGCACCAAAGACCTGAAAATCCCTCATCCTGAATTCGCGCGGCGCGCGTTCGTCCTTGACCCAATGTCCCACCTATGCCCAAGATTCACTCCGCCGGGCGGCACCAAAACAATACTCGAGATGGCGCACGAAAATCCCCAGCATCAGCCGGTAGTCATGGGAATCCTCAACCTTTCGCCGGATTCGTTTTCGGGATGGAGCGGGCTTGACCACGACATGTTGGACAAGTGGATGAACGACGGGATTCAAATAATCGACATAGGCGCGGAATCAACAAACCCTAAATCCACTCCTTTGAATCCTAAAACCGAGATGAATCGCCTTGAAAGCGTCTTTGATATAGTCAAAAATAAGAAACAGGAATTCTTCTCTCCGATTTTCAGCATAGACACGTATCACCAGGAAACCGCCGCAGCGGCGTTGGATTGCGGGTTTAACATACTTAACGACGTAGGCGGGCTTAGCAATCCGGGAATGCTCTCTATCGCATCGTCGTTCGACCAGGTGATCGTCATGCACAGCCTTACCATACCTGCAAATCCGGCGGTCGTAATAAACGGGGACGCGATCGAAGAGCTTGAAAAATGGCTTGAGCAGCGGACACATTCATGGGAGTCCGCCGGAATACCGCTTGATAAACTAATTTTCGACCCGGGAATCGGATTCGGGAAAACCGCAAACCAATCGCTTAAGATAGTCCAGAACCTGCGCGTGTTCGAAAAATACGGGCTAAGAACACTTCTTGGACACTCGAGGAAATCGTTCATGAAGATCTTCAGCCATGCGGACGCCGCATACCGCGACGCCGAAACGCTCGGTCTTTCGCTTTCGGTGGCCGGCGCAGACATACTAAGGGTCCACGAACCCCTTCTTCATAAACGAAGCATGCTTGCAAAGGCGCATGCGTTCAATCAGTTCTATAGGGCATAGATTTTCCTTTACAGTCGCGTAGATGGTTGCTAGGCTTTGCCTGTTAACCAGAGGGGGCAAAGGAGCAAACCATGCAAAGAATACTTACCACCGAAGATTACATCGACGCGCTTATCGCCGCGGGTATTTTCAAACTTGCCAAAGACGACAACGAGGACAACTGGTTCAAGCTTAAGGCCGGCGGCAAATCCCCTATATTCTGGAACGTAAAAGAAATCCAGGACGACCCAAAACTTCTTAAAACAACGGTCGCATTTATGAACAAAAGGCTTAAACAGGCGGGCGTGAAATTCGACAAGGTCGTGCCGATTCCCGACGGAGCGAACGTCATCGGCGCATGGCTTGGCTATAAGGCGGACAAGGCCATTATAACTGTGCCCAAGGACGAGAAAGATCACGGCGCCGACGCCGGACGCAAATACATAGGCAAGATCGTTCCCGGACACAAAATAGTTTTGGCCGAAGATGTTTCGACCACAAGCCTTTCCGCCGTTCAGATGGTGGAGAAGGTTCGCAAGTTCGGCCTGAGCGACGAGGAAATCGCGGCCGGCAAACTCAATTTGGTAAAGGTCGAAGCCGTAGCCAGCGTGATCAACCGCGAACAGGGCTCAACGGAAAACCTTGCCGCCATCGGCGTAAAACTTGTGAGCGTCGTAAATCAAATGGACGCGATAAAGCACGCAATTTCCACCGACAATCCCATGTATGGCGTCGTCATGCGCTATCTTGAACAGAATGTGAAGAAGAAGTAAAGAAAAGGCCGCAAAAACCGCGGCCTATTTTTTCAACTTAGCCTCGATATAATCCTTCAAAATTATCGCGTGGTTGATTTGCGGGTCGCGAGCGCCATAGAGGAGGCTTACGTTTCCCTTGACCAGCAAGTTTTTTATTTCCGATATGAACGCCGCGGTCGCAGGATTTTTATCAAGTTCGCGCAGGTAGGCGTGGCGGAACCAATCGAACTTATCGGCCTTGTGCCCGAATTCCATGCGTATTTCCGGCGAGGGCGTTATATCCTTTGCCCATTCGTATAGCTTCGCACGTTCCTTTGAGATGCCACGCGGCCAGAGGCGGTCGACCAATATGCGATAGCCATCGGTCTTGGCGGGCGCGTCGTAGATTCTTTTTATAGAAAGCATGGTTTGATTTTACATTAACCGGCGCGTGAAGTTAATAAGAAAAAACTCTCCTGAAGATTCGGCTAGAGCAAGGCCTCAACCGCCGGCAGGGCGGAAGCGCTCCCCGCACCAGCGAGGACAGGCTCAAGGTGCGCGCGTAGCTCGCAAGCTCGCTGAAGGCTTCTATATACTTCACTGGATTACCCGGTCGAGCCGGGTAATGACAGGGGGGGGACTGGATTACCCCGGTTCCCCCTTCGCTAAAGCTTCGGGAGGACTGACGCAAGCCGGGTAATGACTGGGTATGGCATATTATGGCCGATATGGACGGGATTGTCAAGAGCACCCAATGCTTGACTTGGCAACGGCGGCGTTATAAATTATGCGCTAAGGAGAAACCAAATGACTGTGCGCATAGAGGAATCATGGAAGCGGGCGCTTGCACCGGAATTTGAAAAACCGTATTGGACGAAGCTTACCGACTTCGTGCGCTCGGAGTATAAAAGCACGCGCGTTTATCCCGAGGCGAAAAACATATTCGCCGCGTTCGACCTTACCCCGCTTGACAAAGTCAAAGTCGTCATCATAGGTCAGGATCCGTATCACGGTCCCGGTCAGGCGCATGGATTGAGTTTCTCGGTGCGCGAGGGTGTGGCGCCGCCACCAAGCCTTATCAATATATATAAGGAGATCGAAACCGATTTGGGTCGCAAATCCGCAACCATCGGAGATTTGACATCATGGGCCGAGCAGGGAGTTTTGTTATTGAACTCGACCCTTACCGTTCGCGCGCATACTGCGGCTTCGCATTCCGGCAAAGGGTGGGAGCAATTCACGGACGCAGCTATGGCGGCGCTTTCTCAGCGCGAGGGAATAGTATATATTTTGTGGGGAGCGTATGCCCGCCGCAAAGGAGAGATTATCGACAAGTCGAAGAATTTGGTTTTGACATCGGTGCACCCTTCCCCGCTTGCCGCACATAACGGCTTTTTCGGGAGCAGGCCGTTTTCCGCCGCGAATGCGTATTTGATCGCGCGCGGAGAAAACCCGATCGAGTGGTAAAACATTAAATATCCCTGGCTTGACCACAGAATCGAAACGAACGCGAAACGGATAATCTAGTAAATTATACTGAAGCTTTTCAGCTCGAAGAGCTGCGCGCGCATCTTGAGCCTGTCCTCGCTGGTGCGTGCGCGAATACTTCGCTTCTGCCCTGTCGGCGATGGTGGCTTCGCTATAGGAATTTCCTCTTCTTTTCTTTGCACATAAAATACGATATTATGTCGGCAATGGAGGCCCCCATGCCATTAATAAAAGGTTGTACACGAGAAGCCATTTCGAAAAATATACGAACGCTTGACAAGGAAGGGCGGCCGATAAAGCAGGCCGTGGCAATCGCACTTTCGGTCGCGCGCAAAAACTCGGCCAAATGCGGCGGCAAGATCGGCGGACGCCCGGCCGGCAAGGTGCCGTCGAGGGCTAAAGCCTAGCTGTCCATGAGTTCGGCGAATTCGGCCCAGCTTGAGCCGGAAACATGCAACGTCTTTGATATCAATTCCATCGATGGAAAGCGCGGCGTGCCGTCGGAGTCATACCGCTTTTTGCTTTGCAGTTTGGCAAGCTCGGTAGGCGATGCAAGCCGCTCGAGAGTCGCCCATAGTTTCAAGTATTCATTTTCCATTTTTACTCCTTTCCTATCGATTTGATAGGGAGTGTATATTAAGTCATTATTGATAGCAAGATGAAAAACTCGAAAAAGACAATTTTTAACAAAGACTATGTGGATCTTATAGCAGAGATCGTTAAAATCCGCAAAAGCAAAGGGCTTAGCCAGAAAGACCTAGCTTTGAAATTAGACGTAGATACTTGTTATATTGGACGCATGGAAATTCGCGAACGCAGGCTTGACTTAATCGAGTTGATAGCTATCCTAAAGGCACTTGGCGTTTCAAAGCGTGAAATACTCGCAATGGTCGAAAAGATCATCTAATTTTTTTCTTCTTTACAAAAACCAAAATTCCCACGCCCACGCAGATCAGCGCGTCGGCTATGTTGAACGCGGGCCAGTGGTGGCCGAACGCGTGGAAATCCAAGAAGTCAACGACCGCGCCGAAGCGAATCCTATCGACTATGTTGCCGATCGCGCCGGCGGCGATTATGGCCCAGGCGTATTTATGCGTTATGTCCTTTTCGCGCAGCATTTCTCGAATCACGAATCCCGTTATTGTCGCGGCGAGTATAGTCAGCGTCCAACGTGCGGCGGCGCCACCGAAGTTGAACATGCTGAAGCTTATGCCTTCGTTGAAAACAAGCACGAGGTTGAAAAACGGAGCGACGGTCGCTATGTGCGTATAGGTCGGGAAGAGCGTAGCGAAATTCCCGCCAAGCGTCCAGAATCCGGCGGCTGCGGCGACGGCAAGCTGTTTAGTGAAAAGGTCGAGGAACGCGAGGCCTGCGACTATGCCCGCCCATTTTCCTATGCGCGGTTTCATTTTTTATCCTTATACGGATTGGCGCTTGATTTGATTTTGATTCGCACAGGGACTTTATCAAATCCAAATTCCTTGGATATCGAATTGGCGAGGTATTTGATATACGAGGCCGGTAATTCCTTGGCCGCAGACGACCCGGTGAAAAGCGCGAAGGTCGGCGGTTTAGCCGCAATCTGGCTTATATACTTGATACTCATCGGGCGTTTAAGACGGGAAAGCGGCGGAGGATTTTTCGCGATCGCGGTTTCCAGCCAGCGGTTTAGCTTGCCGGTGGAAATCCTTGTCTTGCGCGCGTCATAAAGCTCGAACGCCGCCTTCATCAAATCGGGAATGCCCTTTTGCTTTTCGGCGCTGATACCCACCAGAGTGGCGTTTTTCACCTGTGCGAACGAGTATGAAAGTTTATAGGCCAGCTCCTCGAGCCGTTCCTTGCGACCCGACACCAAATCCATTTTGTTGGCGACGAAGAGAAGCCCCTTGCCCTCTTTGGCGGCGTAGGCGGCGATTTGCAAATCCTGCTTGTCCAATTCCGCGAACGCGTCGATCACGACCATACAAACGTCGCAGCGCTTGACCGCCTCGATCGCGTGGCTTACCGACGTCTTCTCGAGCTTGTCATCGATCTTGGCGCGGCGGCGCATGCCCGCGGTGTCGATCAAGTTCACCGCCCTGCCCTTGTAATCGATAAGCGTATCGACGCTATCGCGCGTGGTGCCGGCTATGTCGGAAACCAACATAGAATTCTTGCCGATAAGCGCGTTGGCAAGCGTGGACTTGCCGGCGTTCGGGCGGCCGATAAGCGCTATGCGAACGGATAAATCCTCTTCTTCGTTATCGGCGACGGGCTCCTCTATGGTCGGAACAGCGATACCAGAGGATACGCGTTTTATAAGAGTCAAGAGGCTATCCATATTAAGGTTATGTTCGGCGGAAACCGGAACCTTATTCTCAAAACCTATGCGCGCAAGGTCGCCCTGCATATCCTCGAAGTCGCGCTGTTTCTCGACCTTGTTAATCACCACGATGACAGGTTTGTTCATGCGGCGGATTTCTTGCGCCAAGTGCGAATCCTCGAGCGTCAGGCCCTCCTTGGCGTCAAGCACGAAGAGAATCAAGTCGGCTTCGCGCGCGGCGTTTAGCGCCTGCTCGGTCATGGCGCGGGAAAGGCGATCGGGCGTGTGCACGTCAAGGCCGGCCATATCCAAAAGCAGGAAGCTTGCGCCCGACCCTGCGTCGATTTTATGGGACAGGATATCGCGCGTGGTGCCGCGGGTATCGAACACTATGGCGATATTCTTCTTCGCAAGGCGATTGAAAAGCGTGGATTTGCCGACGTTCGGGCGGCCAAGAAGGGCGACTTTGATCATGGATAGAGTATAGCATTTTATAAGGAGCGTTGCAAGTTGGATTTATGCTTGATTTTTGGACCCCGGGCGGGTAAAAATAAACAAGGATTTTAAGAGGATACTATGAAAAGGTTATTTGCGTTTTTGACTGTGTTCCTGCCATTCGCAGCGGTCGCACAAACACCGCCCAATATCAACGCGCCGCAGGCCATACTTATAGACTTCGATTCCGGCCGCGTATTATTCGAGCGCAACTCGCTTGTGCCCGCAGCACCCAGTTCAATGAGCAAGATCCTTACGGCCTATTTGGTATTCGAAAAACTGCGAGAAGGAAAAATCACCCTTGACCAAGAATTCGTCGTCGGCCCCGAGGCGTGGCGAAGCGCCCGCCGAATGAACGCAAACCGCGGCTCGACAATGTTCCTTGAATACGGAGAGCGCGTCAGCGTCGAGGATTTATTGCGTGGGCTTATCATAAATTCCGGAAACGACGCGGCCGTTGTCCTTGCCGAAAACATATCCGGGAGCGAGGCGAACTTCGTCGCCCTGATGAACCGGTTGGCGCAGCGCCTCGGCCTTGAGGGCACTACAATCATGAACACGACCGGATGGTATGAAAAAGACCACCTTATGAGTCCGAAGGACCTTGCGATTTTGTCGCGCGCGCTTATTATGAACTTTCCCGAATTCTATACGATCTATAGCGAAAGGGAATTCCTTTACAAGCCCCACATTACCGGAAACAAGGACAACCGAAACAAGCTTTTGTGGATAATGCCGGGCGCGGACGGAATCAAGACCGGGCATACCACCAAGGGCGGATACGCCCTGGCCTCGTCCATCAAGCGCGGCGATCGACGGTTGATAGCGATCATCAACGGGCTCCGCGGAAACAACCCGTCGCTTGCCAGATTCGAGGAATCGCGCCTTCTATTGAACTGGGGATTCCGCGAATTCGCAAATTATGTATATTTCGAGGCCGGGGCGGAGATTATTCGCATACCCGTGCGCTTCGGGCGCGAGTCGTCGGTTGCGGCGACCGTCAATTCCGACGTGCTTACCACCGCGCGGGCGAATGCCGCGCCAAGTGTAGAGATTAACGTTGGCTATAAAACACCCGTTGTCGCGCCGATTACGACCGGGCAGAAGCTTGGGGTGCTTACGCTAATAGCCGACGGAGAGAAGGTCGGCGACTGGGACCTTATTGCCGCAAAAAGTGTGGAAAGAGCCGGGTTTTTCCGTCGGATATTCCAAAATATAAACTATATGGCGCGGAGGGCTTTGGGAAATGGATAAGCTTATAATGGTGATGAACGGCAAGGGCGGAGTAGGCAAAGATTCGGTGTGCGCGGTGCTTGCGAAACACTTCAAGACCCAGAACGATTCCTCGGTCGACCCGTTCCGCGAAATCACGCGCGCGTGGGGGTGGGATGGCAAAACCAGGGACAACAAGTGGCGCAAGCTTATGGTCGATTTGAAACAGCTTGCTATCGACTACTCCGATTTTCCCGCCAACTATATCATGGGCAAGATACGCGAGTTCATGGCGTCCGACAAGCAGGTTTTCTTCACCCATATACGCGAGGCCGCCGAAATAGAAAAATTTATTTCGCGCGCGAAAGCCGAGTTCGGGGACAGGGCCCGCGTGCGCTCTGTGTTGGTTCGCCGGGGTGCAATCGAGGGGAAAGTTTTCGGCAACGCCGCGGACGACAACGTCAACGAATACGCATACGACTGGATATACGACAACGACGGGACGCTTGAAAACCTGGACGCGGACTTTATGAAGGCGTTTTCAGAATGGAAATAGCCGAGTCCATTTTCAATCCATATCTTCTTGGCCATGAGGCGGTCGAGGCGGAATTGGCGGCGGCGGTCAAGGCCGGGACTTTGCATCACTCGTTGATAATCTGCGGCGAGCGCGGGATCGGCAAGGCGACGCTTGCCGGACGGTTGGCGCGGTATCTGTTCGTAAAGGACAACGCCTCGGCCGAAGCGCTGCCCGCTTTCGATTTCGCGGGTGTGAAAGAGGAGGAAACCGCTTTCTCGTTCGGATTCGACGAGGGTGAAACCGAAGAGGACAACGTGTCCTTTATCGCGGCGGACAGCATGGCCGCCCGGCCGGCGAAAAGTTCTTTGCGCGACATAGACATCGGCGCCTTGCGCTTGCCGGAAACGCATCCGATATTCGAAAAAATGCGCGTGGGCGGTGTCGCCGATTTCAAATACGTATGCCGCATGGAAAACGAGCGCGGCAAGTTGGCGGCGGACATCACCATCGAGCAGGTGCGCGAGCTTAAGGAATTCTTTTCCACCACCGCGTCCGAGGGCGGGTGGCGCGTGGCGCTTATCGACTGCCTCGACGATATGAACACGAAATCCGCGAACGCGATTTTGAAACTGCTCGAGGAGCCGCCGGCAAGGTCGCTTCTGATTCTGGTTGCGAATAATTTACGCTCCGTGTTGCCGACCATAAAATCGCGATGTAGGATTGTGCGGTTGGCGCCGCTTGGCGATGTCAACATGAAGCAGCTTTGCGATGCGTATGAATTGCCCTCGGACGAAATTTCCCTGCGGCTGGCGGGCGGGTCAATCGGGCGGTTGGCGGCGTTCGTTAGGGGCGGAGGTGCGGAGCTTAAGTTCGCCTTCGACAATGTGGTCGCCGACTTGCGCGCCGGGAAATTCGGGGGTATAAAGGCCTTCGCGGAAAGTCTTCGTCCCGAGGGGAAAATGCAACTTTGGGCCGGGATTTTGGACGATTTCTTCAAAACGCAGGCGTTAAAAAACAACTCGGAAGAATTATTCGCGACGCGGGAAAAAACGCTTTCGTTGCTTGCCGACATGGCGGACAAGAACCTTGACGCGCCGTCGGTGGGGGTGCAGATTTTGAAAGAGATACAGGGGATACTATGATAATTATTGAGTCTTATAGCGAGCTTGCTCGCCAAACGCGCGCCACGCCGCCCCCACGCTGTGCGCGCGCGTCCAAGGACGCTTCCGCCCTGCTCGGCGTGTCGGGCTTGGCTTGCGAATCGAGTATCCTATGACCGAACTTGCCGACATATTCGATGCGGATTGGAATCCCACGGGCGAGGTGCTTGGGCGCAATGATGCAAGGCGATTGGGAAAATTCGTCAAGGGCGCACGAATTTGGGTCATAAATCCGAGCGGCGAAATCCTTTTCCAACTTAGGGCTGCCGACCAACACCCCTTGCCGGATTATTGGGACACTTCGGCGGGCGGCGGGGTAAAAGCCGATGAAACAGTCGAGGAGGCCGCCGTGCGCGAAGTGCGCGAGGAGATTGGCATAAACATCACCGTCGAACAACTTATCCCTATTACCAAATACAACTTGACGACTTATGATTTTCCGCGCCTTCACACCGTATTTATAGTGTTGCTTGACCTACCCTTATCGGCATTCAAGTTCAATCCGCGGGAAATCGTCGAGCTTAAATATATCCCCTGGCGCGAGTTGGCCGCAATGAGCGAGGCCAAGATGGAAGCGGCACGGATAATCCCGCAAAACGAGTTCCCGCAGCTGTTCGACTATCTTGAAAAGGAAGGGTTTTGATATGACCGAGCTTGTTGATATTTACGACGAACATTGGAATCCGACCGGGGAAATCCTTGACCGGAGGGAAGCCGAGCGCGCAAGGAAATGGCGAAAAAGCGTAGTAGTTTGGATTATCAACTCGCGCGGCGAAATCCTTTTCCAACAGCGCATGGCCAACAAAATCCTATACCCAAGCCATTGGGCTGCCTCGGCGGCCGGGTGTCCGCGGGTCGGGGAATCCGACATCGACGCGATGATACGCGAAACTCGCGAAGAGTTGGGGATCGAGCTTGACCCAAAGGAATTAATTGAATTCGACCGATACAACATGGCGCACGACTCGCATTTGCGGCTCCAAATATCATATATGTATTTCGCGGATTTATCGGCTCCTGCGGACTTTTCGTTTGAAGACGGCGAAGTCGCGGATGTAAAATATTTCCCGTGGCGAGAGCTTGCCGTTATGAGCGATGCGGAAATGCGGGCGGCGAAAATCGTGCCGCAAAAGGAGCTTAGAAAAATTTACGAATATCTTGAAAAGGAAGGGTTTTAGATTATGCTTGATACTTGCAAGTATGACACAAGCAAGCGACGCCGAGCAGGGCGGCAAGCGGTGTATACCGCGCGCGTCCAGCGTGGGGGCGGCGGAAGCTTAGGAGCCCTTCGGGCTTTGAGCTTCTACATAACGAAGGAAGGGTTTTGATATGACCGAAATGGTCGACATATTCAACGAAGACTGGAGCCCCACAGGCGAAGTCATGGACAAGATCGAAGCGCGGAGATTGCATAAATGGCACAAGGTGGCCGCTATATGGATCATGAATCCGCGAGGCGAGCTTTTATTCGCCCGACGGGCAAGCGGTAAAAAGTATTTTCCGAACCACTGGGCCGCGCCTGCGTGCGGAAATGTCCGTGCCGGGGAAAGCGTGATCGACGGCGCAATACGCGAGGCGCAAGAAGAGCTTAGGATAAACATAGATCCAGCCCTATTGTCCGAAGTGGCTCGACTTAATTTCGCAATCGACGCCTTCTGGCATCTGCATACAGTATTAATCGCAAGGATTGATATGCCGGTCGAGGCATTCAAGTTCGACACCCTTGAGGTCGCCGAAGTCAAATATTTTCCTTGGCGCGAGCTTGCCGCTATGTCGCCCGCCGAGAGAGAAGCCGCGCACTTCTTCCCGTCGGATGACTTGCCCGCGCTATTCGAATACTTGGAAAAATCAGAAAAAGGAGCTTGAAATGTCGTATAAAATAATCGCAGCGCTTGGCGATAGCATAACAAACGGATATTGGGATTCGAATTTCTCCGGCTGGTTCGGGCGGTTGGCCGCACGATTGTCGCTTGAGAGGCCGCAGGCTTTCGGATTCAACAACTGCTCGCAAAACGGCGACAGGATCTGCGATGCCTTCCACCGTTTCGGTGCCGAGGTCATGACGCGAGAGGTGGATATTTTATTGATTGCGATTGGATTGAACGATTTGATACGCTCGTCGGAGGCGGATTCTCCGCTTGACCTGTCGCCGCATTTGCGGGCGGAGTATTGGAATCGGTTGCTTGATGCTGCGGCCAAGAATTGCGGGCGCGTGGTAGTGTTCGATATACTACCTGTGCGTGAAAACATGATGCCGTGCACAGAGGGCAACGGTTTGACTATGTTTTGGAAGAACTCGGACATCGTGGAATACAACGACCAGATTGCCGAGCTATGCGCCAGCCGTGGGATTCCCTTCGTCCGCCGCTATCATAGGTGGATAGAGCGAGACCTTGCCCACTATTATTTCGACGAGGCACATCCGAACGAGGCGGGGCATACGCTCTTGGCCGAAAAGGTGTATAAGGAATTGACGACGTTAGGGGTGATTTGATGGGAAGAGCGAAGCCAATACCGCCAGCGGGCGGAAGCGATGTCAATCGCGCACACCCGCATGGGGTGGCGGTGTTGCGCGTAGCGAGCAAGCTCGCTGGAGGCTTCTATATACTTCACTGGATTACCCGGTCGAGCCGGGTAATGACGAGAGAGGATGGGTGATTTGATGGATCTTACGACGCCAGGTGGAATTTTCGACTATGTGGTAAGGAGCCTTGCCGCTTATTACTTCGCGGTCGATTTCGTGTGCAAAGACGCGGACGGCGCGCTTTTGCTTTCAAGCTTCAACGACGAGCAGTATTTCAATTTCGCAATCCACAAGGAAGGCGAGCTTTGCGATTTGCTTGGGCGATATATGCCGGAATTTCGGCGGTTCGGGCGGCGCCCGCTTGTATATATATCGCCGGGATCGTCGTTATACGGGCGCGATGTCGGCTTGCCGAAAATGTCCGCGGATTCATTCATGTTCCTTGAGCAGCCCGGCGTTTTGGAAAACCTGTCTGTGCCGGAAGATGTTAAAATCGCCCTTAATCCCGACGAAGAGGAATTCATCAAAACATGGCGCGCGGCGTTTTGCAACGTGGACGATGTTTACGGTGCGACAAGCGAAGCTACGGTTGCAGGTATGAGCGTATTCTTTCGCGCACCGCCCGCCGGATTCAGCCACTTCACGCTTTTGGCATACAAAAACGGAGTGCCAGCGGCGACCGCGGCAGCGGTATATACAGACGACAGGGAGTTCATGCTTGTCTTCGGTCTTGGCACCGTGCCGGAATTTCGTGGTCAAGGATTGGGTTCTGCCCTTATGAAAGAGCTTATGATACGGGCGCGTGATCTTGGCTGTCGCGAATTGACTTTGCAGACCGAAACAGGCACATATAACGAACGTTATTACGAGAAGATCGGATTTGCGACGCGGCTTAGGGCAACCCTTTATGATGTGGAGAAATTATGTTCATAGATACGCATTGCCATCTTGACTATCTGTCGCCCGATTACGTTGAAGCGGCGATGGAAAACGCGCGTGCGGCAGGGGTGAAATTTATCCTTAACCCTTCCACTCGCGACGCCGATTCACCGGTAAAAGCCGGCTCTTTTGCATCGGTTTTGGAAATGTGCGACCAATTTCCCGAGGTTTACGGCGCAGTTGGAATCCACCCAAGCGACTCGGACGGCAAAGTTGTTTCTGCCGAACGTTTGATCGAATGGGCACAAAAATCGCCCAAGATTATCGCTATCGGCGAAACCGGTCTTGAATACCATTACGAGGGATACGACAAGGCGGTGCAGAAAGCTATGTTCATCGAGCATGTCGCGGCGGCGCGGGAACTTGGATTGCCGCTTATCGTCCATTCGCGCGATGCGGACGAGGATATGGAGAAGCTCTTGGTATCCGAAATGAAACGCGGGGAATTTTCATTCACCATGCACTGCTATGCAAGCGGGCGGCGGTTGGCGGACGCGGCGCTTGAGATAGGGGGATATATCAGCGCATCGGGAATTATAACTTATAAAAGCGCGACCGCGCTTCGCGAGATTTTTGCGGCGGCTCGGGTGGAACGCCTTTTGACCGAAACGGACGCGCCGTTTTTAGCCCCTGTGCCACATCGCGGAGAGCAGAACGAGCCCGCGTTCGTGGCGCATGTCGCACGCGAGCTTGCGCGGTTGCGCGGAATGGACGAGTCCGAACTTTGCGAACAAATAACAAAAAACACAACCAAACTTTTCAAGGTGATGATATGAAGAAAGCTATAATATGCCACGGAGTAAGCTCTGGCTTTGACAAGGAGCTTAGGGCCGATACGCCCAACTGTTCGCGCAACTGGCTTGGCTGGCTGCAACAGAAATATATTCAAAGCGGCGTCGTATGCCAAAACCCGCTTTTCCCTAACGCGTGGGTGCCGGCACGGAACTGGGCGGACGATGTGAATATGTTTTCGCGGCTTGAACTTGACGAGGATACGCGGTTAGTCGGGCATTCGTGCGGCGCGGGATTTTTGCTTAAATATTTGAGCGAGCGCCCGGAAATACGCGTGCGCCACCTTGTCCTGGTCGCGCCATGGATTGACCCGCAGCGCAAGCTTGGCGATTATTTCGCAAACCTGCGCCTTGACAAGAATTTGCCGGAGCGGGTGGGGAGAATCGATTTGATTTATTCGGAAAACGACCGAGAAGGGGTCATCGAAAGCACCGAAAAAATCTTGGAGGCCCTACCCCTTACAAACGTCATGCGCCTTAGCAAAGGGCATTTCAACGAAGAAGACATGGGCCGCGAATTCCCCGAGCTTTGGGAAGTGTGTAAGTCGGAAGTTTAATCAAAGCAAGCCTGGACGCCGGATGGGCGGAAGCGCTCTGCAAGGGCGCGCTGCCCTGCGTGGGGCGGCGTTCAGCGCGCTTTGCTCGGCAGGCCCCGCTGAATAGCTCATACGCGTAATATTACTTTACTTTTGCAAAAATAATTGCTACGAATAGTGATAAGGAAAAGGGAAAAGGAATGCAACGCAGGCTTGTCCTTATGTTATTGGCTGTTTTAGGCATTTCCGCACGGGTGGAGGCGCGGCCTATCGTGCTTCCTATCGTCCCCATGAAATCCAACGAAGCGTTCATCGCGCCCGTATTCGACTATCCCACGTTCGACGAAGTCGCAGCGGTCGAGCCGTATGTATACACGCTAGATCCGGAAATGTTCGTCGAGGTCGCGGTTGCTCCGGTTGCAAAGCCTAGAGCCGCAGCGCCGGCACCCAAGCTTCCTGTTATAGAAGAGCTTATCTACACTTCGTCGTTCGTGCCGGCTATTACCTATTCCGCCACGCCGGTTATCGAATCCATCGAAGAAATCAGCGTAGCGCAGATCGCCACCATAGACGCGCCTGTGGTCGATTCCGGCTCGCCGTTCGGAGTTATAGCGCGTCATACGCCCGCTCCGGCACGCAAGGTGGGGAAAAATTCCATATCGTTCGGAGAGCGCGAAGTCGCGCAGAACAGCCCGTTCGTTAAATCCTTTTCGGCCATTCGGCCCGAGGTGAGAAGGGATGCGCCGGCCGCGTCCACGCCCGCGCCAGCACCGGCCCCCGCCGCCACGCCTGCTCCGCGTCCCCAGGTGAAGGGCGCTCAACGCTCGCGCCGCGGGGAACGCGAAGTTGCAAGCGCCAATTTGAAAAACGAACTCGCCCGTAGCTATTTGGCCCAGAACCAATTCCTTGCCCCGCTCGAGGACTGGGACGACGAGGACGAAGATTGGGATTGGGACGACGAATGGGACGACGAGGAGGATCATTGGGAACCTGCGCCGGCACCTATGGCGCCCATAGCGCCCCGTCCCGCGCCAGTTGCCGCGGCGCCCGCTGCTGAACCACTTAACCTCAAAGCTACAGTGCGCCGTGTGGAACTGCCCTCCGGACGACCACTTCGCGCGGGAAACCGCGAAGTGTTGCAGCTTAAATTATCGTTCGACGAGAACTCGGCCGCTATGGCGACCGAATCCGTAAATTTGCTTCGCTCGTTCGCACAAGTCGCGACAAACATTCCCACCACCACGATCGAAATAGGCGTGCCTGAGGTTTCAATGGGCACCGAGAACGGACGCGTGCTTGCCGCCAGACGCGTGGCCATAGTTTCCAACGTCATGCGCGGCGCAGGTGTTGCGGATCGTCAGATCAATCCCGTGCTTGTCCAGCGCGATGCTAACTCGTTTACATTCAGGGCGGTCGACAACGATGTATCCGAGACCATACGAGTGGCGCATGCAGGCGACGAACTTTTCGGCGACGGAGCGAACGTCCAGACTTTCCGCGTCAATCGGTGGTAAGCCGCTAAACCGAAAGTCCTTCGCATTGCTCAGTGTCCTTTCGATTGGAAATTCTATTGCAAAGTTTTCCATAAAAGCATACATTAATCTCGACTATGGTCGAGGTGGCCGCTGGAATATCCAATACAGCGGGGTTCTGTTATTGGGATTGTTTAACGCCCCGGCCTTATTTTTGGATTTATATGCTATTAAAATTTATCAGTAATTTTCTTTTTCCTCCGCGCTGTTTGAGTTGCGAGAGGGCCGTGGCGGCGCAGGACGGATTATGCGGCGAGTGCTTCGCCGGTGCTCAACTTATATCCGAGCCGTGCTGCAGGCTTTGCGGGCATCCGTTCGAGCTTGCCTTTGCGCCCGTTTCCAAATCCATATTGGTATGCCGCAGGTGCCAGCGCTTGAAGCCAACGTTTACCGCCCATCGCGCGGTAATGCTCTATTCGGTGGCGGCGAAGAATATAATACTGCCGCTAAAGCACGCGGACGACACCAAAATGGCCAAATTCATGGCGAGAATGATGAGCGCACGCGCCGCTTCTTTCATCGACAAGGTCGACGTGGTGATGCCTGTGCCGATACATTTTTTGCGACTTTTGAAACGTAAATACAACCAAGCGGCTTTGCTTGCACGGCTGATCGCCATGGATTCAGGCAAAGAGTTTTTACATGATACACTCGTGAGAATTCGTGCGACCGAATCACAGGGAACCAAGACTCCTAGGGAACGTGCTGTTAATGTAAGCCGGGCTTTTCGTGTTCGCGACCGCAATGCTGTGCGCGGGAAATCAGTATTGCTTGTCGACGATGTTTATACAAGCGGCGCAACGCTTAACGAATGCGCCAAGGTTTTGCGATGGGCAGGCGCGAAACGGATCTATTGTTTGACTTTTGCGAAGACCGGACGGGTGCGGCAGCTTGGGTAGACTTGCCCTTCTTAAAAAATTGGAATATAATGATGTAATGAAGATTTTTATTTTCTTGATTTTATTCGCGTTCGGCGCGACGGCGGTGCCGGACGTATCGCTTGAGGAAGCGTGTTATGCACGGATACTCGAGCTTGACGCGCCGCCGCGCACTACCGAGAGAATCATGATACTTATGGCCGAACGTTGCGCGCGGTTCATGAGAGACGACGAATGCGCCGGCCTGACCGAAGCGGCGGAGCTTGCCGTGGCGCGAATTTACGGTTGCCAGAGGGCGCTTGTCGCCGTGCAAGAGCGAGTTGTGCCGGCGGATTCGGGCTTCGATTTATTGCTTGAAAATTGCATAAACGGAATCGCTATTGGAATGAATCCCGCAAACGCCGCGGATTTCGCAGTGCGCGAAACTTTCGGCGAGGGAGTGCCCATGCGGGAAGTGAATAGAATGAGGCGGTAGCCGTTATACCCGCGAGCCCAGGCGAGTATCGCCCACACAAACGCCAACTGCTCTTGGCGTCCCGCCTTGCTCGAGCTTCAGCCACTTCTATACTTTTAGCTTCCTAGCGAGCGTTTACGCGAAGCTGCGCGCACCCAACGTCTCGGCGTAGCGCATAGCGAAGCCAAGAACGCCGGCATGGGCGGCTAAGCCGTAAGGCGCGCTGCCCTGCGTGGGGCGGCGTTCAGCGCGCAGCTCGCAAGCTCGCTTAAAATGGTCATATATTTCACTGAATTCCGCATCAAGTGCGGAATGACATTTTTTTACCCGCAGAAATCCTTCTCGACATCGCGGCCGAACGAGAGCCACTTCATGCCCTCGGCCCTTTTGCGGCAGGCATAGATAAATTTCGTGCGGACGTCCCGGAATGTCCTGAATCGCGCAAGCGCGTTCTTGAACATCGGATCGGCGGCAAGCGGCGCGATCCCCTCGGCCATGTCCGCGATCAATTCCGCGCTCCTTAAAATATCGTTCTGAAGCAAATATGCCTCGTCGTATGAAATATTCCCGGCCGCTATTTTATTCGCGTTAGAAAGTATACGGAGGAAGTTGGCCACGGCCTCGGCATCTTGAACCAAATAGCCCTGGGTCATGCCGACCATCAAAAACAGATCCTGTTTCTGTTCGTCGAAGCGCACGACCTCGGCCGATTTGCCGTTGCTTAGCCTATCACCCAAAACCCGGTTGGAAAGCACGAAGGCAACAAGGGCCACCGCAACTATGCCGGCAAGAATAAACGGTTTCTTTTTCGCTTTCAATTTGTCCCTCATTTTGGTATAATACCACCCGAGAGGGAAAATGTCAAAACGACTTCTTTATATGAAAGAAAGCCGTGGTGCCGCGCTTATGCAGGCGGTCATGGGCCTTACCCTTATGATAATCGGAGTGCCAATAGTCATCGACGAGATGAGGAAGGCACAGGAACGAGCCCTTATCGCCGAATCGACAACCCAGCTTGAAAACCTCGAGCGCGTGGCGACAACATATTTCATGTTCAACAAAGGAAGCCTTGAGCCGAAAAGAGTCGGGCCGCGCAAGTGGAGAACCGAAATAAATTCCGAGGGCAAGGAAGTGTTGGTCTTCGACGCCGACGGAAGGCCGATACTAGAAGTGGACAGCTCGCACTCGATAGTGGATCGGTGCTATTGCTTCCACAACTCGACCGAACCAATGGACGGTATCAGCTCGTTATGCTCCGATACACAAAATTTCTCGGTGTTCGAGCCGTTCGGCGGAAGAGCAATGGGAAGATACAGAAACGCCCTTGGTATGGAAAACTTCGTGATCGTATGCAAAACCATAGTTCGCGATCAAAACGGCTGGCCCGCGCTTAGAAGAGAAGGCGGAATTGAAAAATACACATACGCAATAAACGGCGTGGCAGGAGCGGGAAAAAGAGACGGTCTTGAAAAGGCTAACATAATGCTTGGGCAACTCGGATCCCGACTTTTGGATAGGGGCGGAATCATGGTGGGGGGCGAGCCGTTCGTATCGGAATTCAACATACCCAGATTCAGCGTATGCTCTGGACTTCACGCAGCCGAGAACGTAGGAACACCCGAAAATCAAATAATGGTGCAGCGTTGTTCGCAATGGAACGACGGAGGCGGTCTTAACAGCGAGGCCGAGAGGGTGACCAAGTTCGTTAAAAACTTCTTCCCGGATTCCGTCGTAGTATGGCTTAGCGACATGAACAGATTCTCGGAGTTCCTGCATGCCTCCGAGCTAAAGGGCAACGTTCCGGACAAGAAAATAGTCAACACAATGATGACCAACCTGCACATGGGCGGAAACGACATAAAAAACATAGGATCGCTACATGTGGAAAACAGGCTTGTCCTTCAGAAAACCGCAGATGAAAGAAATCCCACGAATCTTGGCCCGCTATCCCTTTCTGCCGGAACGGTGTCGGGATACAAGGCCAAGTTCCAAGAAGCGCTTGCGATCGGGGGAACCCTTATAATAGCGCCGGACAGCATAGGAGCCTCGGGCGGCAACATAATCATGCAGGGCGGAGCAACGGGGGCGCAAAGAACCGAGGACGCATGCGCCACGCGCGAATTCCCAAGGGGTTCGGGACACACGCCCAGAACCGGAAACTGCGGCCCATTTAACAACACTACAAACAACCTATTCCCTGTGATAGGAAAGGACTATGAGCCAAACGAAATGGGAAACATGTCGCTTACGCTTCAGGACATCAATGTGGAAAAAACTCTGGAGGCAGGCGTGATCAGGCTTCCGGAATCAGACCTTACCATCACAAACAACGGAAAACTTGTCATAACCAATTCGATCACCATAGACAGCGACCTTATCGTAAGGCCCGATGTGGACTGTAGCGCATACAACAATCAATCAAGCTGCAACGCGAACGCCTCATCTTGCTCGTGGAACAATGCAGTATTGCCCAACAGATGCGAAAACAAAGGTCTTTCCGCAGTGCGCCTTTCCGCCAACAAAATAACGTCCGAACCTACGGACAACGCGACCCTGTTCTCGCAGGGGGTGAAGCTACACGGTGCTTATGCGGGCGACATCACGGCCACAATATGCGGAGCGGACTGTCCGTCCATAATAGGAGCCTCGACAAGGTCGGAAACAACCGCGCGCATACGACTTGCCGGAAAAACGGAACTTGAGGACATCATCATAAGGAACGCGCCGGGCGGCGCCGACAGTTGCGGAAGCGCCGGGGGCAGCAACTGCGTATCACTTGCGCGAACGATAGAAAGGTATATACAAGTCGTCAACGTGCTGCACGAATTCACGCACAACGTCCTAAACCTTGAATATATCGCCCAGACAGATCCAGGAGATACGCCTCCGGGAGACGAACCATGAGGAGATTATTTAGGAACAGCGCCGGCGTTGGACTTATCGAGGTAATACTCGCGGTAGGAGTGCTCTCGATAATCGCGCCCGTGGCATACCGCTATATATATCAGGAAATGCTTGAGGTCAACAGCCTAAGGCTTGCCTCGAGCCTTAGAAGCATAGAAGGATCCATGGGCGCTTACATGACTTTGCGAAGAGGAGAATGGTCGGGCAATTTCGGACGCGCAGAGGACGAGGACGACAACTGTCCCAACGACAGCACGCGATCGCAATTCGAAGAATGCTATGGACTAAGCCCTCTCATACCCAAAACTATAACCGAGAATATGAAAGTCCGGTGGACGCGCGAAATAGACGCAGACACCAAAAAAGGCGCAATCAAGGTATACGCCCTATTGAACCTTCAGACATTCAACATTTCAGAACCTGCTATGCGACGAGCCCTACTTTATTGCGGAGATAACTGCGGAATGGCAGAGATGGGCGAAGGAGACAAGCCGGCAAAACTTGTATCCTCGACCGGAGCATGGTCGACCGATTGCACCGAAAATCCCCTTTGCGAGGGCGAAGGAGTAAATAGGATCACCAAGAACACACTTGTAGTAAGGGTGGACAGCGCGGCACTTGGCGACGATTTCGACGAGAACAACTTCCTTGCAAGAACAGGGTTCAACGGCATAGAGGGCAATACCATGCGAACATGCTTCTCGCTTGGGTGCAGAACGGGAGACGGCACCACCGCCGGATGTCCCAACGCGGGTGCGCCGCCGGCAGCTGGAACATGCCTTGACATAAACCACGACATAAACGACGCAAGCGACCTATTCGCAAGATTCCTTAGCGTAAAACCCCAATTCGGCAAGGCAGAGGGTAAAACCGACCAAAATTACGGATGCAGGCACTCGATATGCTTCGTCGACGGAACGTTTTTCGGAGGAGTCAATATCGAGCGGCACAAGAAGGACGACGATACTTGGACCGGAGACATGGTCATAGAAAAAAGCGTCGAGCTGACACTTAGGAACATAATAGTCGCGGGACACCTTAACCTTGAGGGAAAAGAATCGACCTTCGAAAATATAACCGTAGTCGACAACCCCAGCGTATGCCCGCTTAACAAAGGTTCGGACGGAGAGCAGCACAGCAGTTGCGATACTAATATTTCCGTATTCGAAAATCCGTGCCTCGGCGCCGGAATATGCCCGTTCGACACTTCGAAACGAACCGAGCTCGAGGCTCAATACGCGGCATTCAGAGACCTAAGACTCGGAGACAGGCTTTCCGTTAAAAACCTATGGGTGCCAGAAGGATACGGTGGCAAGGCAGGCGACTATCTACCCCTTGTAATAAAACCGGCAAGCATGGATCAGCTGAACGTAAGAATGGGAGAAATAGACGTAGAAACGCTCGACTCGAAAGAGATCCAGATAACCGAGGGCGAACTTTGGATATCCGACGGAAGCGGAGCAGGGGCAAGGACGGATAGGGGAAAGCTTGTCGTGGGAAGCGATGCGGCGCTTAACTTCAAGACTACCGGAAACGTAAAGAGCGAAATCGGCAGCGTAATAACGCGAGTCCAAAACCTTATGACAGACGTCAACAACCTTAATCAAAGACATGTTGAGGGCAGAAGGATTGCAATACCCCCAGAACTTGAACCGACAAGACTAACCGATATAAAAATCGGAGGTTAAATGAAGATAAAAAGAAAAAATAAAATCGACGTCGGAAGCATGCTCCTTGAGGTTATCCTTGTAATCGGAATAATAATAATAATATTCCCGCTTATGACCCAGAATATAAACCAGCGCTCGGAAGACATAAGAAACGAGCTTATCGTGCGCGATATGAACATGCTGCGCGAGGCGGCAGAGAGATACTTCAACGTCGAAGGCGCCGACCTCCTTAGCCGGGGAATGAGTATTGGCGATATCAAAGAATACAGCGGAAAGTGCTGTCAATTCGCGGCGCCGGGATCGGTTTGCGCAAGGGATGTATTGTGCGACAACATAGAATACCTGGAAACCAGCCTTGACAACTTGATCCCCGCCGGATTGTCGCCAAATTTCAGGACGCACAGCGTGCTTGGAAACCAATATGTCGTAAAACTTATGAGGCTTCCCGACGCATGCTATGGAGGCTGCGCACCGGGCGAAGAAGGAACGCCCGTGTTCGGTTCGATCGTAGTGGCTCTTGAATCCGAATCCGTAAACGAAATACGCGCACGACGGATCGTCCGGGAATCCTTCGGTTTCGGCGGATATGTCGAGGACGGAATAATATGGGGGGCGAACTGGAGCCTTGCAGTATACTCGCCCGGCCCGCCGCCGCTTAACTGGAACAACAGGGCGTGCGATTTGGAACCGACCGTCGAAAACCTATGCATATTCGGAAACGCAATAGTGTTCAATACCGCGACAAGCGACGCCAACGACTATATACACAGATTCGATCCGGCAAGGGCTATCATGAAAACAAACCTTTATATGAACAAGAACCAGATAATGGACGCAAGGAATGTAAACGCCACCATCAGCGTAGAAACCAACATACTTCTTGTAGCCGCAGGTAGCGACGAACCCATAGATGAAACAACCGCCGTATTCGAAGGAATGATCATAGGAAAACCGCCTACAAGCGGCACCGACGTATCATTGGAAAGCCTATTCCCCCCTACGCCGGTAAGGGTCGGCGACGGCGAGGGATCGGTCATATTCCCAGAAGGCATACAGGCCGCGGGACTAAGCCTTGCCGGCATAGGAAAAGTGCTTGTCGAGGGAACGATAACGACCGCCGCCCTTTTGGCAAATTACGGACGGTTCAGATGGACCAGCGCAGATACCCTTACCCTTAGACCCGAGACCGTCGGCAATATGGAGATGAGCGTAGGAAACCTGATCGAGGTCGATGCCTCGCTTCCGGTTCACATACAAAGGATCGGAGATCCGGCACAGGAGCTTCCCTCGATGTATATTCACGCAAACAATACAAAGATGAGATACTCGGATCTGCTTATCGCGCCAAGATTGGAAATCGCCGGACGCGAAGGCGAATACCATCTTAGATTCGACGGAGGGCACGTATCATTCTCAGGCGAAGACCTTGTCATCAAAGACATAATGCGGGACGAGAACCCCGAGAACCGAAGAATCGGGGGAAGCCCCATACACGAGGAGATGTCGGTCGCAGAGCTGATAAGGCTTATCAACAAAAAGCTCGACGAGTTGGATAAACTTGTTAAGGATAGGGAGTTGAACCTTCCGCCACTTTGATCATCCGTCTTCTTGGTGCAAAAGAACGGTCGTGCAAACTATCAGCGTTATAAGCGGCACTATGACACTTGAGGGTAAAAGAGGAATATGACCGCTTGTGCCGATCGCGCGCACAACCTGATCCATAAAGAAAACAACGAAACCCAACATGACGCCGCCCGATAATTTCAACATCAAGCCCTTCTGCGAGCGCGCGGGCGAAATCGAAAACAGCGCAGATACGAAAAGCAACGCCACCAGAGTCAGCGGCATGAAAAGCAGAGTATAGAAATACTGCCGGTGCTTTTTGGCCGAAAAGCCCGATTCCTCGAAGAAGCTGATGAAACTCGGCAATTCCCAGAACGAGAACTTGTCCGGCTCGGAGGCCGACTCCTCTATTTTTTCCGCCGATAGCGAGGTGTCGAAAACATATTCCGGCAAAATGCGAAGTTCAAGCCGAGTGTCGAACGTTTCAACGTCGCTTAGGCGAAGTTCGCCGTTTTTAAGCACGCCGCTTGCCCCCTCGACACGGCGCAAGAAATCGCCGCGGGAGTTAGTGATGAAGATCGTAATGCCCGTGGCCTTGAGCGCGTCGCCCTCCTTCCTTATCGACTCGGCGTAAAGAAAGCTCTGCGTCGCCTCGTTTCGCTCCCTTAACCAAAGACCGGTTTGCGAGAACACCATCGGATTGTGGCTTGTTATCGCATGCGCGAAACGCTCGTGCGCCATTCTTTGGCTATATGCGGCAGAGATCGGGCTTATGATAGAAAAGTTGATTATGCCTATACCCATGCATACCAATATTATCGGCATCAAAAATCCCCATACCGAAATGCCGATCGAGCGGATTATGACCAACTCGCTTGTCCGACTTAGGCGCCAGAACGCAAGGTGGCCCGAAAGCAGAACCGATAGCGGCAGGGTCGCGGTAAGCGTCTTTAGCACCTCGTAGATTCCAAGCCTCATCACCACCGCGAAAGGTATGGCCGCGCCGTCCTTGCCGGTAATAGCAAGCGAGCGAATCACAGAAAACAAAAGGATTATGCCTATGATGGAAAAGAACACCAAACCGAACGCGCGCAGAAACTGGGTAGATAAGAAGCGCGGCAAAATCGGAATGCTGAATTTCATCAAGAACGATTATATTCCAACCTCGGAGAGTGTCAATAGCGATAGTATGCTACAAAACTTGCACGGTATAAGAACAAAAATGTTAAATAGATTGAAATTTTCTTAAAAATAGCATACAATTACTATTGAAACCGAGGGAGCTTGGCTTCGGGGTGTTCAAAAGCCCATACTAAAATATCTCTGGCTACGGTCGGGGAGCTGCCCTAATATTCAATACGGCGGAAGTCCCTAGTATGGCTTTTTGAACTCTCCCGACCGCTTTCCCTTGAAGGCGGTTTTTTCTTTCGTCGGGTCAAGCGATGGCGATTGGAACGAACGGGTTTTTCATAGGAGGCCAAATGTCGGACAAAGAGCTTAGGATATCGGTTATTTATGCAAAGGAAAATATCGGCTCGTGCCGAGATATGGACGTCAGGTGCTGGCGCGCAGAGGACACGATGGCCGCGATCGCGCGAGTGTTCGAAGCCATGACAAAGCCGCACGCGGGCTGGGACGAGCTTGTTATTTCGATAAGGAAATGCTGATTTTTCGCGTGTATTATACCCTACCCTACCACAATAAGCAATGCCCAAACTTATTACAAAACATTTCACTTGCCCTGGGTGATTCACGCGTAGTAAAATTCTCCTATTGGCGTAGGCCGCACGCCGATAAAACAAACAAAGAAAGGAAACTATATATGAAAAAACTATCACTACTTGCCCTTGTCGCAGCTATCGGAGCCGCAAGCGGAGCCGAAGCGTTCGGACGCATAGAGAATCCACTCTATCGCCCCGATGCTGGTAAGCTATACTCTATCACCGAAGGATACCGCACCAACTATGACTGGGGCAACGACTTGGTTATAGGCCAGACTATCGGATACGGTATCACCAACAAGTTCTCTGTTTACGGCGGCCTAGACTGGATGCGCTGGTCCTCGAGCGGAGATTCGGATTCCGATCTTAACAACTGGAACCTCGGGGTAAGCTATCGCTATATGTCAGGCAAGACCATCGGAGACGTATACGGAGGCATCACCCGCGGCATCAACGACTTCAGCGATACCGACAGATGGACGGTTGGAACCAACATCGGTGTGGTAAGAAAAGACATCACCGTGGCCGTCAAGGGAGAACTCAACTTTGAAAACGGCGACGAGCCCGATTCCACTATCCTCGGCGTTGTAGGAGCTTATCAGTTCAACCGCAGCTGGGCCGGTTCGGCAGCTCTTGACTATGTCATGCTCTCGGGGTCGGACAACGACAACCAGATGTGGCTTAAGCTAGAAGCATACTATGCCCTTAAAGGCAATAGCTCGATCGCTATGTTCATGCACCGCGAACTTGATGAAGGCGACGACCGTTTCGGCGTGCGCTATGGCGTCCAGTTCTAAGAGTTGAACGGCTTAGTCGAAAGTCCCCTGCTTCGGCGGGGGATTTTTTTTGTGAATTCCTGGTCAAGCCGGTATCCAATCTACGATGGACGGCTCGACGTAGGAGAACGCCGACTCCGCTGGACAAGATTTATAGCTAAGCGCTTGCGCTCCAGCAAACCACGCCGAGCAGGGCGGCGTGTCCCCTCCTGGGGCGCGCACGCACAGCGTGGGGGCGGCGTGGTGCGCGCAGCGAGCAAGCTCGCTGGAGAGCTAAAGGTATAGAAAGGTTGTGGCGAAGGCGGGA
>Ga0123356_10000865_pt1 | contig 33632 bp, 28 predicted proteins | sample TergutEmb28metaG_2_FD_92546 | JGI IMG/M metagenome (GOLD analysis project Ga0123356, IMG submission 92546) | Embiratermes neotenicus P3 segment gut microbial communities from Petit-Saut dam, French Guiana - Emb289 P3 | ecosystem: Host-associated > Arthropoda: Insects > Digestive system > Gut ...
ACTTGTAACAGGTGTACTGAAACTGATGGAACACAACCATATCCAATCCTTGCACTAGGTGCTACAGGACCCGCAGGCGGGAAAATTATATATGTGGCTCCGGCAGGTTTTACTGTAACAAGTACAACACCTGCGTTTACAACGTATACCGCTTATTATATTGAAGCCGCTCCAACAGACGCGGGATATATGAGATGGTCAACTCAATCATCATCCCCATATCCTGATGTAGCAGGAACTTTATTAACTATTGGTTCAGGTAGAAATAACACAGCTCTTATTATAGCGGCAGAACAAACAGCTCATCCATCTAATGCATATATTTACGCGGCGTTAGCTTGTAAAAATTATACTTCTTCTGGTTTTGAAAGTTTTAATGACTGGTTTTTACCTAGTCAAGATGAATTAAATCAACTTTATCTAAGACGAGCGGATTTTAGCATAACAACGGGTTGGTTCTGGTCTTCCTCGCAGAGCAGTTTCATTTTCGCCTGGTTTCAGGTTTTCGGCAATGGTAATCAGACCGTCAGCGACAAGGGCGCCAACAGCGATGTCCGTGCTATACGAGCCTTCTAGGCTCGTGCTGTAAGGAAACGATTTTGAGAGCGCTTGCGCGCTCCCAGATCGGGCTTTTTAACTATTTAACCCTTTAACTATTTAACTGTTTTTTGCCGCCGACAGGCGGCAAAAAATTTAAGATAGTAGTGTCAGGCATCTTTTTATTTAGATAATTTTAAGGTCATGAATGGTGCCTGTCACTTTTTTTTGATTGTTATATAATTTATATCACAAGGCAGAGGCGCATAGACCCTGGCGGCGTCTGTGGCAGTGATCAAAGCAGTTGTGTAAGGCAATCTAGCACTCATCAAAATTTAATTAAAGTAAAATTTTGTATTAAATAATAAACCACGACGAACTGCTGGAGGAGCTATAAAGTTTTATTTCCAATTCTGCCATTTAGCCGCCACGGGGATATGCGAATCTGCCTCATGGTTTTATTTTTCTGAACAAAAACATGCGCCGCCTGTGTTATTTATTAATTAAAATAAAAACTTTGCGTCTTGGCGTCTTTGCGTGAAAATTTTCTCTGCTTTTTTCTCGTATATATACATTTTATTTAGTATTCACCTGTTCAGCCGCATCCAGTCCACAAGCCGTCTTTCCAATGGGGCAATTTGGCTTGTATTTTCGTTGCGGGCGCGGTCGTAAAGATAGGGAAGTACGACACGTTCTTTTATAGCGACCCAGTTATGGGGAAGAATGTTAGGCTGCATGAAATTTTCGGATGGCGGCATTCGTCCCAATAGTTCGGGGTAAAATAACGGATAGATTTGTTCTGTTACAGAACTTAACGCGGAAAAGCCGCCGCATATGCCGAATATGTTTTCGTTAATTCTGTTTGCTCTTGAGTATTCCAGTAAAAGACGCTGGTTTTCTGTATTGTAAAACCAGATAATAAACGCCCTTGCCGCCTGTTGTGATTTTGCCCATTTTGGAATACCCATGTATACGGAATCTTCGGTAATTGGAATTCTGTTTCGTTCCATAATCCAGCGGAAGTCCAGTATGTTTTTACTTTCGTCGTTTAATAAAAATAAATCACTGCTTTCCATGTATGTAAAAAGAATACGCCCGGATTTTATTAATCTTTCCGGCGGTTCAAAAAAGTACTTGAATGTAAAATCCTCTTCCATCTGGTGGCTTGTGTTTATTACGTTAGTCCAGTCATTTATAAAAAACATCGAACGTTCAAGAGCCGAAGAATCCCAGGCAAGCGGTTCTCCTTCCCTGAAAGAAGCGCCGTCCAAAACCGCGACTGTAAGTAAAAAATTGTCATTCCATAAAGGCGAAAACCCAAGCTGTGTATACGCGCCGCGGCTTAACCTGTTAAAATTTTTGCTTAATATTTTTATTTCGTCAAAATTTATTGTAAATTGATTAGACAATTCATGTTCTCTGTCCTTTGAGAAAATTAGCGCCGGAATGTTAAACGATACAGGCAATAGGAATTGATCTCGATCGATTCTGCCAACTGCCAAAAGACGCGTGTAAAAACTGTTTCTGGAAACTTTATTTGTGCCAAAAATATTATCGATAGATCTAAAATAAATACCCGTCGAAGAATTTTTAAGCCAGCTCGCGATTATTAAATCAGGGCTGTTCGCGCGGTTTAATTCGGCGGTTGGAAACTCTACATACTTTACGCTAACCTTGTATTGGTTTTGCACAGTATTGAAATATTCACCATAAAGCGCGAATTCAGGACGATCTGTCCAAATTTGCGCTGTTTTTACATCGCCACAGGAAATTAAAATGACAGATAATAAAAAAATACCTATATTTTTATATAACATAACCTATACCATCGCTGTTTTATTTTATCGCATAAATAAGTGTATTTTGTCTTATATATGCTTGTCAATCTGCTATATGAATGATAGCATGAAAACGGAGGGTTGTTTGGACCGTATTAAAGACGCGCAAATTATTAGATTAATCGAGCAAATCGGCGAACATTACAGGACAAATATATCCAACCGTTTTTTACGCCCGGTTTTGCTTCAGCTTCAGGTTGATAAAAATACCTGGGACCAAATCGAGGCTCTAACCGAAAAAATGGAACTATATCGATATCAGGGTTTTCATCTTGACGAGTTATACCGTCAGATAGCTGCCTGTGCCCGTTTTTGCGAAGTTGCCCGTAATAATATGAGCCATGCCTTAAAAAGTAAAATAACATCCCTTCCCAGCGGTCCTGATAAAATCCTGCGGGAAATGGCTGCCAGTAATTTTATATCAAATTTAAAGGTTTTTACGGATTTATTAAATGAATTATATGTCAATTTAGTAGAAATGGATAAAGCCAGCGCCGGCAAGGAACAGCCCGTTTATACGCAAATTCAGGAACTTTTTAGTGTTGGCAGGCTTTTAGTCGGTCACTAACCTTGTAATAATAAAGCGCAGACTTGACTTTTTTCCCTGATTAGTGTAAAAAAGTAATACTTATTGAATTTATTTGGAGAGAATGATGTACGTTCTGGTTGAATTTAAAGGAAAGCAATACAAAGCGGTAAAAGGCGAATTGCTTAAAGTTGACAAAATTGACGCTGAGCCGGGAACGGCTATCAATATTGATACAGTATTATTGGTATCCAGTGACTCTGTAAAGGTTGGAAACCCCTATGTGTCAGGCGTAAAAGTGTCCGCTACGGTAGAATCACATGGCAAAGACGGCAAGATTATTGTATTTAAGTACAAGCCAAAAAAGGATTACCGTCGAAAAAAAGGACACAGGCAGGAATATTCGATCATCAAAATTGGTGATATTTCAGCTTAAAAAGTGATTGAAATTGAAGCTGTTCTGGATAACGATGGAATTTTAAAAGCTTGCAAAGCAGCGGGTCATGCGGGAGCCGGAAAAAGCGGCTCTGACATTGTATGCGCCGCTGTTTCGATTCTTTTAAGAACTGCGTTTAGTACCCTTTTAAACAAAAAGGGGATAAAAGTACAAGGCGGAGCCCCTGAAAGAGGGCAGCTTTGGCTGGAAGTTGAATATGAAGCGGAAGGTAGAGAATACCTTTTCGCTGTTGGGGAATTTTTGGTTAACGGACTTTCGTCATTAACAAAGGAGTTTCCCAATAATTGTAAGTTAACGATTAAGGAGATTTAATATGGCACGAAAACGCGGCGGAAGCGGCGCTAAAAACGGTAGAGACGCTAACCCTAATTATCTGGGTATAAAATCATCTGATGGCGCTTTTGTAAAAGCGGGAACTATTATAGCTCGTCAGCGCGGGACAAAAATACATCCCGGTAACAATGTCGGTTGTGGCGGTGACTTTACTCTTTTTGCCCTCGCGGACGGAAAAGTTAATTTTCACCAAAGACGCGGCCGCAAACTCGCCTCTATTATCGTAGTTTAAAAATATTTTCAAAATTAATAACGCTAACTTCGAACCATAGGTTCGGCGAAGACGCAAAGGTAATGTAAGTTTTCGAATTGCAGCTTTGCGTCTCTGCGTCTTGGCGAGGTGATTTGGGAGAAAATTTTTTTGGAAAGATTTGCGGATGAAGCTACAATCGAAGTTACCTCAGGAAGCGGCGGTAATGGTAAAGTAGCCTTTCGCCGTGAAAAATATGTCCCAAGAGGCGGTCCTTCAGGCGGAGATGGCGGCAGGGGAGGGGACGTTGTTTTTACAATCAAGCGAAACTTGCGAACCCTCGCTCACCTGCGTTATAAGCGAAAATTTAAAGCGGAAAATGGCAAGGATGGCGGGAACTCCGGTTGTTATGGTCATAATGGTTCAGATGTAATAATTCCGCTGCCGCCGGGTTCATTAATTAAAGACGCTTTAACAAATAAAATTATTCATGATTTTTCCAATAACGAAGAAGATTTTATTTTTCTAAAAGGCGGTAACGGCGGATGGGGAAATATTCATTTTAAATCTTCAGTTAATCAAGCGCCTAATAAAGCGCAGCCAGGAAAAGCGGGTGTTACAAAAACATTAATAATTGAACTTCAAATAATGGCGGATATAGGTCTTGTCGGTTTTCCTAACGCCGGGAAATCAAGTTTGCTTGATAAATTTACGAACGCTCGCCCTAAAATCGCCGCGTATCCTTTTACAACAAAAATTCCCAATTTGGGTGTATTAACAGTTGGAGATTCAGATATAATTATCGCCGATATTCCCGGTTTAATTGAAGGAGCGTCAAAAGGCGCGGGGCTTGGTATTCGTTTTTTAAAACATATTTCCAGAACTCAAATTTTAGCTTTTTTAATAGATTTATCCGATGACAATTATTTGGAAGCGTTTGATATTCTTTTAAAAGAACTTGAATCATTTTCCTCCGAGTATCCTGATATTCCGGATTTAACCAAAAAAAAGCGTCTTATAGTCGGAACAAAAACAGATCTATTGGATAGCAATGAAGAATTGGAAAATACAAACCGGTTGACAGAATTAATAAAAAAATACCCGTCGGAAGAAGTTTTAGGTATTTCTGTTTTTTCTGGTGATGGTATAAAAGAATTGTCCGGCGCTTTTATTAAATTAACAAAAGAAACTGAAACTGGGGATCTTTAGTGAAACTGGGTATTTTAGGCGGCAGTTTTAACCCGGTTCACAACGGGCATCTTTATCTGGCGAGAAAAGCTCTTTCGTTTTTAAACCTGGACAGAGTTGTTTTTATACCCGCGTATCAATCTCCTTTTAAATTAAACGCGTTTTCAAGCGAAAGTAAAATGCCGTCCGCGAATGACAGATTGGATATGCTTGCCGCTTCTTTAACAGGGGATCCGGGATTCGCGATTGACAACTGCGAAATTAAACGAGAAGGTGTTTCATACACAGTAGATACACTTGAAGATATTATTTCCCGATATCAGCCGTCAGGTAAACCTGTTTTAATAATCGGGGACGACCTTGCCGCGGAATTTTTAAATTGGCATGAAAGCGATAAAATTCTGCAATTGGCGGATATCGCCATAGCGCGCAGAATCGATTCTCCCATAGAAAAATATTCCTTCGCTCATGTTCTAATCGAAAATGATGTTATGAAAGTTTCTTCGCGGGATATCAGGCAAAAAATTAAAGATGACAATGATTGGCAGTCTTTGGTTCCGCAGGGAGCAAAAGAAATAATTATAGAACAAAATCTTTATGGTTTTATGGGAAATATGGGGCAAAAAACATCAAAATCGGACGCGAAAATTGATGTTTTAATTCCAATCGAAACAATTACGCGGGAAGTTATTAACCGTGTCGAAACCGCCGTTCGTGGCGCTTTAAATACTGAGCGTTTTTTACATTCCAGAAGCACAGCTGTTTTAGCCGTTGATATGTGCCGCAGATTTGGTCTAGACCCGCTTTGCGGTTATCTCGCGGGTATCGCTCATGATTTCGCCAAACAGATAGACGGCAAGCAACTGTTAAAAATTGTAAAATCCAGTAAACAGTATACGATTTCCGGTCTCGAAAAAGATAAACCGAATCTTCTCCACGGAAAAGCCGCGGCGGTATTGCTAAGACAGCGTTTCTGTATTCATAATGAAGATATACTTGAAGCTCTGGCTTTCCATACATCAGGAATCGCCGGCATGGGACCTTTGGCAAAGATTATTTATATTGCCGATAAAATAGAATGTACAAGAAATATCGATCCTGCTTTCAGGAAGATGTTTAACGAAGACAAGGAGCTTCCGTTGGATTTAATTCTTTTTGCCGTAATCGAAAAAACTATTGTAAAATTAAAGGCAAAAGAACTGGATTTATCCAAAGATACTATAAAACTTCTGGAAAAAATAAAGGAAAAGTAAAATTGAAATTATTTAAAGGCGACGCGTCGCTTCTATTACTTGCTTTAATTATACTTCTATTTACATTTGGAGTTATATTTTCCATTTTAACTTTTCGCAGCTGCCCTGTGGAAGACGCCGTTGCTGACAGCCGCCTTATGAATATTTTATTTGTAATCGAAGATGATAAAAAACCTCTTAGTACTTATGTATTAATGTATCATTCCGGTACAAAACGAACAGCCATTTTTGATGTACCGGGAGATCTTGGTTTATTAATTTCCAGGATAAACCGCGTTGACCGCATCGACAGGGTGTATGATTCAGGCAGGATTGGCAATTATCAAAGTGAAATAGAAAAACTTTTAGGTATCGATATTAATTTTCATATAATAATAAATAAGGAAAATCTGGTTTCCGTAGTTGATATTCTTGAAGGAGTGGAAATATTTATTCCTTCGCGCGTTTTTCATTGGGAAGATGATGATATTATTATTTTTCCTTCCGGTATGACAATTCTTGACGGCGCTAAAGCAGGTATTTACGCTACATACAGCTTGCCTCATGAAGACAGTGAAATGGCTGTTTTCCGCAGACAGCGTTTTTTTCTTGGTTATCTTAATCGCCAGATTCAAATGAATGAATACTTTCAAAACCCTTCGGCGTCGAAAATGTATAATTCACTTTTTAGATCAAATATGAATCAGCATACTTTAATGTGCCTTTTTAACGAATTTGTAAATATTGATATTGATCGCGCCGGTATTCAATCTGTAGGCGGGACTGTAAGAGAAGTATCCGGGCAAATGCTGATCATTCCGCATTGGGATGGAAATTTAATCAGGGAAATTGTGCTTCAAACTATGGGAACCCTTTCCCGTGATATCGAAGATCACTTGATCGAACGCACCCTTACAGTAGAAATTTTAAATGGAACAACTATTAACGGGCTCGCGGGCAGAACAGCGGACATGCTTAGAAGTTTTGGTTACGATGTAATCGCGATAAGCAACGCGGACAGAAACAACTATGACAGTACATTAATTATTCATCGCGCCGGGAATGATGAACTTGTAAAAGCTTTTGCCGATGTTATCCGGTGTACAAATATTGTCCGGGAAGCTAATCCGTATGACGACCTCGCGGACGATTTTATTTTTCACAATATCGAATATAAAGCTGATATAACTTTACTGCTTGGAAGGAATTTTAATGGAAGATTTGTCGTTGGAAATTAACCGCGAAACTGACAATGAAAACGCGGCAAAACTTACTGAGCTTTTGCGTGAACACAAGGGACAGGATGTTTCTTTACTGGATTTACAAGGTATTAATAACTGGACAGATTATTTTATTATCGCGACAGTTTCCAGCAAGACACACATGGATGGTCTTGAAAGGCATGTAAAAGAATTCTGCCATGAAAGAGAAATTGATATCTTAGGTTGTTCGCGTAAAGACTCTGATGATGAATGGCGTTTGATTGATCTAGGATCAATAATCATTCATTTAATGACATCAAACACCCGCGAGTTTTACGACCTGGAAAGACTTTGGCGAGCGGCATGACTTAACGCAGGGCAGCTTTAGCCACCCTTACGCCGCGGGTTAAAGACTATCAGTCCTCATCGTCCCAGTCTTCGTCGTCATCTTCATCATAATCGTCGTCATCTTCTTCGTATTCGTCTTCATCCTCGTAGTCGTCCTCATCTTCGTCTTCGTCCTCATCTTCTTCCAGATCGTCCTCATCCTCGTAGTCATCATCTTCGTCTTCGTAATCGTCATCCTCAATGTCATCATCATCACTGAGAATGAAAGCCGGCAGGCTGTCGTCTAAGTCATACTCTGTTTCATAACTGTTTACAGGTATTAGCGTCAGCTCTTCGTTAGCTCCGTTCAGAACCATAATGTTCTCCCTTGTAATTGGTATTTTTCTTGAATCCAAACTGAGTTGAGATTTTTTAACCTCACATTAGAAACATAAGGGAGGATATATTATTTTGTCAACAGGTTTTTAATAAAAATAATAAAAAAGTCTTTATTTGTGATATTCTTATTTTATGGCTGAATTCCCGGAAAAATTGACAGTTTTTTCTCCCGCTAAAGTAAATATCCATTTGGCGGTTAAAAATAAGCGTCCGGACGGCTTTCATGACCTGGAAAGCCTCTTTTTGGCGGTAAATTTCGGGGATATCCTGGATTTTGAAGTTTTTCAAGATAAAAAAGAAGCATTAATTATAAATACTTCTGAAATGAGCATAGAAAATAACATTATTTTAAAGGCAGTCGCTCTTTTTCGGGAAAAAACTAACTTTTCGCGAGGGTTAAAAATAAAACTTGAAAAACGCGTACCCATTGGCGGCGGACTTGGCGGCGGCTCTTCCAACGCGGCGGCGACCCTTTTGGCTTTAAACAAGATAGCGGGTTTTCCATTAGACATGGAAACTCTCCTTGAAGCGGCGGCTACCCTTGGAAGCGATGTTCCCTTTTTTATCCATGAAACCCCCGCCGCTTTTGTAACAGGTCGCGGTGAAAACATCGAGCCGGTTGAAGCGCCTGATTTACACATAGTACTTGTAAACCCCGGCTTTCCCTCCAGCACCGCCACCGCCTTCAAATTATTGGATGAATATAGATCCACAAAGACTTCACGCCAAGACGCAAAGGCGCAAAGTCAAGGAATTAAAAATTCTAATCTATTCTCCGTGTCTCCGTGTCTCCGTGTGATGGACTTCTGTAATGATTTTTTAAAGGTATTTCCTGAAAAAGATAAATCCATCTACAATAACATCATCTCCCAACTAACCGAAAATAGCGCAAAGTACGCGAACCTTTCCGGGGCAGGGTCTACTTGTTTTGGTATTTTTGAAAATGAGCGACAAGCGCGGCAAGCAGCCGAATATTTGAATGAAAAATGGGATTTTGTTCAATATTGCCAATCAATTAAAAAGGTGTAGTATTCTCACAAAGCGAGTAATATTATTATCAATGCCGTTAGAAAAGCGTGTCATGTGAAAAAAAATCACAAAGAAAAGCAACTTTTTTACTTGCTTTAGTGACAAATCAATATTACAATGATGTAGATAAAGTCGGGCTTAACATGTAATTACCTGATAGGTTTTGTTAAGTTTATTAATTGGGACCTCAAAAGGAGAGGAGCTATGGAAATTACTGATATTAGGGTCCGTAAGGTAACTGGCGGCGGAAAGCCGAAGGCCTATGTAACGGTGACTTTTGACGATTGCTTTGTTGTTCATAATATAAAGATCATTGAGGGTAAAACCGGAGTGTTTATCGCAATGCCCAGCCGGAAGACCCGTGCGGGTGAATATAAAGATGTTGCTCATCCAATTCATCCTGAATTCAGAGCGGAGTTGCAAAAGCGTATTCTGGATAAATATGAATCCGGAGATGTTACAGAAGCAACCGCGGATGATCAAGATTAATTATCGAACAAGATTAATTATCGGTTCAGTTTATAATATCACTTGATTAATTCCCGTTGTTTATGATATTCTCATAAATGAGAATGGGACGTCGGCAAGCGGTAAGCCCCCGGGTTTTGGTTCCGGTATTCACAGGTTCGAATCCTGTCGTCCCAGTAAGGGATAACCATTTGTCAATCCCGTTAATTTACTATTGAGGTATATATGAGCAAGGTAGTTTTACAAGCGAAAAATCGTCAGAAATTTGGTTCGTCTGAATCCCGCAGACTTAGAAGAAGCGGCAGGATTCCAGCTGTAATTTATGGAAGACTGGGTAAGTCTCTTTCCATCGATTTGGATTCGGTTGATTTTTTAAAAAGTACAAAAGGAATTTCCGAAAGTACCATCGTTAAAGTTGATGTAGAAGGCAAATCTTTTGACGCTTTTGTAAAAGGCACTCAAAGAAACATTATAGACGGCAATATCCTTCATATTGATTTTTATGAAGTTGAAAGCGGCGTAGCGTTGCGCGCCAAAGTTTCTCTTGTTTTACAGGGAAATCCTATTGGCGTACGCGAAGGCGGTATGCTTGAAACTCCATTACACGAAATTGAAATTGAATGTTTACCGAAAGATCTTCCTGAAAGAATCGAAATTGATATTTCTAATCTTAAAGCCAACCATTCATTTTATGTCAGGGATATTAAACTTGGTGAAGGTGTCAAACTGCTTTCAAGCCCGGATCTTGTTGTCGCGCTTGTACGGTTCGCTAAAGCCGAAGTCGCAGCTCCTACAGCTGAAGCCGCCGCCGCGGCACCTGCAGCCGCCGCCGCGGCTCCTGCGGCGGATAAAAAAGCCGCTCCTGAAAAGAAATAACGGATTAAAACTAAAGAGTTTGAAGATAGTGTTTTATACGCTTTAAAAGACTGCCCTAAAGAGGCAGTCTTTCTTGTTGCTGTATCTGGCGGCGCGGATTCAATGGCTTTACTTGTTTCCCTATGCGCCATTAAACCTGTTAATCCAATTTATTGTATTCATGTTGAACATGGTTTGCGTCCCGCCAATGAAAGCCGCGGTGACGCGGATTTTGTAAAAACATTTTGTGAAAAAAATGGAATAGATTGTCTGGTTGTACATATTCCACCCGGTAAAATCGAAAAATTGGCGCGGCGTAAAGGCATTGGTATCGAAGCTGCCGCGCGTTTTTTCAGACACAAAGCTTTTAAAAAAGAAGCCGCGCGTCTGGGAGAAAATACCCTTGTTTTAACGGCTCACACAAAAGACGATATACTGGAAAATACATTAATGAGGGTATTGCGCGGCACAGGTCCCGCGGGACTAGCCTCGATGCCTGTTAGAAACGGAAAGCTCTTTAGGCCATTACTTTCTAAAACCCGCGCCGAAATTGAAAATTATTTAAATGAAAAAAACATAAACTGGCGCGATGATTTAACAAATACCGATGAAAAATTTTTGCGCAATAAAATTCGCCACAGGCTAATTCCGCTTTTAAATGAATATTTTCCTTCCTGGAAAACAGGTGTAAACTCTATGGCGCAAACCCAATCGCTAGCCGCCAGCTTTATCGCCAGCGAAGCAAAAGATCGTATTTGTTGGATTATTAAGAATTTACCACGAACCAACACGAACCAACACGAAAATGAAGTCAACAGAATAGTTATCAATTCAAAACCTCAGTGTAACTCCGTGTCCTCCGTGGTTAATAAATTAATATTTACTGATGCAAGGGACTTCTTCGCACAACCGCTAATAATCCGCGAGGAAGCAGTATTTCAAGCAATAAATACCTTATCTTCCCTTTGCGATCTTGGCGTCTGCGAACCAAAGGTTCGTGCGTCTTTGCGTGAGTCTTTTCGAGATAAATCCATAAAAAGATCTGTTGTCAGGAAGTTTTGCGAAGGCAAAATAAAAGCGGCGGATTTAGGCTCAGTACGCCTTAAACTGGAAAATGATAAAATATCGCTCTCCAGGGCGCGCAAAGAGTACTTTGAACGCGGCATCTCACGGTTGATTATAGAGCCAAGATTAGATAATCTATAAGTATGCTGAATCCTAATGACAATATACCTGAACGCGGACCAACTATGCCAAAAAAACCAAGCGGTTTTACTCTCGCTATTTTTCTTGTTATAACTGTTCTTTTAATTACTTATATTTTCAGATGGGAAAGCACTCCTGTAAGGACTATAACTTATTCGGATTTTTTAATTTTTTTGGGACAAAGCCATATTGAATCCGTCACAATTTTTGATGATAACACTATCGAATTTTTATTAAAAACTCCCGCGGAAAACGGTATTTTTAGATTTAAAACACATCTTCCTTTTACGCCTGATTCTGCTTTTATATCGGAATTGGAAAGTAAAGGAATTAAAATTACCGGTTCACCTGCCAGGGTTAGTCCTTTTAGTATTCTGATAAATATGCTTCCCTGGCTTTTTGTGTTTGGAATTATTTTTATGATGTTCAGGAACATGCAGGGCGCGGGGATGAGGAATTTCCACTTTGGTAAAAGTAAAGCGAAGCGGTATCAGGATGAAGGAAAAAAAGTAAGTTTTTCCGATGTCGCGGGACAAAAGGACGCGAAGTACGAACTGGAAGAAGTTGTCGAGTTTTTAAAAAGCCCGCAGAAATTTACCAAGATGGGAGCGCGGATTCCAAAGGGTGTACTACTTGTAGGAATGCCCGGTACGGGAAAAACATTGATGGCGCGTTCTGTCGCGGGCGAAGCCGGTGTCGCTTTTTTTCATATGTCGGGTTCGGATTTTGTTGAAATGTTTGTCGGCGTTGGAGCCAGCCGTGTAAGAGATCTTTTTGATCAGGGGCGAAAAAGCGCTCCATGTATAATTTTTATTGATGAGTTGGACGCTGTCGGGCGCACTCGAGGCGCGGGTTACGGCGGCGGCCATGACGAACGCGAACAGACATTAAACCAGTTGTTAGTTGAAATGGACGGTTTTGATTCAAAAGATGGTGTTATAATTTTAGCCGCTACAAACCGCCCTGATGTTTTAGACCCAGCGCTTTTGCGTCCGGGGCGCTTTGACCGCCAGGTTATTGTTGCGATGCCCGATATAAAAGAACGTCAGGCGATTTTAGAAATTCATGCCGCTAAAATTCCTTTGGATGAAGGTGTTGATCTTTCGCGTGTAGCCAGGATGTCTCCGGGTATGAGCGGCGCTGATATTGCCAATCTTGTAAATGAAGCCGCCTTGTTTGCCGCGCGAAAAGATCGCGGCGAAGTTTTAATGTCCGATTTTGAAGAAGCAAGAGACAAGGTGCTTATGGGTGTCGCGCGCAAAACGCTTGTTGTATCCGATAAAGAAAGGCGAATGACAGCCGTTCACGAAGCGGGTCACGCTCTATTACACTATTATTTGGAAAATTCCGACCCATTGCATAAAGTTACGATTATTCCGCACGGAAGAGCGTTAGGTATGGCAATGTCGCTTCCAAAAGAAGATCGTTACAGCCGTTCAAAAGGCTGGCTGGAAGATTTTATCGCGATCCTTTACGGCGGCTGGATAGCGGAAAAACTTTTTTATGATGAAACAACCACAGGAACAAAAAACGATATTAAACAGGCGACAGAACTTGCGCGTAACATGGTTTGCGAATGGGGAATGGCAGAAGAGCTTGGTCCTGTCGCTTACGGACAGGAAGACGAACCTATTTTCCTTGGAAAAGAAATAGCGCGTCACAAGGATTATTCCGAAGATACCGCCAAACGCATAGACAAGGCAATTAAAGAAATACTTGATAACGCTAGAGACAATGCCGCGAAAATACTGGAAAGTCACAAGGATAATCTTGAAAAACTTGCCGACGCCCTAATTGAACGCGAAACCCTAATAGACGAAGAAGTCCGCCAAATCATCGGTCTGCCTCTAAAAGAGGAAGCATAATGAATAAAAATATTTTTCGCAAAATTTTCTCGCAGAGACGCAGAGACGCAGAGACGCAGGGTTTTAGTTTGATAACTCTTCTCTTCTTTGCGCCTTTGCGCCTTTGCGTGAGTTTATTTTCATTATTATTCTTAATTTCTGTGGTAAATTTACACGCGCAGGTAAGGGATGATTCGGCTGTGGCGCGGCAGTATGTACAATGGGTGCAGCAGGCGATTAACGAAGAGCGATGGGATGATGCCAGCGCCGCGCTTTTACGCGCCAGCGATTTTGAAAATGTTTCATCGGATATTTCGTATCTTAGAGCAATTGTTGGTAATTATTACGGAATGGATCGAAACATCGTAGTACAGAATCTGTCAAAAGCAATTGATACAAACAGGTGGGTTACATATAACGAAAACCAAGCTTTGCTTTTTATTACAGAGCAGTATATAGCTCTTAGGAATTATACTTACGCGTTAAATTACATTTCGCGTTTGGAAGAAAAAACAGAAGCGGCAGGCAGTGTACAAATAAGGACAGAAACCGCGATATTTCGTCTTTTGGCGTTACGCGGAATGGCAACTCACAGTGAACCGAATTATGATCAGGCTTTTTATTTGGCGCAGTTTAGAAGCCATGTTTTGCTTAACATGGACAGGTTTCCGCGCGACCCTCGTCCTTTGCGTATCTTCTTTGAATACGCGCGTAACAGAAAACCGGAACAATCGGAATTGCCCGCGGGTGATATAAATCTTTTGGAATTAATTTTAAGACGCCTTCCTTTCCTTTTAGAAACAGATCCTGAATTAGCGTGGTTAGCCGCTCCTTTTATAAGAGATAATGATACCGCGAGAAGGCTTATAATGTCTTATCGTTCCGGAGGTATACCGCATATCCAAAACAGGGATTTTATGCCGCATCCCGCTTCTATTGCTATAGCGTTAAATCTTGGACTTATAGATGACATACAAGCGGCGCGTGAATTATTTTCCGGAAACCGCGGGTTTAATTATCCGCTCGCGCCTCATATAAAACCAAATGGAAATCCTGTTTTAAATAAAGATAATATAATTGATGTTTATAAATTACTTCGCGGCGAAGAAGGACGAGATTATTTTACAAGAAGACTTCATTCTTTTACAGGTATAATTTATACAGATGATGACAATGACGGGTATATAGACAGTTGTACATATTATGTTTCCGGTATAATCCAAAAATATGAACTGGACAGAACGCAGGATAATGTTTTTGATTTTGAAATTTTTATTGATAATGGTGTTCCAGTTATAGCGAAAAATCGTATTTTAGGACATGATATATACGCTCATGTTTTTTGGGAACGTTATCCGTCAGTAAAGCAAATAGTATTGGGAAATCCTTTATTAGTTGAAAGTGAATCATTCATGTTTGGTCCCGCGGATTTTCAATATACGCCTGTAACATTTATTGAACTTGGCGGAAGTGACAGGGTTTCCGGTTTGTTATTTCCTGTTGTGGCGTATCAATATATTTATTTAACGCGCCGATCAATAATGTCATTTTGTTCAAGTCTTACCCGTCCAAGTCTGGAAATTGATGGAGCGTTGGAAACTATTTATATGAACCGCGGGATTATTTTGCAGGCTGTTGAAGTATTAAACGGACAGCAGGTTTCTGTTACAGAGTTTGACAGGGGTTTACCTGTAATACAATATATAGATTTGGATTTAGACGGCAGAATGGAAACAATTCGCCGTTTTCGCTTTCCGCCGTCTGGTTATACATCGGAAGATTTGCTTGATTATCGCAGGTTAATTTCATCTTCCGAAAGCGACTGGTCGGGAGACGGGCGGTTTAAAACAATGGAAGTGTATCAATTGGACGGTTCAGTTGTTTATTATTTTGATATGGACGGCAGCGGCCAATGGACATACTCGGAAACTGGAAATCAAAGATGAAAAAATGGTTATTAATTCTCCTTGTTTTGGCGGTTATTTCCTGCGAAACAACAAATAATACGATTGATTCACAAATCCGCACGACAAGTTCAATAAGACTAAGCGATATAGAAAGTCAGTTAGAAATTAATCCCGTTGCCGCGTTAAATCTTGTTTTTATTTATAAAGAAGTTTATTCCGTTACAAATGATCAAATGAATGATGACTGGCGGCAGCTGGCTTTATATGAAAAACAAGCGATAGAAAATCTTTTGGTTTTGCAGGAAAAAGCAATCGCGGAAGAACGCTGGGATGATGTTATTTCTTTTGGCAGATCTATTTCCAGTATTGGAGTAACAACAATACATACCGGAAAAGAAGCGGAATTTACATTAGCTTACGCGAAGAAAAAAATATCGGAAGGCGATAATCTTAGCGCGTTTTTAGCCGCGGTAAGATCACATGAAATGCAGCCGATGGATAGCGCGAGCGCTCTTTTATTTTTGGAAAAAGCTGTTGAAGCGAGACAACGCCGTTCGTCCGCGTTTTTTCTGGCGGCGGCTCAGGAAGCGGGAGCCAGGAACATTCCGCCTCGATTACTTGAATACGCTACAGGCAGAGACACAGTCTCCGACATGATAAAAGGTGTCGCTACAGTTATTGTAGACAGAGGATTCAGAGTTGAAAGAGGAATGGGCACGCCGGATAGAATTTTAGGATCAGCGTTTTTTGTTGATTCATCAGGATTAATGATAACAAATTATCATGTTATCGCGAGCGAAGTTGATCCAAGACACAGGGGATATTCGCGTTTATTTATCCGCATGGGAGATTCGACAAGCCCAAGAATTCCGGCTCGCGTAATCGGCTGGGATAAGACATTGGATTTAGCGTTAATTAAAACAGAAATAGAAACAGAATATGTTTTTTCTATTGTAGATCGAGTAATACCCAGAGTCGGCGATAATATACTGGCGATAGGCTCTCCTTTGGGATTGGAAAAAACTGTAACATCAGGTATTGTTTCATCGCTTGGCAGGCGAATTTTGCAAATTGGCGATTCGTATCAAATTGACGCCGCGATAAACGCCGGCAATTCAGGCGGTCCCATTGTTAACAGCGAAGGGCGGCTTGTAGGAATAGCGTTTGCCGGTATCGCGCAGCATCAGGGTCTTAATTTCGCGATTCCCGCGCAGCTGCTCGCGGCGGCTCTTCCGGAAATGATAAAAGGCGGCAGGGCTTCGCGTCCCTGGCTGGGTTTAACGTTATGCGAAACATTTAACGGAGCGGAAATAATCTATACGGCTCCCAATATGCCCGCTTCGCAGATTCGCTTACAGGAAGGATTATTAATCAGATCAATTAACGGAAAAACAGTAACATCACGCCAGGGCGGATTAATACCTGCCATGCAGGCGGAAATGTTTTCGTACGGACCGGGTGAACTTGTAGTTTTGGAAACTATAAACAGTGAAGGTATAGTAAAAAAGAATGTAATGATGACAGTCGCGCGTTCGGACCTTCCATTATTGGACGCGGCAAGGATAGACAGGCGGGAAAGAATTGTAACTCCGCTTTTTGGAATGGCGCTTACCCCTTTACCCAGTACGTTATTTTCGTCTAACTTCCGTGTAAACAGAGTTGTTCGCGGTTCAATAGCGGACAGCGCCGGGATTTCTGAAGATGATCCGGTTTCGATTAATCGTTTGCGAATCCTGGAAGATAATGGGTACGCGTTACTGGAAATTTCCATAAAGAAACGCCGCATGGGTTATCTTGATACCAACATGCAGCTTCCAGCCTGGCTTGATTCTCCGGACCTTTTATAATTATTTTAATCTGCCGTTTTCTCTACAGCTCCACCAGGAAGTTTGCGAAAAAATTACATGATCCACAAAATGCAATCCCAGTATATTTGCCGCGGCCAAAAGACGATCTGTAATTTCATCATCTTCGGCAGAACTTTCAACCTGCCCCGATGGATGGTTATGCGCTACACAAAAAGCGGCGGCTCTGTCATGAATAATATCCGCGAAAACTTCGCGCGGATGAACAATTGTTTTATTTACAAGACCAATTGTTACAACTCTGACAGCAAGCACTTCGTGGGCGCCGTTTAAAGAAAGACTTATAAACCTTTCCTGTTTGCGATCCGCGTAATGGCGCACAAGGTGAAAAATATCGATAGGCTGCTTGATTCGAGTTAAAAATCCTCCGTACTTCCTTCTGCCAAATTCCAGCATAGCCGCGACCATACATGCTTTGGACTGCCCTAACCCTTGTATATTGATTATTTCGTCAATAGAAGGGTTGTCTACTGTTCCGTCAAGCAGCTTTAGTAATTCCGAAGCAAGCTCATTAACATTTTTGCCCTGTATACCCGTATTTAACAGGATAGCCAGCAATTCACTGTCGGAGAGCGCTTGCGCCCCGCGAGCCAGTAGTTTTTCCCGCGGACGCAGGTCGTGCGGCACACCGGAAAAAACATTAAAATTTTTGTTGTTTTTCATACCCCTATATGGGCGCGAATACGCGTGGCGCATGACCGAAAATGAAAATATTTTAAAATAATTTTGCTGCTTACCTTATGATAATATTAACTGCTATATTTATAGGAACGTTTAAATGTAGCAATTTGCTGTTTTCAGGAAATTCCTGTAATTATTGATTTTATCCTATTTCCTTCTATATATGCAAGTTAAAAAAAACCATTTTTTCATGATTTTATACACTTTTTTATAATCTTATATTGCTACATTTAAACGTTGGTTTATTTGTAGCAGTGACGCAAAGGTACCTGGTACCGCTTTTCTGTAGCGTAGTATGTCACCTAACGCCACCATATATAGTGTAGGTGGTTGTTAAAAAGTTGGTAACAGGTACTAATGACGCTTTGTACAGGCGGTTTTTGCAACGAGCCCGATAGGGCGAGGCGAAACGGTGACAGGCACCGTTTTTTTTAAAAAGTTTTAACAAAAGTGTCGGGCATGAATGGTGCCTGACACTTTTTTCGTGGTAGTAGATAATTTTAAACCCTTCTTGACATTTATAGCTTATCCGTATACCATATAAATTGGAGAATAAAATGATTAAAACAGAATATATACCATATATAGGCGAAGTATTGGCTGAAGAATTCCTTAAACCCATGAATATTAGCCAAAACAATTTGGCAAAGGTACTTGGCATACCGCAGAATCGTTTGAGTGAAATTATCAATGGTAAAAGAGGTATTTCCGCCGATACTGACTTACGCCTTTGTAAATATTTTGGTTTGACTGATGGTTATTTTTCCGGTATGCAAATGGATTTTGAACGGATTGCAGCCAAAAAAAAATTACAGAAAGAACTTAATAAAATTAAACCGTTAAAAGTAGCAATGGTTAAGTAGAAATTGTTGATTATCATTGATATCAGATTATATTCCGCAGGTAAACATTCAGTTTTTTTCGTAGTGGAATTTCTTTATCTCTTAATAGAGGTTCAATAAATATGCTTATTAGACCTAATACTGAAAGTACAGCTAAAAATATGACAATAATACTAATTTTAGGAGTATGAAAAATAATTTAAATAGTTTATAATATATAACAAGGAGATATAATTATGGCAGTAGTATGCAGTAGCGGATTAGTTGGAAAAGCAGTAACCCTAATCGCCCTGGAAAAAAAATCACCAATTATGATCGTAACAAATGTGGCAGAAGAAACAAAAACAGTCGAAGTAACATGGCTTGATAACAACAATTCAGTCAACACAGCCGCGTTCCCTTCAAAAGCGCTGGAAAAAGCAGACGCGCAACCCAAGCAAGCCGCGCCCAAAAGCGCCTCATCCAAAAGCGCTCCAGCCAAAAAGAAAAAGTAGTCTTATTCCGTAATTCAAATAACCAGTAGAGGGCTTTGCTCCCTGCTGGTTATTGCGTATCAGTTAATTTAACATCCAATTTTTGCCGAAAATTCATATATGAAAGCATTTTTAATATCAATATCGCAAATTTTGGTTGTTTTGGCATTCTTTTCCTGTGCCGCGGTACAACCCGCCGTTAAACCGGAGGTTATTACAGAAAAACCGCCTGTTATTATCGAAAAACCGGAAATTCCAAGTTTTATTATGGGGCAGGGGAAGATTAGCGCTTTAAAACTATCAACCTTTCTTTTACTAAATAATCAATATATAAATCCCGCATACGCCATAGAACTTGTGCAGTTTTATATTGAAGAAGCTTCTTTTGAGGGAGTGAACCACGACATCGCTTTCGCTCAAATGTGCCTGGAAACAGGTTTTTTAAGGTTTGGCGGAGATGTTAAACCTAATCAATACAATTTCGCGGGACTTGGCGCGATAGGCGGCGGCGAACCCGGTCTTTCATTCCCGGACCCGCGTACAGGCGTGCGCGCGCAAATTCAGCACTTAAAAGCATACGGCTGCGAAGATCCTTTAAATGGAACGTTGATAAACCCGCGTTTCAGGTTTGTGCGCAGGGGAAGCGCTCCTACAATTGAAGGACTTGCCGGAACCTGGGCAGCTGACAAACAATACGCTGTAAAAATAAACACAATTTTACAAAGAATGTATGAATATTCGTTTTAAGCTTTACCCAATATTTCAAAATTATGCTATAATTTATAAATGAAATACGGATATTTTGACAATGAAAAACGTGAATACGTAATAGACAGGATCGATGTTCCTGTCTCCTGGACAAATTACATCGGCGTAAAAGATATGTGTGGTGTTTTTAACCACACGGCAGGCGGTTATCTTTTTTATAAAAGCCCCGAATACCACAGGGTAACTCGCTTCCGTCCAAACGGCGTTCCGATGGACAGACCCGGTCATTATGTTTATGTAAGAGATGATGAAACAGGCGAGTACTGGACACTTTCATGGCAGCCTGTTGGCAAGGATTTAAATTCCGCGAAATATACATGCAGACACGGTTTATCGTATGTTAAATATCAATGTGAATATTCAGGTATCACAGGAGAGCAGACCCTTTTTATTCCGATTGACGACCCGACAGAAATTTGGGATGTAAAACTTCGCAACGATTCCGGTAAAAAAAGAAAACTAAGCGTTTTCGGTTATGTCGAGTTTTCTTTTCATCATATAACAGTTGATAATCAAAATTTTCAGATGAGTCTTTATTGTTCGGGTTCTTCGTTTAAAGACGGTATAATCGAACTTGATCTTTTTTACGAAGAAAAAGGTTTCCAATACTTTACCGCTAACGCTGTTGGCGAAGATACCAAAAATTTTGACTGCCTTCGCGATAATTTTATCGGCGCTTACAGAACGGAAACAAATCCAATCGCTGTAGAAAAAGGTTTTTGCTCCGGTTCTTTTGAACTTGGCGGAAACCACTGCGGCGCTTTAAAACAAACATTGGAAATAGCTCCGGGCGAAGAGGCGCGTCTTGTTTTCCTTCTTGGCGAAGGTAATAGGCAGGTTGGCAAAGCCGCGCGTGAAAAATATTGCGCTTCTAATTTTGCTGAGGTAGACGCTTCGTTTAAAAAATTAAATAATTTCTGGAATGAAAAACTTGATAAATTGCAAATTACAACACCGCACGACGGCATGAATACGATGATCAATATTTGGACACTGTATCAGGCGGAAATAAATGTAATGTTCTCGCGTTTCGCTTCGTTTATCGAAGTAGGCGGGCGCACTGGTTTAGGTTACCGCGATACTTCGCAGGACGCGATGATGGTTCCCCATTCAAATCCGCAAAAAAGTAAAAGCCGTCTTGTAGAACTTTTAAAAGGATTAACAACGCACGGTTACGGGCTGCACCTTTTTAGTCCTGACTGGTTCGAAAAACAAACAGAGCCCGCGTTTAAATCGCCTACAGTTGTGCCTACTCCTTCTAGATCGCAGATGATACATGGCATCGAAGATGTCTGCGCGGATGACGCTTTGTGGCTTATTCCCGCAATCGTCGAATATATAAAAGAGACAGGCGATTTTAGTTTTGCCGATGAACAGTACACCTATGCCGATACATTTGATCCTGACACAGGAGATGGTAAAAAAGAATCTGTTTTTGATCACATGAAACGCATTTTAGATTTTTCCGCGAAAGAAATTGGATCGCACGGAATTTGCAAAGGTTTAAGAGCCGACTGGAATGATTGTCTTAATCTTGGAGGAGGAGAGAGCGCTATGGTTTCTTTCCTTCATCACTGGGCTTTAGTGCACTTTATCGCGCTAGCGAAAAAACTAAATCGCGATGTTTCTGTTTACGAAAAAATGCTGGCGACTGTAAAAGAAAGCTGCGAGCGCGAGCTTTGGAACGGAAGCTGGTATACAAGAGGTTTTACAGGTTCTGGTAAAAAAATCGGCTCCCCGGAAAACAAAGAAGGCAAAGTTCACATGGAATCAAATACATGGGCTGTGCTTTCAGGAGCCGCTTCACATGAACATGGCAAAGCCGCGATGGATGCTGTCGATCAGTATTTGTATACGCAGTACGGTTTAAAACTTTGCGACCCGGCATTTTCACAACCGGATGACTCTGTTGGTTTTGTTACCCGTGTTTACAAAGGCTTAAAAGAAAACGCCGCGATATTCAGCCATCCAAACCCTTGGGCATGGGCAGCAGAGGCGGTTCTTGGCAGGGGGGATCGGGCAATGAAGTTTTACGACGCGCTTTGTCCGTACAATCAAAATGACATGATCGAAACGCGAAGGTCAGAGCCGTACATGTATTGTCAGTTTATTGTAGGACCGGATCACAGCGCGTTTGGAAGAGCGCATCATCCATTTATGACAGGTTCTGCCGGCTGGGCGTATTTTGCCGCGACTCGGTTTATGCTTGGAGTCCGCCCTGACTTTGAAAGCCTTGTAATAGACCCTTGTGTTCCAACTTCGTGGACATCGTTTAAAGTACGCCGTGTTTGGAGAGATGCCGTGTATAACATTACTGTAGAAAATCCCGGCGGTGTTAGTAAGGGTGTAAAAGAATGTAAGGTAAACGGTCAAACCGTTAGCTGTAATGGTGTCGCGGAAATACCTGTTCAGTCTAAAGGCAGCGAGAGTAATATTGTTGTTGTGATGGGTTAATTAACCATCTGATTGCAGAAAATTTCTTAAACCGCTTCCAAATTCATTAAGCATTATACCGCGGAATGTTACCATATATCTTCCGTTACTAAAGTTTATACGCGCTGTTTCCTGTGTACCGTCATCCCAGGTTATAAATATAACATTGCTTCTTATATGGTAAACGGCGCTTTGCTGATTATTTAATCTTTCATTTAAACTTTTGTGAGCTTTTGACCAGTATTTTAATTCTCCGTTAGCGGATAACTGGATCACGTTATTGAATACTTCTTCCTGATTACTCCATCCTGAAGAAATCGCGACGTTAATTGATCTTTGAATGGAACAAGATGTGCAATTTGGCGAAGCGTTACCGTTTAAAATAAAACAAAATAAAAAAATAGAAACTAACAAAAATCTTTTCATTATATTCTCCTTAAAAATATTCTGTTTGATGCTGGGGTTTCATGGTAAATACATTGTTTAAAATTTTTTGATTACCATAAACTTCCAAATCATCACGTTTTGAATACACCGCGTTTTCCAAAGTACGATAACCGGTAACAAGCTGACTTAATACAAGAATTCCGCAGCGTATGTCCGGCTCTTTTGTTGTAGTAGATACTTTTGAACCTTCTTTTCCAAATTGTACAAGATACTTTCCATTATTGGCAGGAATTGTTTTGTCATTAACTACTTCGATAATGTATTCACCTTCGCCTTCCGGAGCGCGCATAAGTTCTAACGCTGTTTTTACATTTATTACCCTTGTCATGTCTCTTGGTGTTGTATTGATATTCACAGCCCAGTCATCGCCGATAAAATCATAAGCGTCGATAAAAGTTGGCGCCATCCATTTAAAATTTTCATATTGAGTTGAAAGCCCTCCGACAATTCCTAAAGCGCCGTACAATCCTTTTTTATCGATGAAGGCAAGTTCTATTACCGACATATTTGTATCGCCGTCATCTTGAATGACTCTATATTTAATATAACTTCGCGCGGTTCCATTTTCATCTTTCCAAAGATATAAATACGATCCTTTTGCCCAATGATCGCCCTGGGCGAAACGTTTCCAGGCGCGGTTGTCGGACCAATAATCCCTGTGTACTGCTTGATTAACATTTTTTATATAAACGCTGTGTATCTGCGAAAGTAAAGTAGTATCGTCTTCGGGCTGAATACTTATAAACTCGCCATATGGTTTAATCGATAAAAAATGTTTTGCGGTTATAGAGATGTTGTTTCTTACACAAGAGGTTTCATAACCAAACTTGCGGTAAAAATCATGCGAAAAAGGTGAGAGACTCGAAAAAACTACTCCGTTATCAAAACTTTCCCGCAACATTTTTTCGAATATGATACGCATGTAGCCGCCGCCTCGCGATTCGGGTAAAGTCGCGACTCCTCCAATGCCGGTCATTTTCGCTCTATTTGTATCAAAGTTCATAAGATAATCAATTTCGTATGTACCCGAAACTAGTTTACCTTTGTCAAAAGCCGCCCAAACCCAGCTTTCCGGGTGATCCAGCGGATCGCGTTTTTTATCAGAATCGCCGGATGGATCGTATCGATAATTAAATGATATTGCCTGCATTTTGGCAAACTCGGGCCAATCTTCTGGAGTAAGTCTTCGAATTTCTGTCATACTTAACATTAATGTTGTTTATAAAGGTTGTCAATGTAAATTATTTGACTTTTTTTGGTATTTTTGATAAATTATTAGAATGCGTGAATTAAAAGCAACAGTAATTGGCGCGGGCAGCACTTATACGCCCGAATTAATCAGGGGATTTATCGACAGACAAAATAGTCTTAATTTTAAATCTTTTTATTTAATGGATATTAACAAGGAAAAACTCGATGTCGTCGGCGGTCTCGCTAAAAGAATGCTGGAAGCAAAGGGTTTTAAGGGCGAGATTGTTTTAACTCAGGATTTGGATGAAGCGATAAAAGACGCCGATTATATTTTCGCGCAGATTCGCGTTGGCGGAATGGAAGCGCGTATTCGTGATGAAAAAATTCCATTAAAGTACGGACTTTTGGGGCAGGAAACTACCGGTATCGGCGGATTTATGAAGGCGCTTAGAACTATACCTGTCATGATGGATATCGCGAGGCGAATCGAAAAACTCGCTCCAAACGCGTGGCTTGTAAATTTTTCCAATCCTTCGGGAATTGTCGCTGAAGCTTTAATGAATCATACAAAAGTAAAAATGATAGGTCTTTGCAATTGTTTTGTAAACATGAAAGCAGGTATCGCTAAAAATATCGGCACGGATAATTTTGATTATGAATATCTTGGATTAAATCATTTAAGCTGGGTTACTTCTGTTACTGTAGACGGTGAAAATGTTTTAAGCAAACTTGGAAAATCCGCCGGCGAAAAACTTAAAAATATTCCTGATGTTGATTATGATGACGAACTGCTTGAGGCTGTTCCCGCGATTCCGTCTTATTATTTAAGTTATTTTTATTTACGCGACGAGCAGGTTCAAAACTGCCTTAAAGCGGAAAAAACACGCGGAGAAAAATGCGTTGTTATAGAAGACGCTTTAATTGAAAAATATAAAGACCCAAGCCTTAATGACAAACCAAAAGAACTGGAAGAAAGAGGTGGCTCTCTTTATTCGACTGCGGCAGTTTCCGTTGTTGACGCGATAGAAAACGATAAAAACGAATATCATGTTATCGGCGTAAAAAATAATGGCGCGATTCCATATATGGCGGACGATGATGTTGTAGAAATTAAATGTATGGTAAATAAAAACGGAGCGGCGCCCGTACCTGTTAAAAACGCGGATAACCTTTACATTAAAGGAACCATGCAAGCGGTTAAGGCTTACGAAAAATTAACCGTAAAAGCCGCGATTAACGGCAGTAGAGCGGACGCTATTGCCGCTTTAATGGTACATCCTTTAATCGGCGATTACAAAAAAGCGAAAGCCGTGTTTGACGAGATGGCAAGCGCTAACGCCGATTACCTGCCAAAAGGTTTATTACGTTAATGGAATACATTTTAGGCATCGACGGAGGCGGGACAAAAAGCCATCTTGCTTTATTTGACATAACAGGAAAGTTGATAGACTTTGGTCATTGGGGATCTTTAAATCACGAGGGGATGAAAGGATCGTTTGATCAATTTTATGACGAAGTAAATAAATTTGTGAGTCAAATACTTTTAAAAAATAATGTAAAAATTGATCAAGTAGTATCCGCCGCGTTTGGAATAGCCGGTGTTGATACAAAATGGCAGCATGATGTTATTTCTCAGATGATAGAAAAAGTCGGCTTTAAAAAGTTTACGCTCGCTAATGACGCGTATCTTGGTATCCCCGCGGGAAGCCCGACAGGTGTAGGTATTTGCGCCATTAACGGAACAGGCTGCACTGTAGTTGGAGTTAATTCGCAGGGGAAGATGTTGCAAATTGGCGGAGTAGGGTATGTATCTGCTGATTACGGCGGCGGCGGAATGTTGGGAAGAGTTGTAATTTCTACAGTATACGAAGAAATCTTGCGCAAAGGCGAGAAAACTTTGCTTACCCCCGCGTTATTCGAATATTTGGAATTGGATTTAAAAAACAAATATGATTTTGTAGAAAGAATTTACGATAAATTCGGAGATCATACTTTAAGTATACACGCGTGCGGAAGGTTACTATTTGACGCCGCTTTAAAAAACGACAAGGTCGCGCTTGATATTTTATACAAGGTAGGAGTAAATTACGCGAACGGCATTAACGCCATGATAGAAGAACTTGAGTTTGATAAATCAAAAGAAGATATAAACATTGTTTTGGCAGGTTCTGTATTTGTTAAAGGCGATCACTCCATGAGCATAGATACATTAAAAGAAAAATTAAACAAAGAAAAACCTGATTGCAATTTAATATACACAGTATTAAAAGTGCCGCCTGTCGCGGGAGCCGCTTTTTGGGCGTTTAACAATTTGAACATAACTGACAAAAAAACTTATTACGAAAAAGTCTGTTCGCAGTTACAGAATTAATTTACAATTTTTTACCACGAAAAACACGAAAGTTGATGTACGTTATCGAAGTATATGTTCGTGTGGTTCGTGGTAGAATTTCTTTTTTCTTCTAACCTAGAATTACTTCTATCTTATGAAGCTTGCCGTCATTGTGCGGTTTGATTAAATCACCTGTGATTTCGCTTCCATCAACCGTGATTGATTTTACACCATGTTCAACGCCGTTTGGATTTTTTACAAGAATTTCATAAACAGCGCCGCGGAATATTCGTTTCGCGGTAAACTCTTTCCAGTCTTTCGCTATTTTTGGATTGATAGACAAGCCGTCGTAATCGGGTTGTATTCCCAAAACCCACTCTGTAAGGGATTGGTGCATTGTAGGCGCTGTTCCTGTAAGCCATGTGTGTCCGCCCTGTCCAAAACCAAAACCGCCACGTCCTCGAACATATTCGGGGTATACATACGGCTCGCTCTTGTAACGATCCTGATCGCTCGCTAGATTTTCAGGCAGACATTTTTCGTAATGTTTAACAGCGTCTGTTCCTCTATTTAATATGGAATAACTTTGTACAAGCCACGCGTTAAGGTGCATAAAAATCGAACCGTTTTCTTTCATCGCGGGCGGCTCTTTTTCGATGTTCCAAGACCTTACAGGAAGTTCTTCGCGTTCCGCTAACCCCGAATAAACAGGGAAACAAATCTGCGCGCCAAACTCGCTGTCTAAAAGTTCTTCAACTTTTTTAATAACGATTTTCGCGCGGTTTTCATCGGCGGTTTCACAGTTGATTCCAAAAGCTTGTGGTTCAAGGAATATTTTCGCTTCCGCGTTTTCGCTTCTGCCAAGATCTTTTTTGTTTGGAACTAATGAAAGGGCTCGAATGTAATAACCTTCTTTGTCGATCGCGTATTTTTCTAATGCGTCATATATTTTTTTAGCTCTTGTTATGTATTCGTCCGCGAGAGCGGCTTCTTTGTTTGCCGCTTTGAGCAGCTCCGCAGTGTCGATCATTACTTTGTAAAGCTGCTGAGCTACCATTACGCTTTCTACATCTTTACTCCATTCGCCGCCGACACGCAGTTCGTTAAGGTCGTCGTTCCAGTCGCAGTCTTTCATGTACGGTAAGTCTCTGTCGCTTCTGTCTGTCCAGACACGGTCAATTGCTTTTTGGATGTGTTCCAGGATTGTACCGTAGATTTCGCCCTGTTTTTCGTGTACTTCGGCGTACGCTGTTTTTTCGTCAAGGAACGCGAAATCACCCGTTTCTTTTATATATTTGATGATAGCCATCGGAAGCCAGATAGGGTCATCGCTTGCCTGTATATTTTTGTTTCCCGGCTGATCGATAAAAAAGTTATGGTACGAAACACCATTGGAAAACATTTGTGTAGAAATATGTTTAAGTGATTCTTTTACCTTCGCGGCAGAATACGGCAGGTTAAAATTTACATCCTGTAAAATGTCACGGAAACCCCATCCGTATTCATAACCTGTATGGAAGCGTGATTTCATTCTGTTAAGAATGTATACAACACGGCATTGATATTGCAGCCATTTAAACGCGCGGTTAATTTTTAGACTTGGAGTTGAAATCACATACTGGCTCATCATGTCTGTCCACCATTTTTTAACATCGTCGAGCATTTTTTGGCGGTTGCCGGTTTCTTTTACCATCTCTGTCATTTTTTTTAGAAATACTTTTTTGTTTAAATAGTAATCTTTTGTAGAGCTCGCGATTAACGCGACCGCGAACTCAATTTTTTCGCCGGCTTTTAATGTAATCTTGTTACGGAAAATGCCGCAGGTTCTGCGCAAATACGCCTGGTCTGTGTTTGAAAGCGGTTTTCCGTCGATTATTCGCGATGGGTCAGAAAGCGTTCTAAACCTGTCGCCTAAAAAGCGCTCTTCGTTAGTTTCGTATTCGGTGTTGGAAGTGTTAAGGGTAGAGAAAAAAACCGCGACATTTCCCAACATTCCGCTGATTTCATTTTTGTCATCGTCTACACTTGTTCCGTGGTTTCTTCGGAATACTATCGCGTTTAAATCCTTGTCCCAATTCGCTCCGCCGAAAAATCCGTCGTTATCTCCCGCGAGCAGGCGAACAAGCGCGTCTCCCATGTGAATGGGAACAAAGGGGTAAATATCCAGCTCTTTTGTTTCGCCGGTTGTGTTTTCCAAAACAATGTTTTGAATCCAGCCGTCAAATTCTTTTGGAACAAACATTGTCTGTTCGGTTTTTATTCCCATATACTTTGAATCAAATTTTATATAACCGAACCCTAGTGTGGTTTTAAATTCCTGCCCTTCTTTTTTAACAGGCTGCCATGTTGTTGTAAAATAATCGCGTGTTTTCGCGTCAACAATGTAACAGTAACGTCCTTTATTATCCGCGTCGTTTAAATGCAATTGAGTGTCTATAAAAGTATTTTCATGTGTGCCGCGAACATCAAATCCGCCGCCTGTGTAACTTACTCCCGAACAGAATGTCTGCGTACCGCTTTGGTCAGGTCTTATTAAATAGTGCAGCCAGGGTTCCGGTGTGCGGGGATTAAAAATCTCAAACTCGTCTTTTTCATTAAACTTTCCATATTCAGCCATAAAATACTCCTTTTATTTTCTTGAAAGTCCTTTTTTCTTTTTTTCCATTTTTTCTTCATATAAAACGCTGTCGGCGCATAACATCGCGGCGTCAAAACATTCCTTTGTCGCGGCTTCCAGGATAACGCAGCCGATGCTGCCTTCTATTTTATATTGATGTAGATTTTTTTCGTTATATTCATCCAGTTTTTGACGTATCCTGTTAACGACATTGTCTCTGCTTTCTTTTGATTTTACCGATGAAAATACTACAAATTCATCTCCACCCATTCTTCCGATAATATCTTCTTCGCGTAGAGCTTCTTTTATTATTTTCGCGAAAGTAGAAATCGCGATATCGCCTTCATTATGTCCGTATGTATCGTTAATATATTTTAAACCATCCATATCCATAAACAAAACTACCGACATTATTTCGTTATTTCTGTGTAGATGTGACATTCTGGAATAAACAAACTGGAAAAGTCCTCTTCTGTTTAAAAGCCCTGTAAGTTCGTCTGTTATGGATAATGTTTGGATTTTCGATATTAATTCTGCGCCTTTTACAGCCGTAGAAATATTAATTCTTAAAGATTCATAACCGTCTACAGGTATTCTGGAATCATAAGGAAGGAGTGTTACTCCAACTTCTTCGTCTTTAATAAATAAAGGCATAAAAAGAAAACTGCGTCTTTCGCGTTCAAAATCAAATTTACTGATTGTTGAATAATCCGAGAATAAAATCGGATTCCAGCGGTTATGCTGCATGTTGATCGTATTTTCCCTGTCAAAACCAATTAATGTATCAATTGTTCTGTCAGAGTTCTGGTCATCGTTTTTTATCGGGTTTTGATATAAACCAACCAATGCGGTATGAATTGAAAGTTCGGGAAGTGATAGGCTCATTTCCTTCGCCAATGAATCAATGTCGTATAACAAAATCAGATTGCTGCCAACCCTTCTTATAAGCAGGCGGATATTATTTACGGCAAATTCTTTTGCTTTTCCTTCTTTGGAGCGGATATCATGAACAAGTGAAGTGGCGAATGCCAATGTAGCGAGAATTGAATGCGCGTTTTTAACTTCGTTGTGGTGATGTTCTATACCGTTCGCGAATACAATCAACGCTTCGTGCCAGGGGCTAAAATCTTTTGAATGATAATTGTAATCTATTAAAATATCATTTAACAGGTATAAAAATTTATCTTTGGAAAAAGGGTTTTCTTTTATATTTTCCATAAGAGCTTGCGCCCACTCTTTACACAGCCGATGCGGAACAAAATCATTAAAAATTGACAGGAATTTTTGCTGTACAAATGTTAATAAAAGGTCTTGATTTACATTAGTTTTTTCGCTTATGGGATCCATGTCTGAAAATTTCTTTTCAAGACATCCGCAGGATTGGCGGGCAACAAATACAGGAGGTACATAGGTTACATCGTCTACCTGTTCTCCTTTAATTTTTTTTAAAAGAGTATCCGCGCTTACAAAACCAATTTCAAAAAAGTCCTGACGCGCCGTGCTTATCGAAGGAATAAAAGTCGCGGAAAATCTGTCATCATCAAAACCGGTTACCGCTACATCGGAAGGTACAATTATATTTTTATTTTTTAATTCGATTAAAACTCCCATCGCGGTTTCATCGTCACTGGCTACAATCGCGTCAAACGGAACCTTGCGTTTATCAAGCAATTCGATTACGGCATCCTGTCCGCTTTCAGGGCTGAAATACCCCGGCAAAACATATCTTTCATCAAAAGTTATTCCGTTAGCCGCGAGCGCTTTTTTATAACCTTCAAGGCGTTCTTCCGCTTCCTGATGTCCGTCAGGACCTTTAACAAACGCGATTTCCTTTTTACCGTGAAATTGAATTAAATGTTCAACTAAGCTGTATATACCGGTTATATTATCTACCAAAACAGACGGAACACCCGGAATGGAATGAGAGATCGAAACAACCGGAAGATGAGCGGGGATTTTCGCGGCGTACTTTTCCAGTTTTTTAATTCCAATATTCTGAGCGATAAAACCGGAAAGCATTATTACGCCGTTTAAAGATTTTGTGTTACTTATGGTTTCAAAACAAGTTTCGTAATGCATGACGAAATTGTAATTAGTCGTTTGATATGTTCCAAAAAACGCCGTCAGATGAATGTCATTCATTTCCGCGTATTTAACAATACCGTTCCAGACATCATACTGGCATGTATTGTCCAAAGTGGGAAAAACAACACCGAAGTGAAGGCGTTTTTTATTATCCATAAAAAATTAAAACCCGGTTAACCCATCAATACTTCTACACTTACGTTTGAACCATTCGCGAAGGATAGAGGAATAATATTTCCTTCGATTTCTTTGCCGTCAACTTTAATTGATTTAACGCCTTTTTGAACACCGTTAGGGTTAGAAAAATTAATGTTAAATGTAGTATTTCTGAATGTTCGCACAGCGGAGAATTTTTTCCATTCCGAAGTTACACATGGGTCAATTAAAAGACCGTTGTATCTTCTGCGAACACCAAAGATCCAGTCGATAAGTACATTCAAACGTGTAGGAGCGGTTCCTGTAAGCCATGTGTGTCCGGCTTTTCCGTGGTCGTTAGACGCCGGTCCTGAAACATATTCGGGGTATACAAAACGTTCCGCCGCGTACAGGTAAGGATCGTCTTTACTTGCGACCGCGGGAAGTGTTTTAATATAAATGTCGTGAGCTTCTTTGCCGTAACCGTGTATACAAAGCGAAGCGATATACCAGGATTCAAGGTGTCTGAACTCGCCGCCGTTTTCTTTTTTGCCAGGCGCGTTGCGTTTCCAGCCTTGAGTATCTATTGGAAGTTTTCCTTCTACTAATCTTCTATCGCTCTGACAAATCGCTATGCCGTATTTATCGTCGATATCTCTTTCGCAGACTTTTTTACAGGCGTCAAATCTTGCTTTGTCGGCAATACCGGAGAATCCTGCCCAAGCGATTGGTTCAAAGAAAGTTAATCCGTCGGTTTTACTGCTGCCTAAATCGACAGGAGCGCCCGCTCCTTCCATTTCTTCAAGAATGGAACTTATTTCCAATCCTGTATTTCCAAGACTCATACTCTTAAGAGTCGCTTTAAAATCTTTTGACGCGACAGCGCGAATATAATTTCCGTCTTTGTCGATACATTTTTTTTCTACTTCTTCTTTAACGGTTTTCGCTTTTGTTTCGTAATCAGCCGCCAGTTCTTTTTCAATTCCAAGCGTGTTAAAAAGATCGATCATGTCGTTTAACGCTTTGTAAAGCTGCTGCGCCGCCATTGTCGAAGTGCTTGTAAAGTTACCGGACAAGTCGTCGTTCCAGTCCGCCATAAGCATGTAGGGTAAACCGTTATCGCTTTGTTTCCAAACTTTCGCTATCGCGACTTTTAAATGATCTAGAATCGAGCCTTCTTTTGGCGGCAGTTCTTCTTTTTCATCACAATATGGAACAACTTCGTTTAAGAATTCGGTATCGCCGCTTTCTTTAATGTATTCGCAAACAGCGTAAACAAGCCATAGAGGATCGTCACAGCAGACGAAGTTTTTATTTCCTTTCGCTGAAACAAAGAAGTTATGATACACAAATCCGTCAGAAAACATTTGTCTTGCTGTAAATTTAATTAATTCTTTCGCGGGTTTTGGATCGTACGGTAAAAGAGCGAGAATATCCTGTAAAATATCGCGAAAGCCGTAACCGTATTCAAAACCAGAATGGAAACGGGATTTCATTCTATTAAGGAGAGCTACCATTTCACATTGATATTGCAGCCATTTGTATGAAGGATTTAAAACTTCGTCTATACCGTCAACATTAATCGACAATTTTCCAAGCTGCTTTTTCCAGTCGGCTTTAACTTCATCCAGCATTTTTTTCGCGTTATCTGGGTTTAAAGCTTCTTCCAGGAATTTTTTAATCGATTTTTTGCCGTCGCAATAATAATCTTCGGTTGATGGTGTCGCGCTTATTATTACAAGTTCTTTTGTTTCTCCCGCTTTTAATGTGAAAGAGTTTTTCAATGTTGAAAGAGAAGAGCAATTTTCGTGCGCGTCACGGTTTGGTAAATCCCAATCTTCCGCGAGAGCCGCCGGGTTTCCCATTGTATTGGAATGGTGACCTACAAATTCATCGTAGCGTGTTGCGAATTGATTATTAGCTAGGGATGAAGTGTGAACAAGAACTTTACCAAAAAGCCATTTTACCTTGCTGCCGTCACTGTCAAAATCACGTCCAAAGCCGTATCTCCACACAACAGCGTTAATTTCCTTGTCGATTATCGCGCCGCCCATCATAAGTGAATTAAAACCACTGAACTGAATGTCACGAGCGTCGCCTATATTAACGGGGTTTACATTAAACATTGTTACCTTGCGGTCTTTACTGTCGTTATTTTTTATTTTGATGATTTGAATCATCGCGTCATAACCGTTTGGAACAAAGTGAAGGGATTCAACATCAAA
>Ga0123356_10000866_pt1 | contig 33593 bp, 27 predicted proteins | sample TergutEmb28metaG_2_FD_92546 | JGI IMG/M metagenome (GOLD analysis project Ga0123356, IMG submission 92546) | Embiratermes neotenicus P3 segment gut microbial communities from Petit-Saut dam, French Guiana - Emb289 P3 | ecosystem: Host-associated > Arthropoda: Insects > Digestive system > Gut ...
GGCGGTGTTGGTCGCTGGTCAGGGGAGGAGCGCCAAACCATCGAGGCTCTCGACAAAGCCCGCCACCCCGTCCGCGCTTGCCTGGTACTAGATGTTGATATCGACGAAATCCGTGCTCGCTGGGAGGCGTCTCGCGCCGCCGAAGACAGGGGTATGCGCGACGACGATTCTAATTTTACCAAAGTGCAGTCTCGTATCGACGAGTTCTACGACAAAACGAAACCAGTTCTAAATTACTACGAATCTCTGGGTTTGCTCGTCCACGTCAACGCTGTCGGCGACCGCGACAAAGTCTATCAAGGCGTACTCTCAGCCCTCAGCAACCTCGCCACCCCAGTTTATTGATTTTTTAACGCAGCCCGTACCCGTTCTGGCACCGGAAGCTTCTTATCTACCTCGGCCAGTGCTTTTGAGGCGTCATTAAGTGTAAATCCAAGTGCCATCAGCGCTTCCAGCGCCTCATCTACCCCCACACCCGCAGTCAGTGCCCCTACATCTGCGCTCGCACCCGGGAAACCTACTTTGTCCACTAAGTCTACGATTACTCGATCCGCCGTCTTCTTGCCAACCCCCGAAGCTCTCGCGATGTATTTTGAATCGCTCGACGCAATCGCATTTCGCACTTCTGTCGGAACTCCCAGCGACAAAATCCCAATTGCTGCCTTCGGCCCCACCCCCTGAACTGTTATTAGTAGTTCAAATAGTTTCTTACCCTCCAGGCTGGAGAATCCATATAGCTCCTCATCTTGCTCTCGCACATGATGATATGTGTAGACTTTTGCAATCTCGTCAAATGGATAGTTCTCGGCATCCACTCCAGACACCGTCACTTCATATCCGATTCCCGCCACATCAAATACCAACACGTTCCCGCTTCTCTCTGTGATCTTTCCGACTAGATGAGCTATCATGGCTCTATTGTACCCTATTCATCAGGCTATGCGTAATCGCCGTTGCCAGCGCATCCGCTGCATCATCTGGTTTTGGCACTGATTTTAGCCCCAAAGTCACTTTTACCATCTCTTGCATCTGTTTTTTATCGGCTGAACCATATCCCGCAATCGACTGCTTGATTTGATTAGGTGTATACTCCGCAATCGGTAGCCCGGCCTGTTTCGCTACTAGTAACACAATTCCTCTAGCATGTGCTACGCTGATTCCTGTCGTGATATTCTTTGTGAAGAACAGCTTCTCAACAGATACTTCATCCGGTTTTGTCTCCTCGACGATTTCGTGCAGAGAATCATAAATATCTAACAAACGATCTTCTAATGGCGTATGTGGCGGTGTCGATATTACTCCTGCCGTAACCATCTTGCATCTGCCACGTTCCGCATCAACCACTCCAAACCCACAAATTCCCGTGCCTGGATCGATTCCCAATATCCTCATATCTCTATTGTACCACTTGTCGTCTCAGGGGGACTTTTGCCCATATATCTTTCGCAAACCGCCCAATCTCTTTGCGGAATTGCCAACAAGCATATCCAGCGCATAATACTACCGTTGCAACCACTGCCCCTAGCCCCACAAATGCTGTGCGGTTGCTATATGTTGGCGGCGTCGGCGGTAAATCGGCACCGTTATTCGCACGGATTAGGCGACATCGATTTGTCAGTGGATTGCGCTCATACCCCTCTTTGCACTCTGTTGTGGTTGTTTCTACAATCTTTTTGCATCGATTTGTCAATGGGTTTAGGAACTGCCCCTCGGCGCAAGTCTTCGGCTCGACCGCCACCGGAGCCTTCACACAGTTGCCAGTATCTTCATTTATTACTTTACCAGCCTCGCAAGATCGATATTCCTGGTAAATATTCGCCATTCCAGGCGTCGGTCGGTAAGTGACTGCCCATGCAATTTCGTCGCCATCCTCCGGTAGTACCTTTGCGTAAGACGTATCCTTCTTCTGTCCCTTGTAGTAGGTCAGTTTTGCCACTACCTCTCCGTTTTCATCCAAGATCTCCAAGATATTTGAACTAGTCGGGTTCTTGGTTAATGTCACTCCAAAATCCCGCAATACTACATAACTCTGCGCCCCCACATACCCGCTCAACGTGTAATTTTTACTTTTATAGCGTAATAAACACCCAGATAAGTCAATGCCAGTATTCCCGTAGTTAAATAACTCAATAAACTGCTCGCTCGCATCCAGAGAATAATAGGTCAATATCTCTGAAAATTCGAGATTCTTACACTGGGCAGCTGGCTTTTCTGGCGTGGCTACGGATGTTCTAGATAATCCACCGTATTCTGGCTCATACCCCAATACGTACTCCCACCCCTGTTCACAGTCCTCGCAGCGCACCAAACTCTTGGTTTTGGTCGCGACCTTATTGAAGTTATCAAAGCAGCCTTCAGATCCCCAACAAATCGAGTCTAACAGCTCGCTACCCCTGTAAAGTTCCAAAATACCTTTGTCCATCGCCAAATTCGCCGAGTATTCTCCGTCTGCCTCTGGATTATTCGGCGAAGAGCGGTATTTCAGCAAAATCGAGCCCGATTCAGCCATATCTGAATCGCCAAAACTGTAGATTCTCGACCCGTTATATCTTAATTCTCCCCCTGTTAACGACTGGGTCGACTCCCCAATATTTCGGAGTTCCACGAAATCGTCGATATTTCCGACTCCGTCCACCGTATATCCGGGGTTAAATGCGTAAATAATGAATAGTATTGATGATATTACCTCTGTCATTTCGTCATCTTAGACCACACCGAAATAATCTGAAAGCATAAGCACGGATTTTTCTTGATTTTTTCAATTTATGTTATAATAAGCATATGAAAAAACAACCAACTGCGAAGAAGACTACTGCTGCAACACCGTCCCGTCCAGTCGCCCGTAAGTCTAGTCGGACCACTTCGCACACGCCAACCCGCACGAGCAAGGCTAAGCGTACCTACTCAAGTTTTGCATATCGCCGCCGTTCCAAAAAGGAAGAGCGCGAGCGCAGGCTTGCCGAGGATCTTGCTACTCTGCCAAAGCAGCCCATTCTGCGCTTCCTTGCGCACCTGCACCCAAAGCGTGTATTCAAATACTGGTTCTCACGCCGCGGCCTAATGATGGGCCTCAAGATTATTGGTGTCTTCATTTTGCTATGTGCTATCGGCGTCGGTGGCCTGTTTATGTACTTCAAGAAAGACCTCGCTGCCATTCGACCAGAAGAGCTCGCAAACCGCGTCAACGGTACGGTCAACACCTACCTCGACCGTAACGGTGAAGTGCTTTGGGAGGACAAGGGCGATGGCGATTATCGTCTAGTTGTCGAAGGCGACGAAATTAGCGCCTACATGCGCCAAGCTACTGTTGCCGCCGAAGACCGTCGCTTCTACGAACACATCGGGGTAGACTTCATCGGTCTCGCCCGTGCCTTCATCGCCACTGTTTCTGGCAAGCAAGTTCAGGGAGGTTCAACTCTCACCCAGCAGCTGATTAAGCAGGTCTATTTCAGCGATGAAGCTGCTAATCGTGATATGTCCGGCATCCCTCGCAAAATCAAGGAAACCATCTTAGCTATCGAAATCGAACGCATGTACGATAAGGAGCAGATCATTACGCTATATCTCAACGAGTCGCCATACGGTGGTCGTCGTAACGGCGTCGAATCCGGTGCACGTACCTACTTCGGCAAAGCCGCCAAAGATCTCACTCTCGCTGAATCAGCGTTGCTTGCCGCCATTCCTAACAACCCTACAATCTTCAATCCATACAACAAGGACTATATTAATGATGACGGCACAGTTGGATCCGATCTTAACAAAAACGGCATCAAGGACATCGATGAGCTGCTTATCCGTCAGCGCTACACGCTCGACGTGATGGCTGATCTTGGCTATATTACTCAGGACGAAGCTTACGCTGCCAAGGAAGTAGATATTTTGGCGAGCATTCTCCCAGAGTCTACTCAATACAAAGACATTAAGGCTCCTCACTTCGTGCTCGAGGTCAAAAAGCAGCTCGAAGAAGAGCTCGGCGTTCGTACGATGCGCGCCGGTGGCTTCACAATCACAACTACTCTTGATCTTCGCGCCCAGATGATTGCAGAAGACGCAGTCCGCGCTGGTGCAGACGTCATCGAACGTAACTGGTTTAATGTCGACAACATCGCGCTCTCTAGTGTTGACGTTGAGACTGGTCAGGTCATTGCAATGGTTGGCTCTATCGACTGGAATCGTCCGGGCTATGGACAAACCAACGCAGCGACATCTCTACTCGAACCAGGCTCCACAATCAAGCCAGTGCTAGACTACGCGCCGCTCTTCCAAGAGCGCGAAGGCCAGAACTTCGGCCCAGGCTCTGTGCTTCTAGACGAGAATATCGACTCGCTTTACTGCGCCGGCAACCAGTCCGGTCCTTGCCAGCTCAGAAACTTCTCCGGCAACTTCAACGGCGATGTTACTATTCGCACGGCACTAGGTAGCTCGCTGAACATCCCCGCCGTAAAGGCTTTCTATATCAACGGTGGCGAAAATGCTGTTGAAATCAACCAGAAACTTGGCAACCTTTCATGGTGCGCCAATGGTGAATATGTCAGTCTCGCGATTTCTATCGGACAGGGCTGTGCTGTTCGTCCAATCGAGCACGCCAACGCCTATGCGACATTCGCACGCGGCGGCACATATAAACCGCTCGCTTACTACCTCGAAGTTAAGAACTCTTCTGGCGACGTCATCAAGCGCTGGGAAAACGGCCCAGGCGAACGCGCCATCGACGAGCAGGTTGCCTATATGATCTCTAACATCCTTTCTGACTTCGATGCCCGCAAACTCGGCTTTGGTTGGTACTATGACACTACCGGTCTCGTCATCCCTGGCGTTTGGACTGGTGTAAAAACCGGTACAACCGACAAGGGCGCCGGCTATGCCAAAGATAACTGGGTGGCAATGTACTCCCCGTCTATTGCTACTACAGTCTGGGCTGGCAACCACGATGGTTCGCCTTGGACTGATCCGACCGGGCAAAACCTAACCTCATACATCCCGCGCACCGCCATGCAAGTATATATGGAGCGCGTGCACCACGAGGTATATGGACCTGAAGGCAAATGGTGGGGTGGTATGGAACCAGCCCGTCCATCCGGCATTCAAACTCTAACTGTCGCTGGCAGGACTGACATTTGGCCAAGCTGGTACAACAGCAAGACCTCCGGTATTTCTAAAGAAAACATGACTTTCGATAAGATTTCCAAGCGCCGTGCCACCGAGTGTACGCCTGGCTTTGCCAAAGTTGAAATTGAAGTTTCCAAGATTATGGACCCAATTACCAAGAAGGAAAAAATATTCGTCGAAGGCTATGACGCAGAGAACACCGATGATATCCACAAATGTACTGATACCGCACCGACCATAGACAATTTGACAGCGACCTACTCGTCCGGGAATAATCGCTTAACTGTCTCGTTCGACGCGACAAGCGGCGGCCAAAAGATCACTAAGTACGAAATCTACGATGATAACGGTAAGCTCCTGAGCTCTGGCAACTACCCAGCTTCCGGACAAGTTAGGATTGAGAATGTTACCACCGCGCCAAATGGTATTACTCTAATTATTACCGACTACGGCGGTTGGACCGCCGAGGCTGACGCGTCTGTCTAGGCTTTGACACATTAGCCGCCCGCGCGAACATCATTTTCCCAGCAGGTGTCTGATTATATCGCACCAATTCAATCTCGATTTCTTGACCGATTCTTTCTCGTGCATTCTCAATCACCACCATCGTGCCATCCGGCAGGTATCCTACTCCTTGTTTACGGTTATTACCTTTGTCGGTTACCTTCACAGTCAACTTCTCGCCAGGTTGAAATTCGCTGCGCATCGCCAACGCCAAGTCGTTCACATTCATCACACGCACACCTTCGGCAGTAGCTCGTTTATTCAGATTGAAATCATTTGTCATAATCGCAGCTCGGTTCTTCTTCGCCATCGTCAATAACAATTCATCAACCTCTCCGCTACTTGCATCATTTTCGACATAGGCGTTTACTTCAACTGTACGCTCAAGTTCACTTGCCACATCTAGACCAGCTCTCGCCCGCGCTCGTTTATTGCTGTCGGGACCGTCTGCTAATTTCTGCATCTCACGCAACACTGAGCTCAAAATCACCACATCATCCGTTATAATTCCGGACTGCGCCACACCGAGTACCCGGCCATCCATCAGTGTCGAGGTGTCAATATAGATTTTCTCGCCTCTGGCTTTTTCGCGCATTGCTCGCAAAGATCGCACCGTCAAAAAAGTCGTCTCACCGAGCAGCGCACTCAGCAGTATTAAGTTTAGTATTTCCAAATTCATTGGTACTCCTCATCTATTACATAATCATTAAAGTCGTCGTCATCTTGCGATGACTTTTTTGCGTCCACCGCTCCGTGATAATTTCCGTACGGGTCTACTCCTAGGTCCATCAAAAACCTCGAAGGCATATTATAGCCCCGCATTCCAAAAGTCATCCGGCTTCGCGCGTACGTCATAAATAGCTCCTGCATCGCGCGAGTCATACCCACATATACCAAACGTCGCTCTTCTTCGATGTCATCATCGCCGCCTTCGCCGCTGCGCACATGGGGAAGCAGTCCTTCTTCAAGCCCCACCAAGAACACTACTGGGAACTCTAGACCTTTACTAGCATGCAGAGTCATCAACGTGACAGCATCTTGAGTGTTGCTCTCATCGCTCGACGACATCAACGCCGCGTCATTCACGAACTCGATGATCGAATCATAAGCATCAGCTTCACTCACTAATACCGACAAGTTCTCCAGTCGCTCCTCAGTCTTGAGTTTATCGCCATCCTCTATATGACGTCGATAACCAATTCGATCAATCACGTCCTGAACTATCTCTCCCGGTCTCCCACCGAGTGCCACCCGCTCCCGCCACAACCTTATCAGTCGCACCAATTTCTCGTACTCAAGTTTAGCCTTGCCGCCCAGCTTTTCAGGCTGGTCGTTTAGAATTTTATCCTCGCTTACTTTTCCAATACCGCGCGCCGGCACATTCAAAATTCGTGCCAAACTGACTGTATCTAGCGGGTTCACAATGCACTTCAGATACGCCATAATATCCTTTATTTCCATGCGGTCATAGAAACGCACCCCACCAATCAACTTATAGGGAATATGCAGCTTTACAAACATTCGCTCAAACGCATAGCTCTGCGCGTTTGTGCGATACAAAATCGCGAAGTCGCTCATCGGTCTGTGGTTGGACATAATCGTCGTCGCGACATAGCTCGCTTCCATTTCCTCAGTCATTAGTTCTTGAATCTTCAGCGGCTTGCCATCGCCCGCATTAGTAAACAATGTCTTGTCAGTGCGTTGCTTGTTCTGTTCGATCACCTTTTGCGCTGCATTTAAGATATTTCCAGTCGAACGATAGTTCTGCTCCAACTTAATTACCGTGGCGCCAGGAAAATCCCTTTCAAAATTCAGGATGTTGGTGAAATCCGCGCCTCTCCATGAGTAAATCGACTGCCAATCGTCGCCAACCGCGCAAATATTCTTCTCATCATTGACCAGCAAACGGATAAAACTATACTGGATTGAGTTTGTGTCCTGGTACTCGTCGATCAATATGTGTTTGAATCTCGTGCGCCATTTATCACGCACATCCGGACGCTCGCGCAGCATCCTCACACATTCAATCAACAAATCATCAAAATCCAAAGCACTAGCGCGATGTTTATCTACTTCATACTTCTCATAAATCCGCGCAATCTGTTTTTGGTTCGGGTACATCGCCATTGTCAGTGCATCGCCCGGGTCTACTCCATCATTTTTGTGTTTTGAAATCATCCCACCTACAGCTCTCGGTTTAAGTCCTGACCCAGCCGCCAAATTCATATCCTTCATTACCCGCTTGATTAACGCTGTTCGATCATCTTCATCATAAATCACGAAGTCCGGGTTTAGCCCAACCGAATCGCCATCAATCCTCAGCATCCTCATACATATTCCATGAAAAGTCCCCATATACGGCATGAATCCGCGCGCATCATCCATCCCCAGCAGAGAAATCAATCGCTCTCTCATCTCTCGTGCCGCCTTATTAGTGAAAGTCACGGCTAAAATCTCGCCCGGTCTCACGCCGTGGTTCAGCAAATTCGCAATTCTATGCGTCAAAGTTTTGGTCTTGCCAGACCCTGCTCCAGCCAGTATCAAAACCGGTCCGCTCAATGTCTCAACAGCCCGCACCTGCTCCGGGTTTAACCCCGCAAAAATCTTATCATTCACCCCTATATTATACCTTATATATTGGTCAGTGGGTGAATGTCCGCGCCGAGCTTGTTCAGGCGATTCGCCAAGTCCTCGTACCCACGATTAATCGTATAGATATTTCGTAGAATCGATTGCCCAGAGGCCGCCACCATCGCAAGCAGCAGTACTGCCGCAGGGCGCAGAGCCGGAGGTGTAGTCATATCAGTCGGCCGCCAAGTCGTCGGCCCCTCAACATAGACGCGGTGCGCATCAAGCAATTCCACTTTCGCGCCCAAATTAGACAAAGCTGTGATATAAATCGCGCGGTTTTCATAGACCCAGTCGTGAATCAGTGTACGACCCTTTGCGCAAGCCGCAATTAACGAGAAGAATGGCAGGTTGTCGATATTAATACCAGGGAATGGCATTGGGTGTATCTTATCAGGAGGCGCAACCAGTTCTGACGGCTTCACCACGATATCAACCAAGCGGGTTCGTCCATTGTAAGACTTATACTCCTCAGAATATTCAATGCATGCATTCATAATTCGAAGCGTCTCGAACTCGATTTCCATGAACTCAATCGGCACTCGCTTAATTGCAATCTCAGACTTAGTCGCAATTGCCGCTGTCAGGAAGAACATCGCCTCCAGCGGATCCTCGGCCGGAGTGTATTCAATATCCTTATTGATGCTCTTAAGACCCTTCACAACTAACGTCGTCGTGCCGATACCACTAATTGAAACGCCCAAATCCTGCAAGTAGTAGCAAAGATCTTGCACCATGTAGTTCGGACTCGCATTTCTGATAGTTGTCACACTCGGGCAGAGCGCCGCCGCCATCAGGGCATTCTCAGTCACCGTGTCACCGCGCTCAATCAGCACAATCTTACGATCTTTGGCTTCAACCTCGCCAATTCGGACTAGGTATTTGCCGGGGTCCGATGTCGAATCGACTTCAAGTCCGAAGGAACGAAGCGCCAGTAGGTGCGGTTCAATTGTCCTGGCTCCTAGTGAACATCCGCCAGCGTATGGCAGTGAAAAGCTTTGATATCGATGCATCAACGGCGGGATCATCATTATGATTGAGCGAGTACGAGTTGCCGCTTTCTCATCAATCTTCGACAGGTCAAATTCCTTCGGCGGTACAATCTCGAGGTCATGGCGATTGTTAATCCATTTAATCCTCACACCAACGCTCTCCAGTACTTCGACGATACGGAAAACCTCTTCAATTTTTGACACACCCCTCAGTACTGTACGACCGCGATTTAGCAATGTCGCCATCAACAACGCTACTGCAGCGTTTTTACTCGATTTAAGCGAGACCTCTCCAGATAATTGCCTACCACCATTTACTCTAAATGACAGGGAATCAGTATCATTGACAGTCAAAATCTGAGTCTTCAATACCTCAGAAATCTTCCCAACCATCTCAAGCGAGATATTCTGGCGTCCCTTCTCAATTCTATTAATTGCCGGCTGGCTAGTCCCAATCTTCTCTGCTAGCTCCGACTGTGTCATTCCTCTCTCTGTACGCTCACGTGCTATTATCCCCCCGATTTCTTGCATGTAATTCTGCTTCATATCTGTATTATATCACAGAACGTATAATTGCAAGCGCTTTAAGACCATATTGTTAGCACTCTATTGACACGACTGCTAGCCTTAGCTATACTACAATCATGAAACGCACAACAGATTATTTGGTTCCAACTGTAATTGAAGAGACAAATCGCGGCGAACGCGCCTTCGATATCTATTCAAGGCTCCTCAATGAACGCGTCGTCTTCCTGGGTGAAGACGTCAACCCTCATACTGCCAATATCGTTATCGCTCAACTTCTCCACCTCGCGCATACCGATCCGAAACGCGATATTAAGCTCTACATCAACTCTCCCGGCGGTTCTGTCAACGATGGTCTCGCCATCATCGATACGATGAACTTCATCGAGCCGGATGTCCAAACTATCGGCATCGGTCTCCAGGCCTCTATGGGCGCAATGCTCCTATCTGCCGGCGCCAAGGGCAAGCGCTTCGCTCTACCCAACTCTCGCATCATGATTCATCAGCCTTCTAGCGGCACCGAAGGGAAGATTACCGACCAGGAAATTATGCTGCGCGAATCAATCTTTCTCAAGAAGACTCTCACCGAGATTCTCGCCAAGAATACCGGTAAGTCAGTCAAACAAATCGAGAAAGACATCGATCGGGACCACTGGATGTCTGCGGAAGAAGCCAAAGACTACGGAATCATAGACGAAGTCGTCGAAGCTAAGTAAGCATAACCTAAACGTGCTAGAATACGTTTATGGACATTGAACTAGGTCAGTTTTACTCACGTCTCGGCACTGTAGCGCTTATCATCGCTCTAGGATTTTTCCTTGGCAAAGTCAAATGGATTTCCGACAAAACCAACGGCCAGGTCGTCAACCTCCTCCTTATGGTTTTTATGCCAGCTGCGTTATTTGTCGCCTTCCCCAAAGACTTCACCATGGATGCCATGAATATGTTCTTCGCCGGCATGGGCGGTGGACTGGTTGTCAGTCTCGCGCTCATTATCGCCTCGCTCCTCATCTTCAATAAATGGTTCTATAAGAAGGAAGAAATCCGTTACGAATCTCAGTTCGCCCTCATCTTCAACAACGCCACTTTCCTCGGTTATCCAATCGTCGCAACCACCTTCGGCCAAGCCGGGCTCATCCCCTACAGCGGCTTCATCGTCATATTCAACCTATCATTATTTTCGTACGGAGTCTTTCTGTTCGAGCGCAAACTCAACTGGAAGCTGGTCCGCGACACTCTCATGAACCCAAATATCATCGCCGTTGCACTCGGCATGATAGTTTTCCTCTGGGAATTTCAAGTTCCACAAGTCATCAATGAGAGCCTCGGCTTTGTCGGCAACGCCATGACTCCATTATCACTGATCTGTATTGGCTTTATGCTCTCAAGGGCTCGCTTCTCAGCGCTAATCCGCAAATGGCGCCTATTCTTCACCGCCCTTGTGCAACTAACTATCGGCCCGACCATCACCTATTTTCTGTTATCTGGTCTCGGTTTTCCAAACGAAGTAGTCATCGTTTGCACCCTCATCCAAGCACTCCCAACCGCCACTTCACTCGGATTATTTGCCAAGAAATACGGCGGCAACGAAACCGAAGCCTCCGAGCTTGTCACCATCTCAACTATTATGTCTGTCATTACCTTGCCGATAATCATCGGCATCTTCTTATCTTAGAAGCAACTATTTTTATCGATATCCGTAAACGCTGTAAACCCGTACGCCGGCGGAATAATCCGTCCCCACTTCGACTCCCAGCCTAGAGAAGTGAAGCATAGGCCAATTTCCGCTTGCCAGGATTTGCTGTCGTAGTCACAAACCACAGTTCTGCTATCAATAATACTCAGAGTACCGTCAAGTGTTCCGCACACCTCTTGATTTACCAATACGGAACTCTCGAGTTGGTCGCTCGAAATTGCCACGAGCGTGTCCATATTTACACCAGTCAATACTGCGCACCCTGGATAATACGTATCTCCGTTATTCTCAACAGTTGAGCCGCTGCAGAACATCCCGTACATTGATAGAGTCGGAAGCGTATCATACCAATTTAAGTACAGCGCATCGCTCACACGCCAGATGTCATTTATCGTCGGTTCAGGCTCAGCACAGAACGGCCCAATATCAGGAGGCATGAATGTCCCCCAAATTGAAATCCACCCCGGTCCACCTCCGCAGTTGTTATCTGCCAAGTTCTCAAAAACCTCCGCAGAATCATAAAAGTCGCAAACGACAGTATGCGCATCAATGATATGCATATTCCCGGCTTCTCTAGAGCAAGCAATTACAGTACGATGGGTGCCAGTTCCTGGGTCCCAAGCCGGCGCCAAGATTGCATCCAGGTAATTAATATTCACACTATCATAAAACAATGTGCAATCCTCATATGCTGAACCCCAATAAGCCGTATGTGGTCCGCTGCAATACACGCCCTCAGGAGAGTATTCGTTAATTAGGAACTGCATGCTCCCGAGCCAAGGCTCCGGCGTCGGTTCGGCAAGTGCAGTAATTCGCATATCGGTTGTATATATCCCGGCAATCATCGACATATCTACGCGCGTGCCAACCGTTAAATCAAACGCATCATCCATAATATCGGTCGAATTCGAATGCAAGAGATAATTTATCCCCATACTCAGCCCATTGAACTCGCGAATAACATTATCGTGTTCGAGTGGTACAAACGAAGTGCAAAAATCTGGCTCTCCAGTCGCTAACGAGTTGCCGGGCAAACACATATCTGCGATAGCCAAGTTAAACGTATCGATAAACCAATCAAATCCTTCCTCCTCTTCTGTTCCAAAATCCGGAGCGGGGTCTGGGTTGAATGAACCGTAGATGATATTGAACCAATCAAGGAATCCACCAGGAGCCACTCCCCACCACAGTTCTGCCATAAACTTGCACGCATCGATATTGTAGTCTGACATTGGCACGCCATTGGCCGTTACCATGTTGATAGGTACATCAAGAGACCCACAATAAGCTGTGAAGGCGATCGTGTCATAATCAAAAACTGTCTGGTTAAATGCTAACCAATTTGACCCGCTGTCGATACTCATACCCCACTGGTTCCACGGCAAGGTCGAACTAGCGACAGTGTTGAGTAATAGTTTTTTGTCCTCATCGGCCGTGGTGCAATCATCGGACGCGAGTATTGCAGCTGCATGCCTCAGACAAGCCAGATCGGGGTTTAATTCAGCATACAGCTTATAACCAGTCGGGTTATTTGTAGACACATTGATTGACTGAGTGTCCAGTGTCGGATCACCATTGCTCACCGGCGGCGTTAACGAAAAGAATGAGGGCGCGTCAAGTTGGATAATTCTCTCGAGATTTACAACTATGTCAGTCTCCTGGGCGCTAGTCTCAGCAGCCGGCGCTTTGAAGGTTAAGCTGCCCCACATGAAACTGCCAATAAAGCAAAACAGAAATACGACTGATGTTCCTAGGTATGTCTTCGCCTTCATCATGAACAAGCCCCGTCCCATGTATCTGCTTGATAGAAGAACCCCCATGTCCCAATTGTCGAGAGCAAATCAAGCGTCAAACCGCATATCTCATCCATGCGAGACGGCACGTTTGGGGGCAGCATCAGATAATCACACACAGCGGTATTCTGGTCAATCACATGGAGGTTTGCGTAGTCGAGAGAACACACTCCTTCGTTCTCAAATCCTGTGTAATAAGTTATCGCTTGAAGCATATCAAGGTTATATCCCCACAACAACATGCAATAATCATAAGTATTCGTACCGCCGTTCATGCTGCCAGTACAATACGATCCATATTGAGTTTCGAAATCGCCCCCATCATCACCAATCCAGCTGCCGATCGGTCGTGTCATAAAAATTGCAGGTTCACCGCTACCATCACAGCTATTTCCCCAGGCCGATTCTGAGAACCACCACCCGTTTGAGCCTTCGGTTGAGTGCCATTGTGTCCACAAGAGGCATATCTCCCACAACTTGGTTGGAATACTAGGCGACTCGCCGGCATAATCGCACACCGCAGTAAACCCATCATCGAAAACCGTGAGAGTCCCACCATCTGTCTCACATAGTAAATCAATATTGTAATTGTTTTGATCCTCCACATATAAACTATCAAGGTACTCCAGATTGTGCCCAATGATGCGGAAGCATTTCTCGAAAGTGTTATTGCCACTAACCGAATCATAGGTCATCGAGCCAGAGCAGGCTGAACCATATGTATCATAGCTTGAAATAAACACCTCATCCTCAATCACCCCGAGCCAATCGCCAATCGGCTCAAAAGCGTACTTAACCGGTGAATTGCCTGGTGGAGTAGATGCATCGGCGTTCGGCCTCACCATTGTGCCCCACACAGACGTCCATCCCGGCCATCCGCCTATCGTATCTCCCGAGATACTCCAGGTTATTGGTGTGTCATAAAAATTGCAAATCGCCGCTGTCCCACCAGCAACTATCGTCAATGTTCCATCCGCAATCGAGCAAGCCGTGACCGTCTTGAGACCGTTATGCGACTCAACATCAAACACTAGCGATAGCACCGATGACAAATAATCAAAGTTCACGCCGGAGTGAATATAATTGCAGTGATCGAACCATTCAAATTCAATATTCCAGTCAGAAGGCTCGCAGTACTCGCCATACAGAGGCGCTAGCCCGCCAGGGACTTCGTCTCCAGGATCGCCATCATTCCCAATTGCCGTGGACCAACCGCTGATATACGGCTCCGGTGCCGGTTCCGGCAGCGCTGTAATGCGCATCGTTGTCCTATATGAGCCAGCCTGCACACCCATGTTCACACGAGTCGCAATCGTTAAATCTATTTGGTCATTTGAGGCGTTTGTGCCAGCCGAACCAAGCAAAGCCTTGAGCCCCATGCTCAACCCGTTAAACGCAGCAATCATGGTCGCCCGCGACCATGGTTTGTAATTCATGCAATAGTCAGGATTCCTATCCCACATCAAACCACCACTGTAATAATCACACCCCGTCATCACAAACTCATGCACCGAGCTCACAAACCAATCAAACATCGCCTCTGTGTCATTGGTATCACTTGGGAATGGCAGTTTACCAGGATATATACCTTGGAACAGCCCAGCGTACCAGTCCAAGAAGTCTTCAGACGGAGTCTGCCACTTCTCCTGCAAATAAATGCATCCATCCATGCCGATGGCACTCCTTGGCCCGTCCATCGGGATGCTCCACAGCCCGCAAAACGCCCGCGCCGCCACAACATTCAGATCAATCGTTTCAATCGCATCAAACCCTAGCCAATTACTACCACCGTTCATACTCACGCCCCACGTATTCCACGCTAGAGTTCCGGTCGGCGCAGTGTTAAAACCGATACTCAAGTTTGGCTCTACAGCGCCACAATCCTCGTCCAGAGGCAGAACCGAAGCATGAATCAGACAAGCCTTATCAGGGCTTAGTTCGGCGTAAAGCTTGTACCCGGTTGGGTTGTTTGTAGATACTACCACTGGGTTGGTAATTGAAGCCGGAATCTCATTTCCAATCTCCGGATTCAACTCAAATAGCAAGGGAGCAGTCAATTCAATCGTGCGATTCACATCCACGAAGATCTCAGTGGACATCGCCTGGGTATCGTCCACAGGCGCCCGGAAGGTTAGACTAGACCAGAGAAAGCTGCTGCCGAAGAACACAAGAAAAACACAAAGCGCAGTCACCGGAGCGACCAACGAGTCAGAGCGTAATCCTAATCTGGCGCGAGACATTATTATTCGGTCTTTTCCCTTCGAGATTATGCTAATATTGTACCTTGTACAGACACAAGCGTCAACCTGATGGGCCCCTAAAAAAGACGAGCCGACTCGTCTTTTTCTCATTTCCTAGATTGGTCGGGGTTACTGGACTTGAACCAGCGGCCTCCGCGTCCCAAACGCGGCGCGCTACCAACTGCGCCAAACCCCGATTTGCCTATTATATCATATTATTCTTTGCCTGAGGAGAGGTTCCGATAAAACAAAATGTCCACATATGCAAAGATTACGCCGACCAGCACCACCACTCCTCGTATGTCTGCAATAAAGTTCGCAATATCACGCGCAATCACATCGAACGCGAAGAAATTGGCCAACAAATCCGACATCAATGCCGTCAGAATAATTGCAAATACTGCGGCCTGAATCAACCTCAACAACCCGCCTAGTCCTCCATGACCCGATCTGAAGTATATGAGCAAAGGGAAAGCCGCAACCAAGGCAAAATACAACGCCTGCTCGGTAATCTCCGCCGAAGCATTAGGGAAGAAATGCAGTATCGTCTCCACAAACCACGGCCCGAACAATGCATAAACTGAAAGCCCCGCGATAATCGCCAGCAGCGCTGGCCCAGCATGCTTCTTCACAAACAGAAACAGCGCAAACAAAACCACTAGAATTGATCCGACAATCATAACCGTATTATATCACGTCGCTGGCGCCGCCTCTTGTCAAGTGGTATAATATCGACAGTCGGGGCGTAGCGCAGTGGTAGCGCGTACGGCTGGGGGCCGTGAGGTCGCAAGTTCAATCCTTGTCGCCCCGACCATAATAGGAAACGAGAAAAAGAATGTGCATGCACATTCTTTTTTGAGTTGACGACAAGTGGAAAGACTTTTGTAAGGCAAAAGGATTACCAAGCAGTGCTACAATTAAGTCATGAAGACGCCCACAAAACCCTACATCCAAACCCGCATCAAGAAGGTGGCGCTCACCCGGAGTATTTGGTTCTTCGTCATGGTTGCCGTCGGTCTCGTTTTCGCCTGGGCCGCCGCTCCGAATCACGACCTCAATATTTTCACCTCCAATCTGCCAAACGTTTCGAGTATCGATAACCTCCATCAAGACAAGTGGGCCAACCTAGAGTTCTTCGCCAATCAGCTCTACGACACCGGCTATCAACACACCACCGACGATCGCACTGACGGCTACTACCTCCTAGTCGATTTCCCTGAAGGCTACATTATTGTCCAAGTACATAACATCGAAGATTTCGTCGGGCGTACCGGCGTCATCACCATCACCGGTCGCGCCACCGCCTTCGCCGACTATGACAAAACTCTCATCGACAGCGTGGTTCGCGACTGGGTATCGTCAGACGAAACTAACACCATTGATATGGCCACCGAACGTGATCGATTCTCTCGGTATAAGTTCGTCGAGACCAGCCCGCTAGGCGACAAACTCGTCGCCATGGTTTTCATGGCAATCTTTGCCTTCGGTCTTTTCGGACTCATCTACAACATCATTATTATGAGCAACTACAAAGTCTCCAGAATCTACAAATCCCTCGCCGGGCTTGGCGGCACCGCCGACGCAGTCGAAAGCAAGATCAACAACGACTACACCGCTGGCAAATTCATTCAATTTTCCAAAACCTGCATCCTCACCAAAGATTACGTCGTCTCCATCACCACCTACAAACACAGCGCTCGCGCCACCAAAGACTTGGTCTGGGTCTACCCGCGCGTCACCCAACACTACACCAACGGCGTCCCGTCCGGCAAATCCTTCAGCATCAACCTCGCCTTCATCGACAAGAAAGTTGTTTCCACCCAGGTCAAGAAACTCAAGAACGCCGAAGAAGTAGTCGAGTTCGTCCACAAGAAATATCCAGAAATTAACACCGGCTACAGTGAAGAGAAAGCTGAACTTTATAAAACCGACCCACAATCATTGAGACAGGGGCGCAAATGAAACGCACCAAACTCGCGGACCGCAAGCTACCAGATTACACCAAAGGTGAAGAAATTTTCAATATGACCTCACACATTCTCGGCGGTGCGCTCGGCGTGGTCGCTACTGTGCTCTGCGTCGTCTTCGCCGCAAAACACCACAACGTCTGGGGCATCGTCTCCGGCGCAATCTACGGTTTTACTCTCATCCTCCTCTACTCCATGTCCAGCATTTACCACGGGCTCAGCCCGCGTCTTCACGCCAAAAAAGTCTTCCAAGTCCTCGACCACTGCACAATTTTCATCCTCATCGCCGGCACTTACACCCCGTTCACCCTCGCCGGTATCATGACAGTCGACCCGGTCGCTGCCTGGATCATCTTTGGCATCATCTGGGGTGCCGCTCTGCTCGGCATCTTTCTCAATTCCATTGACATCAAGAAATACTCCAAATTCTCCCTCGCTTGCTACCTAATCATGGGCTGGTGTATTGTCGCCCGCGCCGACCTCATCCCTAAGATCCTCCCGTCCGCCGGTATCTGGCTACTTATCCTTGGCGGTGTCTCCTACACTATCGGCGCCGTCATCTACGCCATCGGCAAGAAGTCCGGCAAACGCTACGTCCATTCAATTTTTCATATTTTTATCGTCCTAGGCAGCTTGCTCCAATTCTTCAGCATTCTCTTCTTCGTGATGTAATATTATTGACTTTTACGCCATTCTAGAGTATAATCATCAACGATGCTCGCGGACTTTTTGTACCGCGAGTCATTTGCATGATTAACATAGTCACAGAAATGTGAAGAAGGAGGTCAAAGTGTGAAAAGACAGTTGTTTTTGGTAGTGGCACTACTGATGATACTAATCAGTTTCATCTTGCCAGCTACCGTCTTTGCTCAGGATTTCACCGCCACCGTCTCTGACGGCGCCGGTATTTTATCCGACAGTGAAGAAATCAGAATTCGAGACAAGGCAAACGCCCTCTCGGACAAGCTCGGTGCAGACGTTTACGTCGTCACTATTAGCTCCATCGGCAACTCGGGCTCGCTCGATGTGTATGTGGAGAACGTGATCCTGCCATCGGTCCCAACTTGGTTGGCGCCAGACGGCAAGAACCCCAAAGCCAGTTTACTGGTCTTTGTGGCATTAGCCTATAGGGGTCCGGACGGAAAGATGACCGGCGACATGGGGATTTATTTCGGGGAAACCTGGAAGCCCGCTTTCGCAAAATCCAGCGAGATGAACATCATGAACAAGTTCATGGTGCCCAAATTCAAAACTGGTGATTACGCAGGCGGATTTATCGACGCACTCGGCGAAGCCGATCGTGTCCTCGATAACTACTTGAATCCATCGACGAACAACGGCGGCACGACCACCACTCCTAGAGAACCAGTTGACCTAACGGGATTCTGGATTACGCTAGTCGTACTTCTCGGGTTGTCTGGTATCGTGGCATTAGTTATTTTTGTTTACAAACGCAGAGAGCAGCAGAAAGCGGCAGAAGCCGATCGTGCAGTCGCACGACAAGGAGCTATTGCTTCGCAAAACGCTTGCATGAATGTGTTGGACCAAATTAACACCAAACAGTTCCAAGATGTACTCAAAGCCAGGCTTGATAAGTATGTGAAGCTCGACCCTAGCCGCAAGGCTGAGTTGATGAACTTGTATAACGAGTTCACTTCTAAGTACGAACAAGCCACTAAGTCTATCCAGACCGTAACATCCACTGAGTTCCAGCCTACTGACCAAGGTCACCCGATCGAATCCTACAAGCAGTCCAAAAAGTTATATGACAACGCTCTTGCGTACGCAAATGACGCTAAGTCCGCTGCCGATAAACTCGAAAGAGTAGCTAAGGACATCGATCAGCAAATTTCCGACCTCGACAAGACTATCCCAGAGGCCAAAAAAACCGCAGAAGGCTTTAAAAAAAAGCTGACTGACGCTGAACAGGTATTCAACAAACTTGAAGCGAACCACGCCGAAAGCAGTTGGAAAACAATCAGCTTCAACGGATCAGAAGCCACTGTTTTAGTCGAAGAGGCGAAGGAGCATTTGAAGCTGGCCGAAAAGGCACACGCCGAAAATGATTTCGGCACCGCAATCAGACAAGTTCAGGAAGCCGACGCTAAATTGAGGGGCGCAAGCTCATTAATTGTCGCTATTCATGAACGTGAAGCGCACTTATCTAAGTGCAAGGCCGCCGCGCCAAACGAGTTCAAGCTCGCGCAAGCCGACATTGACAAAGCCAAGAAGTTCTACGAATCCAACAAGGATGAGCTGGACGACATGGATTACAAGTCGATGGTTAAGGATGCTGAGAGCCATCTCGCTGTCGCCAAAGCCGAGTTCGACAAACCTCTGCCAGACTACGAATTAGTCATCGAAAAAGCGCTCGAGGCAAACCACGACGCTGATGCTATTCTTGCGGAATGCCAGGGTGAAATCGAACGCGAAGCGACCATTCGTCGTAACGCAGTCACAACTTTAGACCAAGCAAAAAGCGCCATCGAGGAGGCAAGTAGTTACATTCGTAACCATACCGCCGACGTCGGACAGAACGCTCGTAACAAGCTCAAACGAGCTGAGAGCGAGTATTCTGAGGCACGTGCCAACGGCACTGATGTGAAAAATCTATCAGTCGCAAAGCACATGTTAGAGCACGCCGGTAAATCCCTCGATTTAGCTATTGCTGCAATCAGATCCGCTCAATCCGATTTTTCTAGCGCAGAAGCTGCCAGAAAAGCGGAAAGAGACCGCATCCGTCGCGAAGCTCGCGAGGCCGAAGAGGCCGAAGAGCGCCGCAGACAAAGGCAGTCGAGCAACGACCTAATAACCGGAATGGCTATTGGGTCAATTATGTCTTCAGGTCGATCTTCTTCTTCATCAAGCTCATCCAGCTCTTCATCGCGTTCAAGCGGTGGATTTAGCTCTGGTGGATTTGGCGGAAGCTCTAGAAGTTTCGGCGTAGGCAGTTCTCTCGGAGGCTCATCACGCAAGTGGTAGCCCCAAAAAATATTAAAGAGAGCCCTTGCCGGGGCTCGAAGGAGGAAAATATGGCAAAAACAGTATTTGGAAAATTGCATACCGCCCTAATGGGGCAAATCCACAGGTTGGCAGACAAGGCGTATAATACGCCCGATGCCTACAAGCAGGAGATCCGCGTGCTTGAACAGTCTATCAACGGCGTTAAGCAGGATATGTATTCAGAAATCGGTCGTAGAACCGGCTATCAACGCAAAATCGATGACTTCAAAGCAAGTATCAAAGCTTGGAATGAAGACATTGATCTAATCCTAAATGATGGCGATGACACGAACGACAGTTCTGCATATGCCCTTCAGGGTTATATCTTCAAAGCCGAAGCAGACATCAAGAAGTACGAAGAACTCGTTGCTGCTTCTACCGTTGCAATCGACGCTCTAGAATTATCTATCGACGAAGCAACGAAGATCAAAGATAGAATGCTTCACGATGTAGAAGAGCTTGAAATGAAAGCCTCTGTTACTGCTGCTCAAAACCGTACTTCAAGTGCGATTGAGAACATCAGCGGCATCGTCGGAAACACCAGAAGCGTTGATTCTATCAAGGATAAGATTGACGCCGAGAAGGATAAATCCGACGCACGCCTACAGGGTGCGATTGGCAACATTGCCAAGTCAAGCAGCAGCCCTGAACAGGTTGCTCTCGACGCTCGCGCCAAAGCAGCGATCGAAGCTCGTAAGGCTGAATTAGCAAAGAAGGACGAAAAGCCTGCGAAACCTGCCGACAAAAAGTCTTAATCTGTGACTATCCGAAAAACTCCCAGTTTATCTGGGAGTTTTTATTGCTTCAAACACACCCCAAGAACCGCTCAAAATACCCCAGAAACATCACAAAATCGACCCAAAATCAAGCCGTTCGTACCTCTGTTAGTCGTCCAAAATAACCATAAATAGTATTGACTTTTGATACCGGTTGTGCTATAATGTAGATGTAGGGTGGAAATTGCCCCCTAGAACCTTAAACTTGCAATTAATCCAATCTCTGTCTCTTATAGAAAAGACTTGTTGCCGTCCTGTGGATCTGGCCAATCACCCGCAAGGTCCTCAGAACGGCGACAAGCCAAAATAAAAATAAGGAAGAAAAGAGGTTGGTAAACCATGAACGAATTTTTTCATGAGTTTAGTATTAGTTGGAATTGGTGGTTTTATATCGGAGCTGTCATCATAGTTAAGATGTTGTGGTTGGGGTTTAACAACCTCGAATACAAGAAAGGTACGTTCGTTACCGAAAACAACAAACTATGGAAGAAAGCCATTTGGCCAGCGATTGTCATCACTCCAATGATGATTATCGAAAGCGGCACAGGCTTACTTCAGCGTCTCCTAAACGGTCTTGGGACCTATGAGTGGCCTGGATACGCGTACTTCGGTTGGGGAATTTGCATAATATGCATTCTACCAGCTATGATCGCGATATTCATCGGAGCTCAGAAAGTTGGCGAATACATCTTCATTGGTCTTTGTAACCTTGTTAGATTCATCGCTAAATTATTCAAGAGCATCCTAGGTTTCCTTAGGCACCCGATCAAATCACTAAAAAAATCCAAACCAAATACTAAAAAAGCAAGCAGAAGACCCTCTACTAAGTAGAGGGTTTTTCCTTGCCGTTTTTTAATTACTTGGCGTATTCGATTGCGCGGGTTTCGCGAATCACATTCACCTTGATTACACCCGGATACTGCAGGGTCGCTTCGATCTTGTTGGCGATATCGCGCGCGAGTTTGAGGGCGGACAAATCATCGATTTGCTTCGGCTCCACAATCACACGGATTTCACGTCCAGCTGAAATCGCAAATGCCTTGTCGATGCCAGGGAACGAAGTCGCGACATTCTCGAGCTCCTTCATGCGCTCTGCGAAGTTCTCAGCACTGACGTTGCGAGCGCCTGGGCGAGAAGCGGACAATGCATCCATAATCTTCACAATAATCGCTTCCGGTGTAGTCGGCTCGATGTCATCGTGATGGGCAGCCATCGCGTGCACAATCGGTTCGCTCATGCCATATTTCTTGGCGAGCTCGGCACCGATTTCGGCGTGCTTTCCTTCAATCTTGTGAGTCACAGCTTTACCAATATCGTGCAAGAGAGTTGCGGTCTTCGCAATCTTCACATTCGCGCCGATTTCCTCGGCAATCATCCCAGCCACGTGCGCCATTTCCACCGAGTGCAGGAGTACGTTCTGACCGTACGAGGTACGGAACTTCAGCTCACCGAGCAAACGCAGAATCTCGCGTGGAATCCCCACCACACCAACTTCGCGAGCGGCATCTTCACCAGCGCGGTTCACTTCTTTGTCAATTTCTTTCTCGGCCTTCGCCACTGCATCTTCGATGCTGGCAGGATTAATTCGGCCGTCCTTCATCAAACGCTCAAGCGCATAACGAGCGACTTGTCGGCGAATCGGGTCAAAGCTTGAGAGCACCACCATGCCTGGGGTGTCATCCACCAGAATATCTACGCCAGTTGCGCGCTGCAAAGCCTGTACGTTGCGGCCTTCCTTGCCGATAATTCGGCCCTTCATGTCATCATCAGGTAGTTTCAGTGCGGTAATCGTGCGATCGGCCGTCACTTCAGAACTCATGCGCTCCATTGCGGTCAACAGAATCAGCTGTGCCGATTCGTCAGGATTCAGCGCGAGTTCCTTCTGGGCCTTGGTCATCAAACCAACCAAGTCATCCTTGATGTCTCGCTCGGTCATCTGGGTCAGTTTTTCCTTGGCTTCTTCCTTAGACAAGCCGGCGATTTTCTCCAGTTTTTCCTGCTGCTTATTGCGAATATCTTTGACCTCGTTCTTCAAGGAATCAAGCTCCGACTCCTGCTTGCGCAGCGCGTCAGATTTCTTCTCGAGCTGGTCAATCTTATTGTCCAACGTGTTCTCGCGATCAACTAGGCGTTGGTCGTTTTTCTTCCATTCGCGGCGACGGTCGTTTTCTTCTTGCTTCGCCTTGTCCGCGATTTCAATCGCTTCCTTCTTGGCGCCCAGTACAATATCGCTCGCTTCATGCTTGGCTTTTTTCACCAATTCGTCGGCGCGGTTCTTGCCGCTCGACATCCTTTTCTTGCTTATGACGACAGAGCCGCCCACTCCCGCGACAGCACCAACCACGGCGCCGATTGCAAGGTATTCAATCATATAATCCTTTCCGATTTTGTTTTTGCCGACACCTTCATCGTGCCAAGCGGTTTCCAAAAAATCCAATAATTAGTTGTCTGGCAACATTATAACAAAACCCTCGCAAAAAAGCGATACACATGCTAAAATACTGCTAATGTTTAAAGTAAATAAGCGAGGAACTTTTTAATGAATAGCGATTTCAATCCAATCAATCCGGTGCCGCCAACGACGCCACCAAATCCAGAGCCGCAGCCAGCTTCGACGCCGGATTCAATCGCTGATGCCGTTTCTCCAGCCCCAGCGCCGGAACCAGTTCAGTTCCAAGCGCAGACTCCGGCAACCACGGAAGTCCCCATGACCTCTGCGCCAGTCGAAACGATAGCTCCAACTGATGCGGTTCCAGGTGCAATCGCTGCGCCCGCGCCAGCCAAGAAGTCCAAAAAAGGCCTTCTCATCGGCATCATCGTCTTCCTTCTCGTTCTTATCGGCGGCGGTGCGGCTGCTTTCTTCCTCATCATCGCGCCTAAGCTCGACCCAGAAAACAACCTCGCCAACATGGTCAGCGAAATGGTCGCCTCGCCCAAAGCGTCAATGTCACTTACGACTATCGGTACGCTGGATGATGACGGTACAAAACTAGAGCTCAGTCTCAATATGAAGGGTGACTCACTGGCTAATCGTTTTGCGATTGATGGTACGGCAAAATACAACGGAGAGCCGTTCTCTGAAGGACTAGTAGTCGGTTTTAGTGGATTCTTTGTCAACGGAGCGGTCTATATCAAAGTTAATGGTATCACCGATGTCCTAAGTGGGTTCCAAATATCCGACGGCGCTGACAATGAGAGTACAAACATGTTTATGGAACTTCTTGGCTCGATTGCTGAGCTGGTTGATGACCAATACATCAAGATTTCCATGGATGACCTTGAAGCGTTTGAAGACATGCTACCTATCGACGACTCAACAATGTGTATGCTTGATGCCGCCAGCAAGATGGAATACAATCAGATTACTGTTGCTGAAGCTCGAGCCATCTATGATGCCAATAAGCCTCTGCAAATCGTCAAAACTCTCGACTCCGTTGATGGTCTTACGCCTTTCCAAATCGACATCACTACCCCAGAAGCTGTCCAGAAATATCTCACCGAAATATCAAAAGCCACCGGCTCTGATATTTCCGCTCTACAGGCATGTAATCCTGACATCAACTTTGACTTGTTTGATATATTTGAGAATCTCTTCCCGCAAGAAGAGGATGACAAAGTTGAAATTACTGTGGTTGCCTTTGTCAAAGCAGATCTTTTTAACCCGTATCTAGACCGCATCGAGATGACGGACAAAGATAGTATCGCTAAATCAACAATACGAGTCAACGACGTTTCGTCTATCAACATCACTGCTCCAAGCGATTTTGTCACTCTCACCGAGCTCACCGACAACATCACCGAGACAGTCCTCGAAACCCTCTGGGATCTAGGAATTGCCGCAGCTGAGAAAGAGAAGGGCGAGCCCCTGACCGCCGAAGAAATCGCTGAGTATCGCGCCATGTTCGACTCTCAGTACGGCGAGATGGACTTCATGCAGTTAGCAATGATGCTCATAATGATCGCTGCCTTCAGCGGCATGATGTAATACACGCAAATCACCCGAGCTTGAGGGAGCTCGGGTTTTTGCTTGTCCACCTCTAGCGTGCTATAATATTTTTACAATAATTAATCAAGGAGCAAATATGACGCTTTCTGAAGAACTGGTTTGGCGTGGCTTCACGTCCGAAACCACCGTCACCGACCTGTCAACCCTAGACGAGGGTCCCCGCTCCTATTATCACGGCTTTGACCCAAGCGCTGACTCTCTCCAAATCGGCAACCTTGCCGCCCTCATGATGGACAAGGTTTTCAACAAGCACGGATATAAGCCATACATCCTGGTCGGCGGTGCTACCGGCATGATTGGCGATCCCAAAGACAACGAAGAGCGCCAACTCAAAGCTCTTGAAGAAATTAATCACAACAAAGAGTGCATCGTACGCGAATTCCGCCAGGTTTTGGGCGACGATATCACCGTTGTCGACAACTACGACTGGTTCAAAGACATCAAATTCCTGCCGTTCCTGCGTGAAGTGGGGAAGCAATTCAGCATGACCCAACTGCTCGATCGCCAGTTCGTCAAGAATCGCATCGGCGAAGGCGGCGCTGGTATCAGTTACGCCGAGTTTAGCTACACCCTGATTCAAGGCTACGACTTCTTGCACCTCTACCGCACTTACGGTATCGACATGCAACTTTGCGGCGCCGACCAATTTGGCAACTGCGTTTCCGGTATGCATCTCATCAAGCGCCTTGAAGGCGTCGATGTCGACATCTATGCTAATCCGCTAATCCTCGATCCGACCGGTCGTAAATTCGGTAAGTCCGAAGGCAACGCCATCTTCCTCTCTGCCGAGCGTACCAGCCCTTATGACTTCTACCAATTCTGGCTCAACCTCCCAGACGAAGGTCTCGAAGGATATGTCAAGATTTACACCGAACTCGACAAACCTGCTGTCGATGAATTGATGACCCGCCACGCCGAAAACCCTTCCGAGCGCATCGCTCAAAAAACCCTCGCCTACGAAGTCACCAAACTCATTCACGGCGTAGAAATAGCAGATAGTGTTGTAAAAATTACAACAGTGCTATTCGGTGACCACAATATCTCCGAGCTTTCCGAAACGGATCTGGATTTACTTGCGAAGTTCACACCCGTAGCCGCAAAGGACGGGTCGCTTATCGATGCCCTCGTCGAATCCGAACTCGCCAAGAGTAAATCCGACGCCCGCCAACTCATCACCAGTGGCGCTATCAGCGTGAACAACGAAAAGATTACCGAAGACCGCAACCTGAACGAGCTCGCACTCGTCCGCAAAGGCAAGAATAAGTTCCTGTTAGTCCGTTAACCGTAATACTGCGCGGTCCACTTCAAGATCTCAGGGATTAGCCATAGATTTGTCAAAATCGCGATCAAAATCGCAAATACAACCGTGTCTGCAAATGGGCTAGTCTCGACCTTGCCGAGCTTCGGCCACCTGCGCGCCAACATCATACACAGGAACAGCAGACCTGCCACCACAATATGGATTAGAATTGGCAACACGTCGTATTCCTTTACTATCACCACTATCGTCGACGGCACGACATAGCAGAGCATGCCAAAGACTACGTACGGAGCGTAGAACAAGTCCTCTGGCCACAAATAATTCTTGGATTTATTAGAGCGTTTCTTCATATGCTTATAATAGCACCTAGGGCAAAAAATACGACCCGTATCGCAGGGCCGTATTTCCGAAAGGTTTATTTTTATTTTACTTTGCAGCCACAATTGCAATCAATTGAGCAGCAATCTGGGTCGACCAGTTTGCTGAGTGCGTCGCTGAAGTAGAAACCACAAACTGAGCCGAGCGCAGGGAATCCTACGAACACCGCCAGTGACATTCCCACTTCGCCTAGAAGTGTACCGAAATTCGCACCGGACATTGGCAGAATTTGATACATCAAAGCAATTGCTGGGTTGTTGAACATCAACACGCCAGAAGCTAGGTTGTATGTTGCTGGGTAGTCAAAGAAGATTGACTGAATCGCGAAAACTAACATCATCGCGACTAGCACGCTTCCACCGATTACAGCAGCAAACGTGTAAGCACTGCGCTTGTGGCGTTGTGCCTGAGCGAAGAAGAAGCCGAGAATCACTGCAGAAATTACTGCGAGGATTGCAAACAGCCAGAACCTGCCCATATCATCACCCCACAAAGCTTGGGTTGGTAGGCTCACAGACGATGAGGCAGCCTCGCCGCCCATCGCGTAGAATCCGCTGATAATCAACAGACCCAGCCATGCGCCCACGACTTGCACAAGCATATATAGTACGCCGCGAATCACCGACATGCGACGCGTTGCCATCATGCCAGCTGTGATAATCGGATTGAGATTTGCACCACTCAAACCAAAAATTACGACCGTCACGGCCATCACTACAAACATAACTTGCAGGTTCAATTGGAACACTGTGTTGAAGCCGCCTTGTGTAAGCGTTTCAAGTGCGCCAAACGACATGAAGAACATCGTTAGCAGCATCACGCCAAACATTTCGGCGAGTAAAGCACCGTAGATTCTCGGGGACGAAAAGATGTTTAGAATCGACTCATTTGCATCATATTTTTTCGCGAAAAATCCTTTGATCCATGCACCATATCCACCTTTTTTGGTCTCTTTGCCTGAAGCAATGATTGCGGTTTTTTCTACTTTTGTTTCTGTGACTTTTTCAGTTTTCACCACCTTTTTCGGCGTCGACTTTGCGGTCGAGGCCTTTGCAACCTGCGGCTTTTTCCTTGCGGACTTCTGCTGTGCAGGCTTAGCTTTTTTGGTTGCCATTAGCACCTCCTTAAATATTATTACCGTGAGTATAACATAAACTGTGGTACAATCTCAAATATGGGAATTCTAGTCAAACAGGATAATACGCAGGATTCAGAACTGCGTTCGCGCATCACTGCCGAGCTTCGTGAAAAGGCCGAAAAATCCAGCGATTTGAGTCCCGATACTCCGGATGGCGTCAAAGACTCTAAGTATGTCGAAGGCTACAAGCAAACCGGCCGATTCGCCTGGTTTTGGGCACTGCTAATAATCGGTGGATTTGTCGGAATCCTAGCTTATCTTGTCTTCTAAGTTCGCTTATTCTGTGTTAAACTACCTCTATGGACAAGTCTAAAATCGACGAAATAGAACAGCAACTTATAGCAGCGGCGGAAGTAGATGCCGACCCGCGTTCAGTCTTTAGACTCCAAATGTTTCGTGCGTTGACTTCAGAACTCACTAAATTGCCAGCCGCCGAACGCCCAATATTTGGCCGTCATATCAACGAAATGAAGCAGCGAGTTTTGCAGCGTATCGAAGAAATATACCAAGCTCGTACCGAAGCCGAAGTTGGTCCAATTGACATCACAGCCCCGCTCGGGATTAATCAAACTCAACCCCATCCACTCACTGCCGATAACGGCAGCAAACACCCGCTCATGACCGAGCTCGATCGCGTTTCAGAAATCTACCGCAACATGGGTTTCGATGTCGTCGAATCACGTAATCTCGACGACGATTTTCATATGTTTTCTAGCCTCAACTTTCCGGACGACCATCCCGCTCGCGATGGCTACGATTCCTTCCGCACGACTGACGGATTTATCCCTCCTGCGCACACTTCCACGATGCAACATCGCATTCTCAAAGCCAATCGTCACAAGCTCGACGAGAGCGGAGGCCAAATTGCTGTTGTGATTCCAGGCCGTGTTTTTCGCAACGAAGATATCGACGCCACGCACGAGCACACGTTCTATCAATGCGAAGGAATCTTTGTAAGCCAGGACGCCGCGCTTGGTCAAATGCTGGGTGTTTTGCAGCGATTCTTCGAATCGTACTATGGACAAAAACTCCGCATCAAAACTCAACCCGGATACTTTCCATTTACCGAACCATCACTCGAATTTTCCATCGAAAAACCCGCCGCACTTGGCGGCAAAGGCGACGGTTGGCTCGAGCTTTGTGGCTGCGGCATGATTCATCCGCGCGTGCTCGAAATGGCGGGCATCGACCCGCAGAAATTCAAAGGTTTTGCTTGGGGCGGCGGCATCGACCGACTCGTATTAATGAAATACGCCTTAACCGACATCCGCAATTTCGAATCCGGCAAACTAAGTTTCTTGAAGGAGTTTTGACATGTTAATCTCATTAAATTGGCTCAAAAAATATGTCGACATCAACGTCCCGACCGCCAAACTCGCCGAACTCATCGGAGCGCGTCTCGTGGAAATCGAAGAAGTTCACGACAATACCGATAAATACGATGGTGTGAAAATCGTCCGCATCGCCGAGGCCAAACCAATCGAAGGCACCCATCTCACGCTTTGCCAAATTGATGCTGGCGACAAAGACCTCATCCAGGTCGTGTGCGGCGCACCCAACGTCAAGGTCGGCAATTTTGCAGCTTGGATTATGCCCGGTGCGACCGTGCCATCAACCTACGGCACCAGTCAACCATTCGTGCTCGACGTCCGCAAAATTCGCGGCTTCGAGTCCAACGGCATGCTCGCAGCAATCGACGAATTAGGACTAGGAATCGACCACGAAGGCATACTAGAACTTGATGCCAGCGTCGCAGAACCCGGCACACCATTCGCAGAAGTCTTCGCCGTTAACGACGTAATTCTCGACATCGAGAACAAGTCCCTCACTCACCGCCCCGACTGCTTCGGCATCATCGGCTTCGCTCGAGAAATCGCCGGCATTCTCGGACAGAAATTCAACGAGCCAGAAATTATGAACGGCAAAGTCGAATTCGACGACGAGCTAAACATCGTCATTGAAGACGCCGAACTCTGCCCGCGTTATTCCGCCGCCGTACTTGATAATTTCGTTGACCAACCAACTGGCGGCCTGACTGCCGAGACATATTATTTATATGCATCCGGCATGCGCCCGATTTCCCAAGTCGTCGACGTCACAAATCTTCTGATGCTTGAAACCGGCCAGCCGCTCCATGCTTTTGACTATGATAAATTCATTAAGGTCGGTGGTACTGACGAACCCAAAATCATCGTCCGCGCCGCTAAGGACGGGGAAGAAATGGAACTGCTCGATGGCAAAACCATCAAAATGACCACTAATGATATCGTCATCACGTCCAACAACATTCCGGTCGCTCTAGCTGGTGCTATGGGTGGTGCCAACACCACAATCGACAAAGACACCAAACGCATCATCATCGAGTCCGCGACTTTCAGTCTATATAACGAACGCAAAACCAGCATGTACCACGGCATTTTCTCAGAAGCAGTCACGCGCTTCACCAAAGGCCAACCGCCAGCGCTCACCGAGCCAGTGCTTGCTGAGGCCATCCGTATCCTATCTGATGATTACGGCATGAAACTCGTGCACACAGCTGATGCCTACCCGGTTACTCAACCGACACCTGTTGTAAAAATTACAACACTAGAAATAAATGCCTTACTCGGCACGAATTACGACGAGAAATTAATCCGCTCCACGCTTGAGAACGTCGGATTCACGGTCGACAATGAATTCAATGTCACCGCACCATTCTGGCGCACCGACATCCACATCCCAGAAGACATCATCGAGGAAGTCGGCCGTTTGCTCGGCTATGATAACATCCCAGTGACAATGCCGACTCGCCCATTCATCGCCGCCGAAATTGACCCGCTGCTCGCAATCAAAACTCGCATCCGCAGCCATCTCAGTGCACTCGGCGCAAATGAGCTGTTAACTTACTCATTCGTCCATGGCTCGCTGCTCGAAAAAGTCGATCTCGATTCCGCGAACTCTTATCAACTCGCCAACTCCCTTTCCCCAGATCTTGAGTACATCCGTCAGTCAATCATCCCGAGCCTGCTCGAGAAGGTCTTCCCGAATATCAAAGCCGGCTACGACCGTTTCGATATCTTTGAAATGAACAAGACCACAGAACGCGCCGACGGTCTCAACGATGAAGGCGTGCCTATCGAGAACGACCATCTCGCCTACATCGCAACCAGCGACTACTATCACGTCAAATTCATTCTCGACCACCTCGCATCCAAACTCGGTCTTGTCTTCAGCTATCATTCAGTTGAGAAGTCCATAATATCTATGCCGTTCGAGCCGAAGCGCTCCGCCACGGTGTACCTCGACAAAAAGCCCATAGGCGTCATCGGCGAAATCAAGGCTGCCGTGAGAGCTAAGCTCAAGCTCCCCGAGAAAGCCGCCGGTTTCGAGATTGACCTAGCGGATATCATCGAGAAATCAGCCACAATCAAACCGCGTATCACCGAGCCATACAAGTACCCAAGTGTCGAGCGCGACTTGACGATTCGCCTCAAGGCCGAAACTGCCTACACCGAAGTAGAAACCGTCTTGCGCAAAGTCTCAGAAAGTAACACAGTCATTATCGACTTCACGCCAATCTCGATTTACCAAGGCGAAGACACTACGCACAAGAACCTTACTTTCCATCTCAGCCTTACCCACCCGGACAAAACCCTCGCTTCCAGCGACGCAAATGATATAATTAACACAATCAACAAAGAATTGTCTTCGAGTTTGGGCGCCGAGACCGTATAGGAGTTTATTTAATGATTCAGAGTAGCGAATATCGCACATCAACTAAGCAGCGCATCGTAATTGCCATTATCGCCGCTGCCATGCTTATCAGCACTGCCGCATTATACTTCGGTATCATGGTTAGCTACGGCAACAATAACGATTCAATCACTAGCGCCGAAGAAATCGAATACGAACAACTCCTCCAAGATTATCAGGATGCCATGAAGGCGCAGGGTGCTGAGCTATCCGCAATCAACTTCGGAGCTTTCAACACTTGGCGTGGTGAAGTCAAAGCCTTCAACGCCGCATCCATCACCGAGCTTACCACCCGCGACCTTGTCGTCGGAGAGGGCAGGGAACTAGGGGAAAGCGACTTCATCTATAGCGCCTATTACATCGGTTGGTTAGCGGATGAAACCATCTTTGACTCGTCTTTTGACGACCCAGCAAGTCCGAGTTCGCTCAAACTACCATTAGACGGCTCTGAGAATCTTATCGAAGGCTGGAAGCGCGGTATTGTCGGTATGAAGATAGGTGGGATCCGTGAGATTTCCATCCCAGCCGAAATCGCCTACGGCGCGGTCGAACAAGGCTCTATCCCAGCTAATTCTCCGCTCAAGTTTATCGTTATGCTGATCGAACCGCCAGAGGACATTCCAGTCTCCGACCGCCTCTGGGAACTCTACGAAAAGAAATACGGGAGTCTATATTAAATGATTCTTGACGTCGCTATTGTGGGCTCGGGACCAGCTGCCTTAACTGCCGCCCTATATGCGGCCCGCGCTGGACTGAAGACCGTCGTCTATGAACGTGCAATCGTTGGCGGTCTCACTGCCACCATCAGTGAAATCGAAAATTACCCCGGGTATACCGGCGGGAACGGCGGAGATCTCGTCGCAAAGATTGAAGAACAAGCCGTCAAATTCGGCGCTGAAGTCGAATACGGCGAATGCACTAAAATCGAAAAAACCGGCAACCGCTTCACTCTAACCATTGATGACGAACCGGTTCAAGCCTGGACGGTAATTGTCGCCGTTGGCAGCGAGCCACGCAAGCTCGGCATCACCGGAGAAGAGTCCGCTGGCATCCATTACTGTGCTACCTGCGACGGAGCTTTTTACAAGAGCAAGGAGGTTGTCGTCATCGGTGGCGGTAACTCTGCAGTCCAAGAATCATTCTATCTATTACAATTTGCCAAGTCTGTGACTATCGTCTCTCGCAGCCCGCTCAAAGCCGATAAACACCTAGTCGAAAAGCTCGCCACTGAGCCGCGTATCAAGACCATCATCGGCAAAGCCCCTGTCGACTTCGTAGTCAAAGACGGCCGCGCGACCGCACTGCGCATTGCCCCGAATACTCCAACTCCCAAGAAGACTTCAGTCTCGGCCGATGGCTTCTTCGTCCAAATTGGTTACAACCCAGCTACCAAATTCCTTGAAGGTTCTGGTGTTGAGCTCTCAGATTACGGCTACATCAAGACTGACCGCAACTGTGCCACCAATATCAAGGGTCTCTTCGCAGCTGGCGATGTCGTCGATGGCGTCTTCCGCCAGTCCATCATCGCCGCCGGCAACGGCGCCACCGCCGCCCTCTCCGCCTCTGACCTTTTGCTTCACAGGTAGGTATTAACCGTTTGCGTTTTGTTGCCATAACCACTATACTATTTCTATGGCAAATGATGGGAATGTGCAGTTTCACTCTGCAGACATTGGTAAGAAGCCACAAGAGCAGCTTCTTAAAAATGTCACACAAAAAACCGCCGCACAGAAATTCTTTTCTGATCGCGACAAAGTTAAATCATTAATAACAGGTATTATCGCACTGCTCTGTGTGGTGATGCTAGGAGTCGTAGCACTAGTTGCTTATGGACCGTGGAAAGAC
>Ga0123356_10000867_pt1 | contig 33585 bp, 23 predicted proteins | sample TergutEmb28metaG_2_FD_92546 | JGI IMG/M metagenome (GOLD analysis project Ga0123356, IMG submission 92546) | Embiratermes neotenicus P3 segment gut microbial communities from Petit-Saut dam, French Guiana - Emb289 P3 | ecosystem: Host-associated > Arthropoda: Insects > Digestive system > Gut ...
ATCGGTTGGACCACCTTTGACATGAAAGGTGATGTCATAGGACTCACCAGAAATCGGTCGAGCAGGTATACCTATCAGATAAACCTCGACATTTGCAGCCAGATAGTCAGCATCCAGAGAAAGACGCCCTTTGGCTTCCGCTAAGGTTATCAGTTGGCTATCCCGCTCTATAGCAGGCAGCGTCATCAGCCTTATGGCATTGTTAACCGATATCTCGAAGTCAAATGCACCTATGAAGGCAGTCTGGTATCCAACAGTAATCTTAGCCACCCGATAGATAGTCGGGTCAGCGATAGACTCATAGACAAGCAGATACTCTTTGCCATTCGGATTCTCAGCATAAAACGTGTTCTTATCCAGATAAAAATCTGGATCATCCCAGGCTGGAGTGATGCTTCGAATGCGTAGCTCGGTGCTCATGGGGGGTGCGCCGGCGCGGATGGTAGCCTGGGCATTGATGGTTGCCATCAATGCATCGTTTTGGGCGGTGGGCGACATTCTGGCGATTGCCTCTGCCTGGTCAAGCGTTATCCAGGCATCCTGGTGGGTCAGAATCAGGTCGGGCTGCGACACCAGCAAGCCAGGTGCAGCCAGGAGCATGGTGTCGTGGCATGGGGTGTCGACCAGCGGGTTTGCGTTGCCCTGGGCATCTGCAAGGACGAAGTAGATGGTGTCGCCTTCGCGCAGTGTCGAGCTGTAGTTGTCGGGGATGTCAAAGCTCCAGGTGCCATTGGCGTTCAGCTGGCCTTGGATGGGTGCACCGGTGCTGTCTGTCATGAAGTTGCCTGGAGTGTTGACGACGGCATAGAGTCTGACTGCCGGATCGGGGTTGTGCGGCTCAAAGGCAGCCTGCTCGGCTGCCGGTGACCAGGTACCTGTGATATGGGATATCAGGTTTATCCAGAATTTGCCGTTGCTGGGCATGGTTACAGTAGCCGGTTTTGGCGGCAGGATATCTGTGACTGTAACAACCTGGTTGGTGATAGAGGTTGCCAGGTGAACGGAGGCAGACGGGTTGTCGACCAGACCGCGCCAGGCTGAGTCGACCCGATAACTGTCGCCAGGCATCAGGTAGCTGCCATTGGTGTAGCGAACCACGCCGCTTATGGACGCGACATCGGTCTGAACCGTGTAGATGTTATCGGGATTGATTGAGGTAACCTGACCTGCGATTGATTGTTGCCAGGTGGTCTCGCCGGCAGGCAGAATGCCAAAGCGACCGTAGACTTCGTCTGTCCAGATCGGGCGACCTGCGAAGTTGAGTCCTTCCGGTACCACACCAGTGGCGCGAACATAGAGATCGGCATTGGTTGCCGGTAGCAGGCTTTGGATTATCGGGTTGGCGTTATTGCCGGAGATACGGCGATAGGGAGTCATTCCCTGGCTGCCGAAGCTTGATGCTGTTGTGTTGAACGTCGGGTCGGTTGAGCTGACAAAGGTATTGAAGTTTGTTCCTTTGAGCTGGTAGGTATTAAGCGTCCATGATCTATAGGGGTTTCCGCTTACCGCGTTGTCTGAGCTATTGGTTGCATTGGCATTACCGCCAACGCGGCTGGTGCCGTTGCCCCAGACCGCAACATCGGAGTAGCTTGATGTGAAGGTATTGTTTGAGCCGTTCGCGTCAAAAACACGGGCGCCAACTCGGGGGTTCGTGTTCATGAAGTTGTAGTAAAGCGGGCTGTAGCATTCAAAGCTGAAGTTATTGCCAGCTGAGAAGATTCCCTGAGAGTTACTGTTCAGATTGCCTTCAGCTAAAAATATCGCGCCTGGACCAACGTAGATTGTTCCGTAGGTGCGCGTTCCTGCAGCAACAGCGGCTCCCTGAGTGGATATCAGGTTGATGTTGGAGTATAAGCCGTCAACATGGAAGGTGAAGTAGTTGGCATCGAACTCGACTGCTGCCTTGTTCTGGTCGGCACCACTGGTTGCTGGAGTAGCGTAATTTCCGGTTTGCCCGTAGTTGATGATGCTGACTGAAGCACCGCCAGTGACATAGAAGCTGTTGCGGGCTCCGGTACCAAAGCGCACGGCTGCTGGAGAATACGACCCACCAGATGCATGCTTGGTGATGTTGACGGTAGCCTGATTGGTTACGGTGAAGGTCTGGTTACCGACACTGCGAAAGCGAATAGTACCGCCAAGATTGTTGTTGCAGCCAAAGGACTCCAGGTTCATCAGCGTACCTGGACCATCAACTATGAAGTTGCCACCGTCAATCTGTTGAACAATGCAGGGCATGCCCACATTGTTACCCGAGCGCAGGCTTAAGACGTTCAGTGTTGCACCGTTGGTAATCTGAAAGCCACCACCACCAGTACCATTGCTCACGTTATATGCCTGGGCTGTCATGGTGATGGTTCCGCCTGAAACACCGGTTCCACTGCCATTGCCGCGCACGTCAAGCAAACTGCCTGGACCGTCAACAATGATAAATGCAGTGGTTCCGCTGCCGGTTCCTGCCTGCATGTTGATTGCCTGAGTCGCTCCGGTACCGCGGCTATAGATGAATACTTTGGCGCCGCCGACGACTGATAAGGCATTGCGCCTGCCTGCTACGTTTGCGTTAATAGGATCGTTACCACCAGAGAAAGTGACAACAGTATCAGCTCCGTAATAATTCTGAATCGGAGCATCGATGATGGTTGAGTTGTTGGTGCCGACATCCCAGCTGGTAATACCGCTGACGTTGACTGCGACAGCTCGTGGAGTCCAAACCAAACCGGCAACTGGAGCAGGTGTGCCAGCCCTCAGGTTATGCAGGTTAATCGTCCAGTTTGTTGAGTTTGCTGCGGTTGAGTAGATAAGCGAGCTGCCGTCAGCCGCTCCAGAATTGGGTCTGACAATTGCCAAGTCTCTAAGTGTGAACGCAGTGTTTGCTGGAGCGGAGTTCAGTACGAAAGCTACTGCGATATTGGTATTCGGTGACGCTGCATCGCGGAAGTCCAGATAAAATCCTTGGCCGTTGATAGTCAATGTGCGTGAGATTGCTGGCAGATTGTTGCCTGCACCAGTGCCACCACTGCGCTGGATATTGTTCATCAGGCGAATCTCGTAAATGCTGGTGTTGCTGATTGCGGCGCGCAGGTCGTTCCAGTTCTCGACACCGACAACACCAGGCGAGATATCGATGAGCGCCAGCGGCATGATGCCTTCAAAGTCGGGGTCGGGGTCGCTGCCAGGCCAGTCGATGCCGCCGTCACCGTCGCGGTCGGGGTTGGAGGCGGTGCCGCTGCCACTGCCAAGCCAGTCGATGCCGCCGTCACCGTCGCGGTCGGTGTCGCTGTCAAGCCAGTCGGGACCGGACCCGTATCCGAGCCCGATCCCGCCAGTTTCGCTGGGTCCGTCAAGCCCGAATCCGTCAGTTCCGAGCCCCCCTGAGCCAGACCCATTGTCGTATCCCCCTGGTAAAGCAGATCCATTACCAGGACTGACAGCATCTACGCTACCTGCCCAGTCTGGTAGGTCTGGTTGGCTATTGCTGCCTGGAGAGGTGTCCGTTGAGTTCCCATATTCGACCAGTGTATCTTGAGGAGCAATTATCTGGTCTGCAAACAATGCCAGCGGCATCAAAGCCACCAGCACCATATTGATAGTCAGAAGAATAATCAGTATCTTGGACAAGCCCTCTCTTCTACTGGTCCGGTAACGATTACCCCGATGGTGCCTGACCGATTTGTTTTGCCCCATACTCATTGTGTCCCCTTCCTGCACGTACTTCTTAAGAATCAGCAGCTTCATACATAGCAACCGGTTCAATACTGCTCAGCACCAGGCTGCTACTCTGCCTGACAAAACCAAACAGACAGGCATCATTGACCGTAATCGCCTGTCCATTCAAAACCAATGTGTAGTGCGGACGCGCCAATATATAGACCGTTGACCTATCAACGGTTATCTCTCCGATAGTCAGACTGTGATAGGCAATCGAGTAACCGCTGTATGAAGTCAAAAACCTTTCTGCGTTGCTCCCAGTAATAATCACGTTATAAACAGCATCACTATCACTGTTCAGATAAGCCACCCAATCAGAGTTGACGGCTAAAAGCACTGCTATAGCGGTCGCATCGATTAAAACCGTCTGACGCTGCTCACCACTGCCGATGCTATATAGATAGTTATCAGAAAGAGGCTTCAAATCTGCCAGGTTGACCGAAGTCGACGCTTGGTCGATCCGACTGACGGTTAAGGATGGGTCATAGTAAATCTCAGCAATAGCTGCATTATGATTATGCTCAAGTTGGGACAATATCAAGGCTACTTGATCAGCATTCGCGTTTATCTGCTCAGCTGGCTTACCTGAGAAAACCAACGCCCCAACCAGCAGAACATCGACTGCACAGATAAATGCGATTAGCCATAAAACGCGTCGCTGCCACATGACGCGAGCATCAGAGCTTGCCTGCAGCACACGAGTTACTGTAGAAAGCCTCGTCACATCTGCAGACATAGCAAGTGCACTTGCCCTTTTGATATCCCCAACCGTCCTCTCCAATACGACAAACAACCAGCCCAAGCCTCGCGACCATTCACTTTCAACCCTCGCGAGCCTTCAGTATCACCTCGCTCGCTTGCGGTTTCAAGCATCGCAAGGTTACAGACTCTAGCCTTTCCCACAAACGGCTTCAAAACCTACGAGGTTTCTACTTCAAGCCTTGACCGTCAGCAGCCTTAGGGCCCACGAGGTTACGATTTCAAACCCTACGAACTCGACAGGATTTGACCTCCCTCACAAATAAAGACTGTTTTGGCTGAAGATTCACAACAACAACAGCACTTTTTATTTTTCTATGGAATTCTTAGTGTGGTAGCAAAATGTATGTTTGCGAAGCTTTTGTGATTGGTTTACCACAAGCGAGTAAACGCATCACAAATCCGCTTAGTTGCCGTTGATGTCTCTTCACTGGATCCAGAACCAATCGGTAGAAAGCCGAACTCGTCTGTGATCAGAAAGGCTTGGTTCATCTGGGCAGCTTTTTGTACTTGCTCTGGTGTCTGCAGCTCTGTCTGCACTTCAATACCTAATGTCGTTGCCAGATCTCGACAAAGTGTGGATGTCGCAGTATATATTTCGCAAACGCTGGCAATCAGTATATCGTCGCGCTCTATCCAGACATCGCCAGCAAGTATGGGCTCTGGCGGACGGGTAGGCTGGTCGCTCTCGGCGGGAAGAGCCTTCGCCTCGCCTGCGCCCTGGTCGCTCTCGGCACAGGCGAGCGAGGTCTTATCCACAAAAATATTTGTGTCAGTCAGGTCAAGGTAACTTCTGTTGAGGCCAACTACGAAGCCTTGTTCGGTTCGCAGGTCGCTCGGAGACAGCGGAGGCGGCTGGCGCGGCTCGTCCATGGTCAAGCGTACCTCGCTGGCTGGATCGATGTGCAGCACGAGGACTGCCTCCTGGCCTTTGCGGAGCATGCTGAGCATTGCCCATTCGAGGCGCTCGTGAATCCAACCGATTAGGGCATCGGGGAGCTCGAGTTTGGCTAGCGCGCGCATGTGGCGCTGGCGCAGCGGTAGTTTGCCGTCATGGATGCGCCAGCGCAGGATGGTTTGCTGTGTCATGCTTGCTTTCGGTCGCTGCAGCGGCTGCTTCGGCTGCCTTGTGGGCTGCCAGTGGGCTTGCCGGGGTACGCGTTTCTAGTGGCGAAAGTGGCGGGCGCCGGTGAATACCAGGGCAACACCAGCGGCGTTGGCTGCGGCGATGACCTCATCGTCGCGGACCGATCCGCCTGGCTGAATAACCGCTTTGACTCCCGCGGTGATTAGCACTTCCATCGAGTCAGCGAAGGGCATAAAGGCATCCGATGCGGCAACTGCGCCGATTGCGGCTTCGCCAGCTTGCTCAGCAGCGATGCGGGCTGAATTGACCCGGTTGGGCTGACCTGCTCCGGCTCCGACCATGCAGAAGTCGTTAGCGATGACAATGGCGTTGCTTTTGACGCTTTTCACGCACTTCCAGGCAAAGAGCAGCTGATCGTACTCGTCCGGCGTTGGTTGGCGTTCGGAGGCGATGGTGTAGGCTGACTGGTCGGTCTCGACAGCATCTGCCTGCATAACCAGCAATCCGCCTTCAACACTCTTGTAGTCAAGCTGCCAGCCGGCGGGGTTGAGTCCGCTGGTTGCCAGCACGCGAATCGATGGCTTTTCGCTGAGCAACTCGGCTGCGGTTACATCAACACTGGGGGCGATGATAGCCTCGACGAATTGGTCGTTTGCGTAGATTGCCTGTACCATTGCGGCGCTGACTGGGCGATTGAAAGCCATAACGCCACCGTAGGCGCTGGTTGGATCGACATCATGAGCGCGTTGGTAGGCGGTCACGATGTCAGCGTGTTGGGCGATTCCACAGGGAGTCAAGTGCTTGACAATCACAGCGGCTGGTCCATCGAACTCGCGAACAGCTGCCCAAGCGGCATCTATGTCAAGGAAGTTGTTGTAGGAAAGCTCTTTGCCTTGGACAAAGGCTGCATAGCCTAAAGTGAAGTCGCGATTAACCCCTTCTGGTAGGCTGCCTTCTGGCATTACCTGACGATAGAAAGCAGCGTTTTGGTGCGGGTTTTCACCATAGCGGAGTGTAGCCTGCCTGGGCAGACTGAGGTTGAGCTTCAGCGGAAACACCAGGTTGTCATCAGCATTTGGAGTGAGGTCGACTTCCGGAAGACTGATCTGAGCGTTCATCCATTTAAAAATCGCCTCGTCGTAGGTGCTTGTCAGCCCGAAGGCAAGATAGGCCAGACGCTGACGGGTGGCAAAGGTAGTCGCACCGGCGTTGGTACGGAGTTCATCAATGATTGCGTCATATTGGTCGGGAGAAGTGACGACAGTGACCGAGTCGTGGTTCTTAGCGGCTGAGCGAATCATTGCTGGTCCGCCGATGTCGATGTTCTCGATTGCGGTTTCGTAGCTGGTTCCCGGAGTTGCGATTGTTGCTGAGAAGGCGTAGAGGTTGACCACGATCATGTCGATCGGCTCGATGCCGTGCTCTGCAGCTTGCTCCAGGTGCTCAGGCACGTCACGGCGTGCCAATAATCCGCCGTGGACGCGAGGATGCAGGGTTTTGACCCTGCCGTCCATCATCTCGGGAAAGCCAGTGACATCCTCGATCGGAGTGACCTCGACTTCAGCTTCGGTCAACGTCCGGGCTGTTCCGCCGGTTGAGATGATCTGGATGCCGAACTCCTGCGACAGGGTGCGGGCGAACTCCGCCACACCGGACTTGTCGGTGACCGAAATCAGCGCGCGCTTGATTGGCAGGTCGGTGGGGGCAGCGGGGGCAGGGGCGGCGGCCTCGGCGGGGGTGGCGGGGGCAGCAGCTGCCTCTTTGACGCCGGAATTGTCTTGTGGTACTTCTGGTTCTCTATTGTTCATGGGTGCTCCCCTCGTAGAAAGATAAGTGATTTGCTTGCTTGAAATAATAACAGGTTGGTATTTATTCAGCTAGCCAGTTACTGAAAACAGGATGCTTCGAAGATTGCTCTGTTTTAGCATGAACATGGTGTTCTCATACCTAAGCCTCTTCCCAAGCCTTATCGCCAGAAGTTTTGCAACCTTCTCAAGTTCTTTGTAACTATAAATCTGTTTGCTGGTAACAGTGTAGACAGTGATGCCTATCGCATTCAGCACATTCCTTCGTTTCGAGTCACTGGCTATTCGCTCTGCTCCGGTGTGGTATTGATTACTGTCGTACTCCACTGCTAGATTCGCGTCGCGCCAAAGCAGATCACAGGAATAAAATGATTTACTTGAGTTGCTGCGGATCTCCTTGACCGGAGTTATCCGGCTGTTTAGCTCGGGAACTGGTAGTCCATAGCCACCTAACCTATACGGTAAAATCATCAGCATTACCAGGATGGTCTCCATTGGGGACGCAGACCCGTCAGCAATGTAATTCAGCGCTTTCCTTGCATTTTTGACTCCATCTGCTCCCTCCATTCTATCAACGAAAGCAGACAGCTTACTCACGCTAGTCAGCTGCGGACGACTGTAGAACCCGCTCAAAGCACTGGTGGTAAGAGTGGCAGAAGCCGCGATAGCAGCGGCACCTGTAGCACCCTCTGTTCCAGCAGCATCTCTGTTGCCATCAACTCCCGAGTTCTTATACACATAGGTGTTGTTAGTTCCAGCAAATCCTGACAGCGAATAGGTTCCACAAAGCTCGAAACCAAGCATGATCAGCTTAATTAATGGCAGTTCGCTTGCCATTTGAACAAAACACAGTTCTGGCGAGGATATAAACACTCCATCGCCAAGATCGATCAGGCTTTTATCAGGCAACAGACTATTGCACACAATTGAGTGAAACTGGCGTGACCTTCGTTTTAGAGCGTTTCGATTCACCAGAATACTTAGCGGTAGAGGCAAGCCAAGATTGCTTGCTGTACCGAGAGTCGTTTCAGCAGGCAGAGTGTCAGGGGTTCTTCTACTGCGAGCATGTTTATTACTTCCCAACATGCCGCCCCCATGGATACGCCAGTATTGTTGTGCAGATTGGTGTGAGATACATATTTCCATAATGCTATTATACTAGCATGTTCCGCTCAGATTATGGTCTCTTCTTCTCTTTTGTTTTCACCTTAATCACATATTCTCGTGTTATTACCTGTTAAACAACTCGTTTAGGAGGTGCGGACGGATGGCAATCAACCCCGATGAGATCACTGAGAATGCTCCGCGTCAAAAAATCCTAGTTGACGGCAGAGATTGACGATTGTGGCGATTTTGGCTCTTATGTGAAGCTGCTTTCTTTGTGATGTCACAAGCATATAATGCAAACATGCAGGTCAGAGCCTTGTTCTTCGAACTCGTTATTATTTTGAATGTCGCCATTTACACTCAAATCGCCACAATCGTCAATCTCTGCCGTCAACTAGGATTTTTTGACGCACGCAACGCATTGGGCTCGATTCGGTGGTTGATTCCGTGAGCGTAGCGCTGGCTTCTGTTCGAATCTTGCCCGCCCGCTCAGCCTTTATATCTGGATAAGACCTCGCTCCTTAAGCTTGCCTCAAACGCGAACCAGCCGGCTAACTTTCGTGCAACCGGCTGGTTGATTTTATTTTGGTGGATTAACCGCTCAGAAGGGACAAGAGTGGGACAAAAGTGCCCGTCCCCTTTGTCCCCCCTTTGTCCCAGCGCTAGCCAGCCATTAGCTGCCTTTTGCGGCTGGTCAGCACCAGGTAGCATCCAACCAGCAGCATTGATATTGAGCCTGCTCCGGCAAAGAGCACCCCTGGGCTCTCGCCGGTCTTCGGTGTAGTGGAAGACCTGAGCGCAGTGTGCAGAATAAAGCTACTGACTGAAGCTCTGCAGATCGGGCAGGTGGTGAAGTCGATGCTGTTCGCAGGGAATACTGCACCACAGATCGGACAGCGATAGACAATCTCGTATGTATCCCTAAGATATTGAGCATCGCTGATGTTTGCTAAAGCGTCAGCAAAGATACCAGCATGTACATTTTCAGCTGCTCCAGCTCGGTTGAACATGCTTCTTGCAGCGGAGTATCCTTCAGCATCAGCGTCAGCACCGAAATCCGGATACATCACCGAATACTCATAGGTCTCGCTATCGATAGCCGCTTGGAGGTTCTCTGCGGTAGTGCCGACTGTTGGAGTTGCAGCTATCGGGCGAGATGCTGGGTCTGCTCCCATCGCAAGTAACAATATCCACTCGTCATCAGCATGTTTCTGCTCTGCTGCTGCTGTTGCTCTGAACAGGTTAGCTATATCGGGATACCCCTCTGCCTGTGCTTTCACTGCAAAAGCAAGGTAAGCAGCAGCAGCATTGGACTCGCCTTGAACCGAAGACATCAGGTTGCTAAAGGTGTCTGACGAGAGCACTGAGATATAGGATGCAAAGCTGGCTACACCTGCACCACAGATCGGGCAGTTGGAAGCTGGAACGCTGTCTCCGGTAAACACTGCTCCGCAGACCGGGCAGCGCCAGACCTGACCAAATGTATCTGCCAGATAGCCAGCATCATCCAGGTTGGCTAATGCATCGGCAAAGTTGCCTGCGTGTACCTCTTCAGCGGCACCGGCTCGATTGAACATGTTTCTTGCAGAAGTTCTGCCTTCAGCATTTGCATCAGCAGCAAAACCTGGGTACATCACAGAGTATTCATAGGTCTCACCGTCGATAGCCGCTTGGAGGTTCTCTGCGGTAGTGCCGACTACCGGGGTTGCAGCTATCGGGCGAGATGCTGGGTCTGCTCCAATCGCCAACAATAGCGCCCACTCATCATCTGCATGCTTCTGTTCTGCAGCAGCTGTTGCTCTGAACAGGTTTGCTATATCGGGATACCCCTCTGCCTCTGCCTTCGCAGCAAAAGCAAGGTAAGCAGCAGCAGCATTGGACTCGCCTTGAACCGAAGCCATCAGGTCCATGAATGTGTTCGAGGAGAAAACAGCAATATATGGCACAAACCCTGCAGCAGCCGCACCACAGATCGGGCAGTTGGAAACCGGTATGGTGTCTCCGGTAAACACAGCTCCGCAGACCGGGCAGCGCCAGACCTGACCATATGCATCTGCCAGATAGCCAGCATCATCCAGGTTGGCTAATACATCGGCAAAGTTGCCTGCGTGCACCTCTTCAACCGCACCAGTTCTATTGAACATATTTCTCGCTGCAGTAAAGCCTTCAAGCTGTGCGTAAGCAGCAAAACCTGGATACATCACGATGTATTCATAGGTCTCACCGTCAATAGACGCTTGGAGGTTCTCTGCGGTAGTGCCGACTGTTGGAGCTGCAGCAAGAGGGCGAGTCGCAGGGTCAGCGCCCATCGCCAGTAACAACGCCCACTCATCATCTGCATGCTTCTGTTCTGCAGCAGCTGTTGCTCTATACAGATTGGCGATACCAGAATACCCTTCGGCTTCAGCCTTTGCCGCAAATGCAAGATAGGCAGCAACGGCGTTGGTCTCACCTTGAATCGAATCAATAAGAGCAGCAAAGGTATCTGAAGAGAGGATGGCGTTGTATGAGACAAAACTGCTTATTCCTGCATTACAGATCGGGCAGCGGGAACCCGGTATGGTGGCTCCAGTAAACACTGCACCACAGACCGGGCAGCGCCAGACCTGGTTAAAGCTCTCTGCCATGAAACTTGCATCAGCAAGATTATTCAGTGCTGTTGTAAAGTTACCAGCATGCATCTGTTCAGCTTGAAGCGTTCTTGTAAACAGGTTCCTGGCTGCTGTATACCCCTCATCAAGCGCATCTTGAGCAAAAACAGGATACATAACAGTGAACTCATAGGTTTCGCCGTCGATCGCAGCCTGTAGGTTCTCAGCGGTTGTACCTACAGCAGGCACCGCTGCAGTAGGTCGGCTAGCAGGATCAGCACCTAAACTTAAAAGAATCGCCCATTCGTCATCAGCATGCTTTGCTTCAGCAGCAGCAGTAGCAGTGAACAGATTGGCGATATATAAGTACCCGTCAGCTTTCGCTTTTGCCGCAAATGCTGTATAGGCTGCAGCTGCATTGGTCTCACCCTGCACAGCATCCATTAGGTTTGAATAGGTATCAGTGAATCTGAAAGAGATCGTCGTTCTGAACATCGGCTTTTCAACACCACAGATCGGGCAAACATTCGGCACAGAGTCATCTGTATATACCGCCCCACAGGTTGGGCATCGATAAACGGTGCCGAAAGCATAGATCAGCTCATCAACATCACCCAGGTTTGCCAGGGCGAAGGAGAAGTTCTGAGCATGCACCTCTTCAACCTGCCTGGTTCTGTTAAAGGTGTTCCGAGCTAAAACGTTACCGTCTAGTTCCGCATCATTAAAAAACCCTGGATACATTACAGTGAACTCATATGTCTCGCCGTCAATAGCAGCTTGCAGGTTCTCAGCAGTGGTGCCAACGGTTGGAGTTGCAGCAACTGGGCGATCTGCAGCGTCAGCGCCCAGGCTAACGAGTAAAGCCCATTCGTCATCGGCATGCTTTGCCTCAGCAGCAGCGGTTGCGCGGAACAGGTTGGCAATATCTGGGTGTCCTTCACTTTCTGCTTTTATCGCAAAAGCTGTGTAGGCAGCAGCGGCATTGGTCTCGCCTTGAACAGCATCCATCAGATTGTTATAGGTGTCACCAGCCGCAGCATATACCCTTGGAGGAACAAACACCCCAGCTAAAACCAGTATTAACGACAACGTTGTTGCCAAGACTCTCTTTGCTAACCTCGCATGGATGGCGGTCGACGTAAGCTCCATGGTTTCCCCTCCATTTGCTAAATCACACTGCTATAGCTTGAATCTCATTTTCTGCTCGAAAACATAATATACCGTCGCCTAATAGGAATACAGCAGAATAGAAATATTCTTGCATGATGAATTAAGAACAACTTGAGCGAATACATGCTAGCTCTCATTCATTACAGCTAACCGCAGTATTCTATTTGCGAAATGATGGCAGCACCTAAAAGCCTACGAACGTCTGCGCGAGTCCCCGAATCCTCTGGATACGATAATCATGCCGGCAGCCAATAAGGTCAAAGCTATCACTTTCACTCGCTGGCTGAATACCCCTTCAGCTTCAGCCTCATCGACCTGATGCTCCAGAAAATCATCAACAGACGCTCGGCAGATCGAGCAGTTATCCCCAGGTAAGGGCACCACTGTGCCGGTATCTCCTGCCGAGAACACTGCGCCACAAACCGGACAGCGATAGAGCGTCCCAAAGGCTTCAGCCAGATACTCGGCATCGTCAAGCCTTGCCAGTGCATACTCAAAGTTGATGCCATGCACAGCCTCAACTGCGCTTAACTGGAAGAACAACCGGCTTGCATCGGCGCTTCTACTACCGGCACCGCGTGCTGTAGTAAAATTTGGATACATCGTGATGTACTCATAAGTCTCGCCGTCTATTGCAGCCTGCAGGTTCTCAGCCGTTGACCCAACAACCGGCACTGCGGCTTTCGGACGATCAGCAGGCTTAGCCCCCATCGCAGTCAGGATCACCCATAGCTCGTCCGCGTGCTGCTGCTCAGCAGCTGCAGTTGCTAAGAACAGATTAGCGACATCTAAATAGCCTTCATCCTCAGCCTGTTCAGCATAGGCAGTATAGGCAGCTACCGCGTTAGTCTCACCCTGAACGGCCGTCATCAGATTCTCGTAGGTATCGACCACTGATGTCGCAATATACCGAACAAATCTCACAGTAGCCGTTCCGCAAACCGGACAATTCGAAGTCGGCACCGTAGCAGCGCTGAATACCGCCCCGCAAACCGGACAGCGATAAACAGTGCTATAAGTATCCACCATATAATTACGAGCCTGTATGTTTTCTAAAGCATCCGCGTAGTTTCCGGCATGAATCTGCTCAGCTTTCATAGCCCTGTTGAACACCGAGATAGCATCACTCGCATACTCAGCCCGCGCCTCCTCAATAAACGATGGATACATCACCGTGTACTCATAGATCTCGCCATCGATTGCCGCCTGCAGGTTCTCAGCTGTGGTTCCCACCGACAACTCGCCAACCGCCGGACGGGTCACGCTCCGGTCAAGGTCAATCAACGCGTACCATTCATCTTCAGAATGCTTTTTCTCTGCATCAGAAGTCGCTCTGAACAGATTCGCCACCTCGTAATAACCTTCTGCCTCTGCCACATCGGCAAAGGCGGAATAAGCTGCAGAGGCGTTGGTCTCGCCTTGAATCGCACTCATCAGATTGCGCTCAGTATTCTCAGTTGCTGCAAAGACCCCAACAGGTAAAGTCATCCCAAATAGCATAAACACCAGAGCTATCGCGGCAACAGTAACCAGTCTGGAGCGTTTTTTATTTGTGGATAAAATCGACGTCTTCATTCCCGGTCTCCCATTTCACTCCGATGTTTGTATCTTTATCTGCATTTTACATGGTCTACTCCCAAAACACTGTCAAAAGCTAAAAGCTGTATGAGCGGGATCGGAATACTCCTATCTTCAGACGACGATGCACAACAAGTATTGCCACGCCAAGCCCACATGTAAGCGAAGCAAGTAGTGCTGCTGCAACGCCGCTGTCACCAGTCTTTGGTGTCTCAGTGTTGTCAGATGGTGGAGGTGGCGTGGTGTTTTTCGTCCAAGTCGCTGTCACAGTAACATTCTTTACTGGCATGGTGAAATAGGTACTGGCACGCCCCGCATCTGCAAAAACCACATCGTCACTTGTTACCCAGCCCGCAAATGTATATCCTGGCCGGCTCCCAGCACCAATCGTGACTACTTCATCCTCAAAATAGAGACTTTCTCCACTGTTTAATGCAAAGCTATCTACAACTGTGACTCTGTACTCGGGTGGGTCTGACAAGGTCAGGTATCTGAAGTCGGCATCGTCTATGCCGGGTACTGGTAGGGTTTTCGTGCTCATTTCATAACCATCTGGATAAGTAACCAGGCTATCGTCGTTGAAAATGATGTCGTTGCCGGCAAGGTATCTGCCGTCGCCCTTGCTTGCGGTGATGTCTGGCTCGAGAATCAGCGGGTGCGCGAGGCGGAAAGTGTCAGAATACTTTGCCCAGAATGCGCCGCCGGTTATCAGATTCAGTCGTCCTGCGGGCGCGTTCAGGCAGTCTATGGCGTGGCTGTCGCCAATGATCACGCCGCCAGAGATGTGCTCGATCAGGCCATTGTTTAGAATGCCACAACCGAGCAGACTGCTTTCGTTGGTAGCTATCAAGCCACCGCTTATTTCGCCGATGCTGCCGTTTTCGTAGACCCAGATTCCAGCTCTGCCGCCGATGATCTCTGCTTGTCCAGAAATCGACTTGACACTGCCGGCGGCAAAGATCCCGTAGCTGCGACCGTAAATCTCTCCGCCTGTGATTGATTTGATAACGCTGCCAGGCTCGTTTTGGATGCCGATGCCGCCGACGAAAGAGCCGCCAGAAATCGAGTCGATTCTCGAGCCTTCGCCGAACATCCAGATACCGATTCTACCCCCGCTGACCTGGCAGTTTGTTATGGAGTTGATGCCGCCGGCTGGATAGTCCTCAGAGTAGATCACGATCACGCCATTGGTACTGGCGTTCAGCGACACAAACTCGCCGCCGGATATCAACTCGACCCAGCTGCCGCGCACAACGCCCAGCGCGCTGGTTTTAGATGACTGAAAGTAGCCACCAGAAATCGTGCCGATCCGCCCTTGATTCTGCACAAAGACTGCCTGGCCATTCAGTGTCACTGACGCGTTTGTCTGATAGATTGAGCCCCCCGAGATCTCGTCTACCCTTGAGCCGTTGCCACTGACCAGCAGTCCGATGTTTGACGCATAGATTTCTCCACCGGTAATCGATATAACTCTGGCTCCCCCCATTACCTCCAGTCCATGGTCGGAGCCTCTGATTATGCCACCACTGACGCTGCAGGTAACATTAGCGCCATTCAGCAAGACAATGCCTCTCAGAGTCACGCCAGCTCTGATGTGAACAGCGCCATTTGTAGCATTAACCGATGGCGAAATGGTTGAGATTGTCAGTTGGTTTTCGCCAATGCCGTCACCAAGAGTCAAAGTGCCACCGCTTTGCACCCGCAGACAGTAGGCTGCCAAAGTCACGATGTGATTACCTTCAGCAGCGACCAGTGTCACATCTGACGTGATAAGAACGTCGCCTGCCTCAGTCACATTGTCGATGACCTCAAGAGTGAATGCCGAGATGCCTTCTGCGTTGGCTGCCGTGATTGCCTCCGTCATGGTGTCGTACAGCTCACCAGTCTCAACCAGCCGAACCGGATGTTCAGGCGAATCTTCCAGTGAAAAAATGCCCTCGACTGCTCCAGCTGGCTCGCGTTCCGCGTCTGCCCCGGCTACCTCATTTCCAGGCTTCGCTTCCTCGCTTGCTTCGCGCTCCGCGACCTCGCTACCTTCGGCATCGTCTGCATCGTTTACCAGTTCATGCAAGCTACTGTCACCTTCCGTGTCAGTTGCGTAGACCGGTGTTGGCAATAACTGCAGATAAGCCGAAAACAGGAAAGCCGTTAACAGCAGCTTCATTACCCTTTTTGAGTTGGTTTTGGATTGAATCATTTTGCCCCCTTGCGTCTTGATTCTATATTCGGTTTTCTTGAAGCATTGCTATTTATATCTTGTACTAGCTATCTTCACTCAACATAAAACCATCTCTGATGCAATCTGTAAAGTGGCACGTGCAAAATAGTCCACAAAAATCAAGTTAACTGCTGGTCAAGCGCCGCACCGGTTCGCACCGTAGACAATCAACCCCAACCAGTAACCAACCCCACCGAAGGCTTGCTGCGACCTTAATCTGGCACATCAGTATTTCGTAGCAGAATATTGCGGTTTAGTACACGATTCGACCTGAACCGCACAGCTTTTCATAGGTTTGTGTACCGTTATTCGGACACTGATGCCAGTATTTGGCTCCCATACGCCAATTATCTGATGATTTACATGCCGACGCTGTACTAAACCGCAATATTCTGCTACGAACTAGGTGTTTGCATTTGCTGTGACCTGTCGGTGAGAGTAAGGTGACCCAGTAGTTAGTTGCAGGTTGTATTAGGTTGCGTGTTGCGAAGCTTGTGCAGCTTGGATGGGTAATGACATCGCAATACTTTCAGACTACCTGCTGGCAGCGATACCCCATTCGACAATCTGCGTATAAAGCTCGCTATTCTGAATGCCTGAGAAGCGCGCTGCTTCTGGTAACAGGGAAGTCTTAGTCATGCCGGGAATCGTATTGGTTTCGATTATCCAGGCAGTCCCCAGTGCATCCACAATAAAGTCGCTCCTGGACATACCAGCACACCCCAGTGCGGTATGGGCGATTACTGCCTGGCTTTGCACGTGCGCCAACAGATCGGCTGGCAGTCGCGCCGGTATGATATGCTCCGACCCACCGTCAGAATATTTTGCTTCGTAATCGTAGAAGTCTGACACTACGGGAACTATCTCGATAACTGGCAGCGCAGTTGGAGCATCGTTGCCGATCACCGGAACAGTTACCTCGGTACCTGCGATAAAGCGCTCTACCAGCAAAACCTTGCTGACCTCGAATCCACGATCCAGGGCAGCTGGCAACTCATCAATTTCACGCACTATCGATACACCGATCGAAGAGCCATCAGCAGCAGGCTTGATTACAACCGGAAGACCATAGCGCTCCACAAAGCTCTCAGCGGCTTTCAAGCCAGTCATACTTTGGGTAACAGACACGCAGTCTGGAGTATGAAGTCCAGCATGCCTAAAGAAAACCTTGCTGCGCTGTTTGTCCATAGCCAGAGCACTGGCTAGAACACCGCTACCCGTATAGGGAATTCCCAATAACTCAAGCAAGCCTTGGATCTTACCATCCTCACCGCCTTGGCCGTGCAGCGCTATGAACACGACATCCGGTTTCAGGTCGATGAGCTGAGAAACAAACGCGGGGTCAATCGGGTCGACCTCAATCACCTCGTGCCCAACAGCTCTGAGTGCCTCGGCAGAGTTCGCACCACTGGCGAGCGACACATCTCTTTCAGCAGAAAACCCCCCAGCTAATAAAACAATGCGACGCTCGGGGGTTGTTATCGGAAGAGTCAACGAGGTTTTATCCACATTTATTGACTCGTCTGGTTGGGTCTGGCTTAACTCTGCACTCATTATTATCTCCAATGCTTTGCTTATGAATAATGTCTTGACCTTCTGCTGTCGATTCTAGAATAAAGGCACTACAATGAAAAGCACCAAAATGCGGTTGTATGCCGACTGCTAACAAGGCTTCGGCTGAGGCAGCAACGACCAAGAAGGATGTCGACAACAGTGACTAACAACAGTCAGCCAACAGGCAGAAATGCAACAAAGAGGGAGCAGCCAAGTATCGCAATTCCGGCGTCGGCTGGGATCAAGCGCTACGGAATCACAGCTTTGCAGGCTTTGATGGTGTCGCTTGGCCAGCCGACTTACCGCGCTGACCAGCTGATTGAGTGGCTTTACGGACGCTCGGCTGAAAGCTACGATCAGATGACCAATCTTCCTGCCAGCTTGCGCGATCAGCTTGAGCAGCAGCAACCGATTGCCAGACCGGAGGTAATCGATCGGCAGATTTCGTCCGACGGAACCAGGAAGTATCTGCTGCGGTATGCCGATGGCGCCAGGATCGAGGCGGTTGGTATTCCTGATCGCTCGCGTTTGACTGTTTGTTTTTCTACTCAGGTCGGCTGCAGCATGGGCTGTACATTCTGTGCTACTGGGCGCAACGGACTGGTTCGTCAGCTTGCTCCTGGCGAGATCGTCGACCAGTTGACCGTTGTTGCCAACGATTTCGGACAAAACGTGAATAGCGCTGTAGCCATGGGTGAAGGTGAGCCTTTTGCTAATTATTCGGCGACACTTGACGCTTTGCGCCTGATCAACCACCCCAAATCATTGAACATCGGTGCTCGCCACCTGACTATTTCGACCTCGGGAGTCATCTCTGGCCTGATGGCTTTCGCGGCTGAACCTGAGCAGTTCAGACTGGCGGTTTCGCTACACTCGGCTCGCCAGCAAACACGCAATATGCTGATGCCGAGACTGACTGGATACAGTATAAATGCCCTGCAGCAGACCTTGCTGAACTACAATCTGGCAGTTGGCCGTAGGGTGTCACTTGAATATATCCTGATCGATGAGGTCACAGATACAGACGCAGAAATCGCTGCTCTGATAGCTTTTTGCACAGAGCTGAACTGCCACATCAATTTAATTCCGGTCAATGCTGCTGGAGCCGATCCTGAGTTTTTCGTGCCGACTCCCCTATCGCGTGCGCGAGCAATTCGGAGCCGCTTGCTGTCAGCCGGAATCGCAACCTCCATCCGTCGCTCGCGTGGTGCTGACATCGCGTCAGCCTGCGGGCAGCTGGCTGGTAGTTAGGTGGGGTTAGGTAGCAGCGCTGTGCGCTGGGAGAACGGGTGCCGCTCGCTGCTCGCTGCTCGCTGATTCGGCCGCCCCTACACCTTGATCGCAGAGACTGCCGAGCAGAATCGATCAGCAAATCTGGATAAGGTCTCGGAGTCGTTATCGGAAAGGTGCACGTGCAAGACACGTCGTCCACGTTCTGCGAGTGCAATGAAGTCTGCTTCGGCTTGGATCTTTGCCAGTGTGCCCAGGGTATAGCTGGTGTCTGGAATAGTAATGTCATCTATCTCGTCTGACGACAGAATCATGAACACGCCATTGTTAGGCCCGCCCTTGTGGAGCTGCCCGGTCGAGTGTAGATAGCGCGGTCCGATTTCAAGGCATGAGACAACTCCAAGCCTTGCTGCCGTTCGGTTGCGCATTCTCTCAAGCGCTTCGCGGCGACCGTATCCTCTGAATGGTAGAAAAGCGTTCAGGCAGAAATGATCTCCCGCCTTTAAAGATCCTAAGAGAACACGCAGTAGCTTGTCTAGGCTTGGCTCTTCTTCATCAGCTTCCTTTTCACCGATCAGGGTCTTCGATGCCCGTAGTTCATAAACATAGCTATCTTGTGGAGTGAACTCGACTATCTCGCTGCAGGAGTTATTATCCTCACCTGATAATAGCCGTTTGGCAATGGTTTTCGTCAGCTCGACATCAGGCTGGTCAAAGGGATATACATCCATCAGAATGCTCAGGAAAGCAGTTGCATACTCCCAGACAATGAATCGTGAAAATGCCTGAATCGGGTCATCTATTGTCATGTGTAATTGCGGGGTTGATGGGTCGATATTGGCTATAGACTCGGCAAAACCATCAACCTCGCCCACCGCATAGGTGATCACGCTTCGGTCGGAATGTGGGCTGGCTAAGATGCTGGCATCTACCTCGACATTCGGCAGTATACCGACACCATTCTTGCCAAGGGATTCGGCAACCATCTGTTCAATCCAGAGACCGAACACCTGCCCTGACGGTGGCATGACCAGTGAGAATTTATCGCGTCCACTGAGATACGCGGAGTAGATGAAACATGCCAACTGTAGTGCAGGGTTGTCGGGTGAATCCTTAACGCATTGTGCTTCGGTCTGAGCAGCTGCAGCTAGAACCTCGTCGACATCGATGCCGACTAATGCTGCAGGAAACAGTGTGCTGACTGTCAGAGCGCTGAATCTTCCGCCGACATTTTGCTCAGCAGGAACGATCAGTCGATAGTTGCGTGCTGCTGCGTGTTCAGCCAACTCCGAACCAGGTTCGGTGATCGCAACGAATCGTGAAGCTGCTTTCTGACTACCCAGGTGAGCTGCTGCGTAGCGCCAAGCGACTCGCTCCAGCATCAGTGGCTCGATTGTTGACCCGGATTTGCTTGACACTATGTAGACGGTTTTTGCTGGATCTGAAGAACCCAAGATGTGACTGACAAATACTGGTGACAGCGAGTCCATAGTGCGAAAAGCTACAGGTTGTTGGGCGGCATTGGCGACTTCGTTCAGTTTGGTGATAGTCATTGCCGCTTGGGATGAGCCGCCTTGACCGATCAGGATCACTGCCTCAATACCCTCAGATGTGAACTCTGAGGCCAGTTGCATGATGTCTTTCAGAGGCATTGGTGGGTTAGAAGCCAGTCTGACCCAGCCGAGATTGCTTTTTACATGCTCAATGATCTTGATATCGCCTGCGAACAGCGTCGGATCGGCAGAGCCTAGACGAGAAGCTGCCTTCAGCGACAATAGTCGTTGAAGGCAGTCGTCACCGTATTGATAATCGCTACTCATTGCTGCGAATCGGTTGTTAGTGCTAGTCGTCCTCTTGCTCGACGTCATCTGAAGCGGCATCTTCATCGCCTTCAGCTGCATCTGCTTCGGCTGGCTCGGCCGCTTCGTCCTCGACGGCGTCGTCAGCAGCTTCGGCTGCGTCGTCATCGACGGCGTCGTCCTCTGCCGCTTCGGCTGCGTCGTCCTCGACGGCGTCGGCTTCGTCCTCGGCAACCTCGCCCTCTTCATCCGCTACAGCTTCTGAGTCATCGCTTTCATCGACTTCATCAGCTGACTCGTCGTCGGAAACGTCTTCGTCGTCGATGTCATCTTCGAACTCGTCAAAGTCTTCGTCGTCGAAGATGTCTTCGTCGTCGGAAACGTCCACATCGTCACTGGCAGCGGCTCTATTCCTGCGGCCAAGACCTCTTAGCCCTCTTCGAGTAGATGTGGACTCCGAATCATCCTCATCGCGTCTTTTCGGAGAAACCGGCTCTTGCACCAGTTCCATGATTACTACGATAGCATCATCACCGCGACGCTTGCCGATTTTAAAGATTCTTGTATATCCGCCATTACGGCCTTCAAACAGCCCCTGCTCGACCTTGGCAAAAATCTCGGCAACCAGATCCTTATCGCCTAACTTAGCAATCGCTAGACGGCGAGAGTGTACGTCTCCACGTTTTGCCCAGGTAATCACACGGTCAACGTCGCCTCGAATCTCTTTGGCGCGCTCAAGGGTTGTTTTTATGCGGTCGTGTGTAAAAAGCGCAACAACCAGATTCTTCTTGATGGCCTTTGTGTGGCTGGCATCAGTGCCCAGCTTACGGCCACGCTTATAATGTCTCATTTGTCAGGCTCCTGTTATTGTTTTAGATCCAGCCCCATCGAAAGAAGTTTTTCTTTGACTTCCTCAATCGACTTCTGGCCGAAGTTACGGATGTTTAGCAGGTCGTTTTCAGAAAAATCGACCAATTGTCGCACCGAATGGATATTTGCGCGTTTCAAACAGTTGTACGAGCGCACTGACAGGTCAAGATCCTCAACCAGCTTGTCAAGATCGCTGTTGCCTTGCGAGTCTTCCGACAAGAAAATCGGAGTGCTTTCGCTCTTTTCACTACCGGCAGCCAGCATTGAGAACGCATCCATATGCTGATTGATGATGTCGGCTGAACGTACAACAGCCTCCTGCGGTGAAATAGACCCGTTTGTCTCCACCTCTAGAATCAACTTGTCATAGTCGGTCCTCTGACCAACACGATAGTCTTCTACAGCCAGGGTGCAGCGGCGGACAGGTGAGTAGAGGGAGTCTACTGGTACCAATCCGATCGGATCGTCTGCGCTCTTGTTTTGCTCGGCGGTAATATATCCGCGGCCGACACCGATGTTGATCTCAAGCTCAAGATGGCCACCTTCAGCCAGATTGGCAATCACGTGGTCACTATTGATCAGAGTGAACTCGGTCGGTACATGCAGGCTTCCGCCGGTGACTACAGTCGGGCCGGTAGCTGAGACCGTAGCAACAGCCTCTTGTCTGACCCCTTCATCATCTCCGATGTGCGTGAAAACCAGACCCTTGATATTCAAGACAATATCTGTCAGATCCTCGATAACACCTTCCAGGGATGAGAACTCGTGCAAAGCACTTTCAACTTTTATGGCCGTGGGAGCCGACCCCTCCAGTGATGAAAGCAGCACACGGCGCATGCTGTTTCCCAGCGTATGTCCATAGCCGCGTTCAAGCGGCCCGACCTCAAAACGCCCTAAATTGTCGCTGATACGCTCGTAAGTGACTTCAGGTCGAATGAAATTGGTCATCGCATTGCTCCTTAATCGCAGGTTCGAGTATCTACTTATTTGGAGTAGAGCTCGACGATCAGCTGCTCGCGGATATCCATATCGATCTGGTCGCGGGAAGGCAGGCCTAGAACCGAGCCTTGCAACTTGTCGATATCCACCTCGAGCCACTGAGGTACTTCTGTCTTCTCATTTGATATCAATGCCGACTTGATAACCAAAAGATCGCGAGCCTTGGGTGCAATAGCAACCAGGTCGCCTTCTTTAACCCTGAATGACGGGATGTCTACCCTGCGACCATTGACATGCACGTGCCCGTGCCGCACCTGTTGGCGCGCTTCAGCACGGGACTTGGCAAAGCCCAGTCTATAGACAACATTATCAAGGCGAGTCTCAAGCAGACGCAACAGGTTGTCGCCTGTAACGCCTTGCTGACGGTTAGCCAAGTCGTAATATCCACGGAACTGCTTTTCAAGCAAGCCATAGATACGCTTGGTCTTCTGCTTCTCACGAAGCTGAATGCGATATTCGCTCTCACGCGGACGCTTGCGCCCGGCATCTCCAGGAGGAAAGCTTCTGCGCTCGAATGCGCACTTATCGGTGTAGCAGCGGTCACCCTTCAGAAAGAGCTTTGCTCCTTCACGGCGACAGAGCCTGCAGTCTGGTCCTGTATATCTTGCCATGTCATGATTCCTTTCGCCTAAACACGTCTGCGCTTGCGCGGACGAACCCCGTTATGTGGGATGGGCGTGCAATCCTGGATACTGGCTATCTCAAGACCAGCTGCCTGCAGAGTACGAAAAGCAGTATCTCTGCCTGAGCCGGGGCCTTTGATAAATACAGCAACCCTGCGTAGGCCATGCTCCATTGCAATCTTGGCAGCAGCCTCAGCAGCCATTTGCGCTGCGTATGGTGTTGACTTGCGAGAGCCTTTAAACCCAACAGTGCCAGCACTCTGCCATGTAATGACATTACCGGCGGGGTCGGTAATCGAGATTATTGTGTTATTAAAAGTTGATTTGATATGAGCCGCACCTACAGAGATATTCTTACGTTCTGAGCGCTTGATGCGGGTTCTTGACTGTTTTCTTGCAGCCATTACTTCTTCTTGCCTCCGATCTGCTTACGGGGGCCTTTACGGGTTCTAGCATTGGTGTGGGTGCGCTGACCGCGTACCGGTAAGCCGCGACGATGGCGTAAGCCCCGATATGAACCGATTTCCATTAGTCGTTTGACATTTTGTGAAACCTCGCGGCGTAAGTCTCCCTCGACTTGAAGATTCTTGTCGATGTAGTCACGCAAAGCGACCTCTTCTGCTTCAGAAAGGTCTCTAACGCGAGTATCTGGGTCAATCCCAGTTGCCTGTAAGATTTTGGTAGAGGTGGTCAATCCAATACCGTAAATGTAGGTGAGTCCGATCTCAACTCGCTTTTCACGCGGAAGATCGACTCCAGCGATACGTGCCACTTGTTATCCTCCTTAACCCTGGCGCTGCTTGTGTCTTGGGTTCTCGCAAATCACCAGAACCCGCCCGTGGCGCCGAATAATCTTGCACTTGTCGCACATCTTTTTGACCGAAGGGCGAACCTTCATTTCTGTCCTTTCAGTTGTGGTTTCTTCCTCTATCTTACACGCCGCAGCCGCAAGCGCTGGTTTGCTCAAAACGACTCGTAAACGAGCCGCTTGTTCTGCCGTGTAACCTGCTTCTCACTTGAAGCGATAAGTTATCCGGCCACGATTTAGATCGTATGGAGACAGTTCAACAGTTACCTTATCACCAGGTAAAATACGAATATAGTGCATTCTCATTTTGCCTGAAATGTGCGCGAGAACCCTATGCCCGTTACCAAGCTCAACCCAAAACTGAGCATTCGGTAACGGCTCAAGGACTGTACCTTCCATCTCAATGGCGTTTTCTTTAGCCAAAAAACCGCTTTCTCTCATAAACATGTAAAAACAGTCGTTTCCAAAAACGACAAACGGTTATGATACAGCAGCCTGTCAGCCGTTTCAAGTGCCGTTATACAAAACATTGGGCAACAAGCTGCGTTAATGCAGGCTAAGCGCAGCTTTTCATAGTCAAAATGGCAAAACTGGCTTTACCTGCGTTAATTCAGCTCCCGATCACATCTGTTGCGTTAGTCACATCAGCTCTGGTTTATACACTTGCTGCGTCTTACAGGTTGCTCAACAACAGCTCCACTGCCTGATGTGGAAAGTCTTCCGAAGCTTCCTGTTGCACTGCTTCTAACAGTTTCCTGGCCTGCTGGCTTTGCGGCAACAGGTATCCTGCTTCACGAAGAACATCTTCAGCCATTAATCGGCATGACCTGGCGATTGCTTGAGCAAATTGCTTTTCTATGTCGCTTTCTGTTGAATTGGTGACGGCGTCTGCCAACTGTTGTTGTTTGAGCTTGTTGGATGCAAGCAAGAACTGAGCAGCAACCACATCCTCTGCCTTTGCCTGCTGAGTCGGATACTTATTGGGAATCATCGAAATCGCCCCAGAGATGCAGGCTTTTACACAAGCCATGCACTCAATGCACTTATCCACATCAATAATACTATTCTCAGTGTCAGTCGCTCCTGTTGGGCAGACGTACAGGCAAAGACAATCCTTACCGCATAGGCGGATGTTTCGAAAAGCTGGCATGCTTAGCTCCTTTCTACTTCTGTGATCTTGAAACTCGGCACCTTGCATACCGGGCAGAGCTCGGGAGCCGAATTGCCAATGTGAATGTATCCGCAGATCTCGCAGACAAAGACTTTGGTGTCTCGCAGCATCGCTTCACCATCGGCTGCATACAAGTCAAGCAGGGACTTCATAACCAGACTGACCTTCTCGCTCCAAACCAGGGAGCGCAGTGCCCCTCTGTCTGCTTCAGCTTCTGCAGCAGTTCTGGCAGTCGGTAATCCGCTTGAGATGTCTGTGTCTAATAGCGATTGGATGTCACTCAGGTTAGCATCCGATTCATCTTTGGCTTTCTGCCAGAAATAGTCTGCCAGTTGATTGAAGGCATCCATCTCTGCCAGCTTGCGTTGCTTCTCACATCCTTTTGCCAGATTGGAGAAAACCGCCGAGATCTCTGCTGCTGACAGTTCCCTGTGGTTGGGAAGCGTTGTAGACTCTGGTTTTGCAGAAATCGATTCAGCAGGCTGCGCTGGCTGGGTTACTTGCGTCGACTCAGCAGGCTGCGCTGGCTGGGTTGCTTGCGTCGGCTGCCAAAGAGTCTGGCTGTCTTGAACCGGCTGAAACATTCGCTTGGCTGCTCGACAGATCGGACAGGCAAAGTCTTCAGCAATGTCTGCCCAGAGCGTTCCTGGAGCAACATCTCTATCAGGAATACCTCGCGCCTCATCATAAACAAAGCCACAAATTGAGCAACGATACTTTTGCATACTACTCATCTCCCCACTACATCGAAAACCTATCAGGCTCACTGGTGTGAACTGCGCATTAGTATACTCCTCTCCACTCTGCCTGTGACCTATGCTGGTGTTCCGAGTGTCTGATATATACCCTGTTAACCATATGCTGCATAATCTGTGCCAGTAAACGTATAGATTTCTGGCACATGGGTATCGCATATATCGCGCAGACTTCGCAAACCTGCTCGCAAACCTGCCTGATTGCATAGCTCCCAAAAAACTAGGTGGCAAGTTCTTAAGACAGGTTTTGGGGCGGCTGCAGACATAGCCGGGGTGTTAGCGATTTTCGCCCCAATAATGCAAGCAAGTCAGAAAGCGTGACCAGCTCTCTGACTTGCGGAAATTTCTTGGTGGAGATGAAGGGACTCGAACCCTCGACATCCAGCTTGCAAAGCTGGCGCTCTCCCAGCTGAGCTACATCCCCACTGAGATTCATGTGCGACTCTGCTGCAGGTCTCAAGCAGAAAAGGCGCGATGGAATACTACAGCGTAATTCTCAAAACAGGCAAGGTGACAAGGACGAAAAAGGTTTTATCCACATTAACTGTTTTTGATTGTTTCAAGAATCAGCTGGCTGGCGGTATTGATTTTGTCCTCACGAATACGGCTTGTGCTGTCATCTTTATTGTGCCAGTACAGTGGGACGCCGTTGCCCATTCCGATCAGAGAGATGGCTCTGCTTGTTTTACCGAGCACAACCGATCCGTCAGTGTCGAAAGCCGTGAAGGCTATCGGTCCCAGTGGTACGGCTATCTCCTGTGCGGCTTGAGCGAGGAGGTTTTGCAGGCGTTGGTCGGTTCGGTTGGTCCTGACTGCGCCTTCGAGTATCGTGAAGCAGAGGTCGCCGGCTCCGACTCCCAGAACTGTGATGAACAGGCTGCCTCTGAGCTGACGATCATGGCGATTCAGGAAGTATTTCACGCCGGTATGGTTGAGCTCGCTTGCACCTGTGGCAACTAACCAAACCTCTTTATCGAGCAACTGGGTTGAGAGCGCTTCCAGGCTTTGGGCGTCGTCGTCAAAGTCTGCTCCACCGAAAGCTCCACCGCGCCAGGCGTCGTCGTCATCGTCGTTGAAGTTCTCCCAGGAGCCGATCAGTCCGCCTTCTTTTCGAGCTTCGAAGTCGTCATCTACGCCGAGCCAGTTTGAAGGTGAGTCGGTGAGTTCATCACGCTTGCGATTGCGGCTGAATCGTCCGCCGAGTGATTCGAGGAAAGAACGGTCTTCAGCGCTGGGGCCGGATTCTGATTTCGCAGGCCTTCTTGAGGCGGGGGGCGTCGGGTCGGGCTCTGCTGCGGATGCCGCGAGCGTCGCGTCAGGCGCCGCGAGCGCAGCCGAACTAGCGCCACCCAACCTGGGAAGCACCTCGGGAAGACCTTGCAGGCGAATCAGCGGAGACGCCGGAGAAGACGGCTCCGACGCTGGTGGTCGCAGTAGTGCATCGCTTTCAGCCTGGTCAAGCAGTGGCAACTGAATCTGTGCAGCCGCAGAGTCGAAAGTCGAATCAAAAGCAGCGTCGAAAGCCGCGTTTGCGGCATCGCGATCCAGGCTTGCGCCCTGGTCGAAAACACTTATTGCCTCAGATTGCTCGGGAGTGATAAAGCTTGCTGACTGAGTCGGTATAAAGAGAGTCGACTCAGCATTGTCGGACTGAAGAACCGTCGTAGCCATGCGGTCGATTCCGGACAGGTCAGGTGCTGGTAGTGAACCACGTGAAACGGAAGGCCTTTGCTCCACAGAACTGGATGCAAAGCTGCCGATCAGGTTGGCAGCTGAGCTGTCGCTTGTGATGTCGCCAGGTTCGCCAAACTGGCTATCCAGAGAACTGCTCCATGATGGTGACGGCAGAATCTCAGAGGTATCATCAGCTTCCAGGCTTGCCAGGTTGTTACCTTCCGAGTAACCCTGCAGAGACGGCATAGCCATGGTTTCGAGCGAATCAGCGTCAAATGATTCGCTGATCAACCCCTCCACACCTCGGGACGAAGCTGACAGGCTTGAGCCAACCACCTCGCTGCCAAGCGACGCTCCGCCTGGGTTTGCACCGTCGCCAGCCAAATCATCGCCATCATCAGCAGCGTCACCGCCGGCAGCGCCCCTGCCACCTTGTATCTCTTCAGCCGACATTGGAATGTCAGCGTATCGTGATCGCACAATCTCGCTCTCTCCCTCACGGCGAGCACGTTGTTCGTTTTTCTTCTCCGCATTCTTACGCGCATTGATAAACCACTCGGGCATGTCCGATTCCGGCTCAGCCTGCGCTTCCTGTGCAGGCACCTCCTGCAACCAGGCATCCGGCTGCTCCTCGTCTGCACCTTGTGCAAACTCCGCATCAGCTGCCGGTTGTCGGTCAAATACGAATGGATTCCTCCGCTCCGTACCCACCTGAACCAGGTTTTCAGCAACCGACTGCGATCCTGCAGCGGAGCTTCCTGGGGATAAAATCCCGCCTCTCTCGGCTGTGATCTCGGCCTCACTTGCAGCGCCCTGGCCAGTCCTCGCAGCTCCAGTCACCGCCGCGCTCGCGGCACTCGCAGCACCTGCCGCGCTCGCGCTTGCGATACCAACCTCTCCAGTCGCGCCAGCGCCCGCGCCAGCGGCGCCCGCAACCGCGGCACCAGCAACGCCCTCGCTGCCCGCAACCGCTACCGCTGCCTCGCCAGCTTGCTCTTCACGCTGCGCCTCAGGCGATGTCCTCCGGTTCGAAGCCGCTCCCAGGCTGTCGTCACCATTGGTCTGGCGGCGACTACGTCCCCTGTCGCTTGAAACATCGGCCAACGAACTCATCGCTCCCTGTGAAGAGAGCATCTCAGCCAAACGATATAGTGTTGCCACACCAGAGGCGTTATTATTCGCTCCCTTTTGCATCGGGCCAAACAAGCCAACCAACAAGCACACCAGAGCAATCGCAACGACAGCTGCAGCTGCCAATAACACATAGCCAGCAACCGTTATAACTATCTCTGGCAGTATGGTAATCATCAATAAAATCTCAGAAATCAGCACCAGCGCCAGCACCGCCCACAGTATGAAGTGAAATATCTTCTGGCGCTTGGCGATAAAGGGAAGGGCCTCAACACCACTACGCGCTGTATCGTAGTGCGCCATAACCACTACCTTGCGCGGACGATCAGAACCAATGCTCCCGGTTGGAATATACCGAGCCACCACATTCTGACTGAGCCTGGTTGGCAGCAGGCGGTGAATCGGATTCAGATTGAATAGCTCAAGCACAACGATAATCAAGCCAAGCAGCACAACTATCAGCCAGGCTATCTGCAGCTTGGGCACAAAGTGAGTGAGCAATGCTCCGGCAACTATCAGAACATAGCCAACCAAAGAAAACCACTGCGTGAAGGGATAAACATCGAACTCCTCTACCTGCACTGGCAACCCAAGCTCCTCAAAACGAGCTGCTATCAGTTCTGATGCCTGGTATTCACCCTCAGAACCAGCTAAACGAGAGCCAATACCCTCGACCAAATCATCTACATAATCTATAACCGACACTATAATCCCTCCTGGTGGGCGCACGGTCTTCTACGACTCAGGCAAGCAATCATCCGGCTTGCATAGCAACTTTAGCGCTTTGCACCACTGCATCAGCTGATCACAGGCAATTCGTTACTTTCATTGATCTACATTATAAAGCAACAATAAGTTGCACTACTGTCACCGTTGCTATGCAGAGGCTATGCAACAACCAACAATCGCACACCGTAAGCTACCGATGCCCATTGTTCTCGCGCCATTCACGCAGCATCGCATCAACGTCGACTACCTTGTCATGCAGCCGACTGTACTCATCAAACGAATCCATGATCCTCTCGTTGTAAGCATCGATAATCAACGACAGCGGATCATCCGGAATCAACAACGCCAACTCAACAACCTCCGCGTCCTTCGCACGAAACTGATTGTTTAGATCCGTAGCTGTGTTGAAGTCTCTGTCCAATAGCGCATCATCAGAAGCAATCGCCAGCTCGCAGGACTCCTTCTTCGCAGCAAGGTAGCTAAATAATGTGGAGAAGTCCACCTCCGGAAATGTGGCACTCGCCCGCACCAGCGCATCATAGGCTTCATCCAGCTTGACCAGAGCTTCCTGGTTCAAGTCACGCGCTCGGGTGATCTGGGTTGTCCCACCACTCGTGATGGTGCTGACAGCCTCACGCATCAACGAATCAGCTGCCAGAATAGCCTCCCAAGCTGCATCCAGCTCCAGGGCACAGTTCATCGCGTCGATATCTGCCTGTATCAGCAGTATGCCGAATGCAAGCATCTGCTTCTTATATATTGCGTCATCGATGGTGTTCTGAGCCGCTTCTTGCCCCTCGATATCATCGAACATCGGCATCGCTTCTTCTGCTTTTGCTATCGCTGAATCTAAAATAAGAATAGCTCCAGTCGCCTGCACGATCAGGCTCTCCAACTCGGGAACCGAGTCAGCAGTAACCTGGCTATCCAGTGCCTTGTCCATTACCACTAGAACAGCATCCGCTTCCTGTACAAAAGCCAATGCTTCCATCAAGGTCGAGACTGCATCCTCATATTTTTGTTGAGCAACAGCTTGCAGCCTTACCTCAGTTGTACGGATATATAACGTCAACACGCCAGTCAGAACAATCAGAATAGCAAAGGCGGTCAATACCAGTGGCCAGATGAGAATCGGTCTTTCATCCTCATCGTCATCGAGGTAGTACTCCTCCAGGTCATACCAGTCTTCTTCAATATCATCCAACCACTCGCTGTCAGCATCCTCCAGGTCGCGTTGCGAATAGTAGTCAGACCAGCCTATACCCAGGCTGCGTCTTGGTCGGGGTTCAACCAGAGCCTCTTCTTGGGCAAGTGCAAACTCTCCCAGCTCTTCTCCAGGCTCGGTGCCACGCACACTGCGCATATCGCCACCGTGCACCGCTTCGGCATCCTGTACCTCTCCGACAAAGGATGGCCACCCGCTACCTGCTTCAGTCAGAGGTTCAAAGTCACCGATGTAAGACGTCTCATACTGCAACTCATCGAACAGCAGCTCGCTGCCAAACCCGAGCGGCTCAGCATGTTCATCAGCATAGTCATGCTGAGTGCCTGCCCAGAAAGCATCTGTTTCGGCCTCGGACAGCCTCTCTTCTCGCCTGTTCAGGCGCTCTGGCATGTCGATTTTCGACCCGCTCAACAGGCTGGATAAAATCGATGCTAACTCATCAGAACTATAGCTATCATCAGACTCGGTGCCGACCTCTGCACCTTTATCTATACCGACATCCAGCTCGACATCTGATGCAATAGCTTCAGCAAAGGCGATGTCTCGCTCGGCTGCCACCTCATCAAATGCATAGCGTCCAATAGGCAGAGCCTGCTCAACATGCTGTTCAGCACCTACCTCTGGCGACTGAGAATCGGTAACAACTGGACTAAAATCATCTGTCTCAACAAATTCGACGACTGAATAGTTAATCCGATTTGAGCTACGTCTACCGGTTCGATTAGTCCGTGAATCCTGCCGGGATCGCGTGGATGAACCCGAACGACGGCTACGGTTCCTAGAAGACTCTTCCGTCTCTGTTCGGCTAACCCGACCAGCTGTCGAACGCGCAACCCTGCCACTACTTGCACGACGGGATCGACTGCTGCGATCCGAGCTATCAAGCTCCCCGCCAGTATTGGTTGCCGAGCCCTCATGCTCAGCCGGTTCTGTAGCTCTGCTTAAATCTGTCTTATGCGAGTCATCACTCATAAGGCTCAATCGGTCAGAGCGACTGCCATCCTCGCATTATCGTTTGCCCCCGCTCCGGACCAACCGAGACAATGGTCACCGGTACGCCAGCCAGCTCTTCCAGGCGCTCCAGATAGTTGCGTGCTTCGATAGGCAGATCCTCATAACGCTTAACTGCTGAGATATCCGTTTCCCAACCTGGCATCTCCTCATAAACCGGAACCGCTCTCTCCAACAGAGACTGCGAGCCAGGCAAAGTAGTATACGATTGGCCATCTATTTCATAGGCAACACAGATCTTGATCTTATCCAGAAATCCTAAAACATCTAACTTGGTAATGCACAGATCGGTAAGGCCGTTGACCATTGCGGCGTAGCGGGTGATCACCGAATCGTGCCATCCGCAGCGGCGCATACGTCCGGTCGTGGTGCCGAACTCACCGCCGATCTCAACCATTTTCGCACCGATGTCGTCGTCGAGCTCGGTTGGAAACGGCCCCGAGCCAACCCTGGTGATGTAGGCTTTTGCCACACCGAGGATCTTCTTGACCGCCATCGGTCCGACTCCGGTGCCTGTGATGGCTCCGCCTGCCGTGCAGTTCGATGAGGTCACATAGGGATAGGTGCCGTGGTCGATGTCAAGCAGCGTACCCTGCGCGCCTTCGAACAGTACCTTGCGACCGGCAGCCAGCTCGCTATTCAACAGCAAAGCCGTATCAGTAATATATGGAGTAACTCTCGTTGCCATTTCCAGGTACTCTGCGCAAACCATGTCGGCATCGATGGGTTCTTCTTCATATAAGTTAGTCAAAATGGCATTGGCAGTCTCAAGTGAGGCGGCTACCTTTGCGCGGAAGAGGTTGGGATCAAGCAGGTCTTGCATGCGGATACCGTTGCGCGCTGCCTTGTGCTCATAGGTCGGGCCGATTCCGCGGCGGGTGGTTCCTATCTCGCTCGCGCCACGCTGGATCTCGCTGGCACCGTCGAGTGCTATATGCCACGGCATGATGATGTGTGCGTTGCCGCTGATCTGCAGGCGATCGGTCGAGAAGCCAGCGGCGGCGAGAGTGTCGATTTCTTTTAGCAGAACCTTGAGGTCAAGGACGCATCCATTGGCGATGACCGGAATCACCTGGGGATACATGATGCCAGAAGGTACCAGATGTAGTGCCAAGGTGATGTCACCATGCACCACTGTGTGTCCGGCGTTGTTTCCTCCCTGATAGCGAACTACGTAGTCGAAGTCCGGTGCAATCAGGTCGGTTATCTTGCCTTTGCCCTCGTCGCCCCATTGGGCGCCAACCAAAACGGTTCCTGCCATCTTAAAACCTTCTCTCGTAAAGCCATTCGCTATTTGCCTGGTGCTGCCGAAATGCAAAAGCCTGGCTTAGTTCCATTGCTCAAGACATAAATCATTATGAAAAACACCCGATAAGTATACAAGGTGTCAGCTGATTCTAGTAGGTTGATTGCCATTTCGATTGCTGCGTGGGCGGAGGCGGGTGGGTAATTGGGGGCGCGAGACGTGGCGCGTGGGTGGAGGCGGGTGGGTGATTGGGGGCGCGAGACGTGGCGCGTGGGCGGTGGGCTGTCACTTGATTTCGTGGCATTCAGCTCATCCATCAACCTACCCTCTGCCTCCACGACTCCTCCATTGTCAACCTCGCCACCCAGCCTCCCTTACTCTCAACCCACCTACACCAGCAGCTCAGCAGCACCCTGCAGCACTTGAACCTCGCGGCTCAGCGACCGCGACCTTCGAAACCGCTACACCCGCAACCCCATGCTGTCTGCCCGCAGCACCCTGCAAACGCCGAAACACCGAAGACGCACCCGAAACCCCCGAAACCGCAGCCAATTTCAGCTTTCAGCCGTCTTCTGCAACTTTTTTACGGTTGGGCGCCAAAAAAGCGCTCCGAAAGCACCATTCTCTGTGGCATATGCAACCGTTTTGTGGCATTTACCACATTTCTGTTGCATATGCAACGTAAAATGAGGCATTTCTGGCGCCCAACCGTAAAAAAGTTGCAGAAAACAGTG